>Ga0075160_10000389_pt1 | contig 28244 bp, 28 predicted proteins | sample JI91814C2DNA_FD_70969 | JGI IMG/M metagenome (GOLD analysis project Ga0075160, IMG submission 70969) | Wastewater effluent complex algal communities from Wisconsin, to seasonally profile nutrient transformation and Carbon sequestration -... | ecosystem: Engineered > WWTP > Effluent > Algae... | reverse complement strand
CTCGAGTCGTTCTCGCTGAGCGACCAGACGTTCAAGAGCAACACGCTGCCTCGGATCGACATCCGCAAGGAGCAGGACTTCAACGGCGAGGCCAAGCAGAACTCGACCTCCGACGTGCGCGCCAGCATCGCCGTGATCGTGGTCGACGTGCAGCCCAACGGCAACCTCGTCGTCGCCGGCACGCGTTCGGTCACCGTCAACGACGAGACCCGCACGCTGCGCGTCAGCGGCATCGTGCGCCAGCTCGACATCACCTCGGGCAACACGGTCGGCAGCGCGCAGGTCGCCGACGCGCGCATCTCCATCAGCGGCGAGGGCGCCAACACGCGGCAGGTGACGCGTGGCCCCGTCGGCCAGCTGTTCGACACCCTGATCTGGGCCGCCTGGCCGTTCTGATCCCATGCGCATCCTCCCCATCCTCCTCGGTTCGCTGTTCGTGCTGGGCCTCGCCACGGCGCAGACCCCGCCGGCCACCGCGACCCCGCTGGTCCAGGATCCGCAGGCCCTGGCCCCCGGCCAGATCCCGGTGCAACAGACGGCGCTCGGCGAGACCACCGTGTCGCCGCGCATCCGCAGCGTCACACGGCTGCACAACAGCATGCCGCACCAGCTGATCGGCATCGGCCTCGTCACCGGCCTGTCGAACACCGGCTCGAGCGACCGCGGCACGCGCCAGGCGATCATCAACTTCGTCCGCCAGCACGGCCTCAACCTCGGGATCGCCGACGTGGTCGGCGGCACCACCGCGCTGGTCTCGCTGACCTGCACGCTGCCGCCGTTCGCCAAGGTCGGCCAGGCGCTCGACGTCAAGGTCGAGGTGCTGAGCGACGCGGTGTCGCTGCGCGGCGGCGAACTGCTGCGCGCCGAGCTGCACGGCGTCGACGGCCAGACCTACGTGGTCGCCCAGGGCGCGTTGATCGTCGCCGGCTACACGGTCTCCGGTGGCAACGCCCAGGCCAGCAAGAACCCGAGCGGCTCCGCGTGGCTGCCGAACGGCGGCCTCTGCATCCGCGAGGAGAACACCTCCTACTTCAGCGAGTCCGGCGCGCTCGAGCTGCAGGTGCTGAACCCGAGCCCGTTCAACGCCGCCTCGATCGCCAACGGCATGCGCACGGCGCTGGCCGGCTCGCAGGCGGTCGTGCGGGTCGTCGACTCGGGCCTCGTGCGCGTGGAGCTGCCCGAGAGCCAGCGCACCGCCGAACGCGCCGTCGAGATCATCAACACCGTCGGCGACGTGCGCGTCACCGTCGAGAACCCGACCAAGGTGATGATCGACCAGACCAGCGGCACCGTGCTCGCCGGCGAGGGCGTGCTGATCAGCCCGTGCGTGGTCGGCGTCAGCGACCTGACCATCGCGGTGGTCGAGGACGCCTACGTCTCGCAGCCCAACCCGCTCGCGCAAGGCACCACCGAACGCATCGGCCGCACGCGCATCGAAGCGCAGACCAGCAGCAGCGAACCACGTCCGCTCGGCGGCGGCGGCACCGTCTCCGACCTGCTGCAGAACCTGAAGACGCTCGGCCTGACCCCGCCCCAGCTGGTGTCGGTGTTCCAGGCCCTCGACCAGGGCGGCTTCCTGCACGCGACCCTGGAGGTGCGCTGATGGACCCGTTGCGATTCGAGGTGAAGCGCTACGCGACGCCGGAGCAGCGCACGCGCGCGAAGGCCCAGGACGCAGCCGACCAGTTCGAGCAGATGTTCGTGCGCACGCTGGTGAGCAGCCTGCGGTCCACGGCGTCGCTCGGCGGCGACGGCGGCGGCATGTTCGGCGAGGGCCCCGGCGCCGAGACCTACGGCGACTGGTTCGACCAGAACCTCGCCGAGCAGATCGGCCGCGACAGCGACATCGGCATCGCCAGCAGCGTGATGCGCGACTGGGAACGCCACGAGCAGCTGCCGATCGACGACGCCGCCAGCCAGGCGAAGAAGCAGGCCGACCGTTCGTACCGCACCGCCACCGCTGCCCTGGGCAAGGGAGGAATCGATGCCGTTCTCTGAGGACACCCGCGACCTGACCAGCTCGTTCCGCACCACGCAGGACCTGCTGAAGCAGTTGCTGACCGGCCTGCAGGCGCGTCGCGCCGCGTGGGTCTCGGCACGGCCGAGCTCGCTCGAACCGTCGCCGGAGCTCGAGCGGCTGACGCAGTCGATCGCCCGCGAGGAAGCGGTCCGCGACGAACTGCTGGCCCGCATCCGCCTGGCCCTGCCGCGCCCGCTCGGCGCCGAGCCGCGCGAGCTGCACTTGAACGTGACCCGGATCGCCGCCGCGTTGCCGCCCGCCGAAGGGCGCGCGCTCTGCTCTGCCGCCGAGGCCACCACGAAACTCGCGAAGTCGGTGCGCGCCGAGGTCACCCTCGGCCAGCGCCTCGTGCGCTTCGCGCAGGACAGCCAACCCGCCCTGCTGGTCGCCCCCACGGCCGCCGGGCGGCGCCCCGCCGGAATCCCCGGCTACGACCGTTCGGCCCGCGCGCTGCGCACGGCGTCGACGGCCGGATCCCTGATCGACGGACGCATGTGACCGGAGAACGACGATGAGCTTCGGATTCGGATTCGGCTCCGCCCTGCGCGGCCTCAACGCGGCGCGCTACGGCATGCAGGTCGCCGGCAACAACGTCGCCAACGCGAACACCGCCGGCTACTCGCGGCAACGCGTCGACCTCACCTCCTCGCTGCCCTACTCGCTCGGCAACGGCTTGCAGATCGGCACCGGCGTCGACGTGCGTGGCATCACGCGCCTCGTCGACGAAGGGCTCGAACGGCGACTGCAGATGCAGCTCGGGCTGGTCGGCGGCGCCGAGCTCGACCAGGCGCGCTTCAGCGAGATCGAGAGCATCCTCGGCGAACCCGACGCGGGCCTGTCGAGTTCCTTCAAGGACCTGTTCGGTGCGGTCGGGCAACTGCGCACCGACCCGGCCGACCGCGCACTGCGCGGTGGCCTGGTCCAGGCCGGCAATTCGCTGGCCCAGGGCTTCCGCCTCGTCTCCGAGCGGCTCGGTTCGCTGAACGACAGCACGTTCGACGAAGTGCGCGGACTGGTGCGCACCGTCAACCAACGCGCCGACGCGATCGCCCAGCTGAACTCGCAGATCGTCGCCGCCGAGGCCAACGGCTCCGACGCGAACGACCTGCGCGACGCCCGCGAACAGCACGTCAAGGAGATCGCCAAGCTGATGGACGTGCGCGCGATCGAGCGTTCGACCGGCAGCGTCGACCTGCTGGTCGGCGGCCAGCTGCTGGTCGCCGGCGATCGTCCGACCCAACTGTCCGTCACGAAGGCCGGCGACGGCCTGACGCAGCTCACGATGGGTCGCACCGCCAGCGGCCTGCGCATCACCCAGGGCCGCATCGCCGCCCTGCTCGAACAGGAGGGCGGCAAGCTGCCCGGGCTGACCAGCCGCATCGACGAGCTGGCGCGCAACACGATCCTCGAGTGGAACCGCATCCACACGACCGGCATGCCGGCGTCCGGTCCGTTCCGCACGCTGACCGCCGCCTACGGGGCCACCGACGGCGACGGCGACGGGCAGCGCGGCGACGAGCTGCTGAGCCAGGCCGGCTTCCCGTTCGACGTGCAGAACGGCGAGCTCTACGTGTCGGTCACGAACGAGGAGACCAAGGCGATGGAGCGCACGCGCATCGCCATCGACACCTCGGCGATGAGCTTGAACGACGTCGCCGCCGCGATCAGTGGCATCGACCACCTGACGGCCAGCGTCGACCCGACCGGCCGGCTGCGCATCGACGCCGACGACGGCTTCGGCTTCGACTTCTCGCCGCGCGTGGACCCGAACCCCGACGGTGCGGGCACCTTCGGCGGCATCCTGCCGACCATCGGCAGCACGGCGTCCGGGCCATACGACCTGTCGGGCCAGACCTTCCCGGTCAGCTTCACGGTGACCACCGGCGCCGCCACCGCACCGACCGCCACCACGGTGACGCTGACCGCCGCGAACTTCGTCAATCCGGCCGAGGCCACCGCGGCCGAACTGGCGACGGCGATCAACGCCCAGCTCGGCACGAACGGCAGCGCGCGCGAGATCGCTGGGCGGCTCGTGATCCAGAGCTCGCAGGGCAACTCGTCGTCGATCCTCGGCCTGGCCAACGTCGGTGCCGGCACCGCGCTGACCGCACTCGGCCTGTCGACCACGACCACCACCGGCCGCGACAATCCGATCGAGGTAGCCCTCGAGGGCTCCTTCACCGGCTCGACCAACCAGCGCCTGACGTTCGTGCCGGAAGGCAACGGCACGATCGGCCAGACCACCGACCTGCGCGTGCGCGTGCTCGACGACGCCGGCAACGTCGTCACGACGCTGGCCGTCGGCAGCGGCTACGAGCCCGGCGAACCACTCGACCTCGGCAACGGGCTGCGCGTCTCGTTCGGGCCGGGTGCGATCTCGGCCACCGCTGGGCAGGTGTTCTCGACCGACGCCCTCGCCGACAGCGACACCTCGGACCTGCTGGTCGCGGCGGGCATGAACTCGTTCTTCCTCGGCAGTTCCGCCTCGGACATCGCCGTCAACCAGGACCTGGTCGCCAATCCCGATCGCGTCGCCGCATCGATCAGCGGGGCAGAGGGCGACGGTGGCAACCTGGCGCGCCTCGTGGCGCTGCGCACGCGCGACCTCGGCGACCTCGACGCGAACACGATCGAGGACTTCTACGCCGACATCGTCGGCGACGTCGGCTTCCAGACCGCCTCGGCGACCGACACGCTGCGCGCCCAGGACCAGCTGCTGGCCCAGCTCGAAGCCGACCGCGAAGCCGTCTCGGGCATCAACGTCGACGAAGAACTGCTCGACGTCGAGCGCTACCAGAAGGCCTACGAGGCCTCGGCCCGGTTCCTGACCGTGGCGCAGGAGATGATGGACACACTGATCAACATCGGGAGGTGACCCATGAGCATGCGCATCACCCAGGGCATCATGTACTCCCGTGCGCGCGCCGACATGCAGCGCGGCCTGCTGCGCTACTCGCGCCTGCAGGAACAGCTCGCGACGCAGCGCCGCGTCAACCGTCCCTCCGACGATCCGGCGGCCGCCCTGCAGATCCTGCCGCTGCGCAGCGACCTGAGCGACCTCGAGCAGCTGAAGAACAACGTCTCGCTGGCCCGTGAGACGCTCGACACCGGCACGGCGTCGCTCGAGGACGCCTCGGCGCTGATGCAGCGTGTGCGCGAACTGACCACGCAGGCGGCGAACGGCACGCTGAGCGACAGCGACCGCTCCAGCATCGCCGCCGAGATCGACCAGCTGCTCAGCCAGATGGTCGGCATCGGCAACAGCCGCCGCGGCGACCGCTTCCTGTTCGGGGGCACGCGCAACGGCGACGCGCCGTTCGATCTGGTCGAGGCGAACGGCCGTACGCGCATCGTCTACCGCGGCAACCGCGACAGCCTGTCGATCGACGTGGCGCCGGGCGTGTCGACCGCGCTGAACGTGCCGGGCGAGGACATCTTCTTGAGCCGCAACCGCGGCGCCACGACCTTCACGCCGGCCCAGGGCAGTGCCGCCACCGGGGCGGTCGCCTCCGGCCCGGGCAACACCGGCGTCGGCTTCGCGAAGCTGCAGGTGACCTACGCCGGGCTCGGCAGCGGCACGCCGAGCACGGTCAGCGCCGGCAGCGGCGCCACCACCGCCCTCGGCCCGCTCAGCTACACGTTCACCACCGGTCCCGACACGCTGAGCATCGGCGGCGGCCCCGCGGTGACACTGCCCGTCACCGACGGCACGTTCACGACCTCCGACGGCCGCACGATCTCGTTGAGCGTCACCGGCGTGCCGGCGACCACCACGGGCACGTTCATCGCCGAAGCGGACCTGTCGACCGACGGCGGGCGCACCTCGATCCGCGTCAGCGCCTTCGCCTTGACCAACGCGGCGGTGCACGACTCGCTCGACGACTCGGTGCTCTACGTCGACGTGCGCAACATCACGCGCACGGGCACCGAGGACGTGAAGCACGAAGGCACCTTCGACGCGTTCACGACCCTGATCACGCTGCGCGACACGCTGCGCAACGAGGAGGGGCTGCCGAGTGCCACCGCCCGCGACCGCATCGCGCAGATGCTCGGCGAGGTCGACCGCGCACACGACTCCGTGCTCGACGGCCTGCGCGAGCTCGGCTTCCGTTCGTCCAGCATGGACATGCTGAAGAGCCGCGTCGAAGGCCTGCAGGTCTCGCGCACCGAGTCGCTGTCGCGCGTCGAGGACACCGACATCGCCGAGGCGATCCTCGAGCTGCAGAAGCAGGACCTGTCCTACCAGGCGGCTCTGCAGATCAGTGCCCGCGTGATCAAGACCAGCCTGTCGGGGCTCCTGGGGTGATCGCGTGATCCAGCCGACCGGCATCTCCACCCTCGACGCGGTCCCCGCGACCTCGCCCCACGTCGAGCCCGCACCGGGCAGCCCGTCGTTCCAGGCGCTGCTCGAGCGCCTGCAGCAGTTCGTCACCACGCCGCAGCCGACCCCCGAGGTGACCAACGCCGACGAACTGCGCGAAGCGATGCGCGGCGCCGACGCGAGCTTCACCACGGCGATGGACCTGCGCCGCCAGCTCGAGGAAGCGTTCCGCCGGCATCTGCCATGACGCAGCTCGCCGTAGCGATCCACGAGGTCTCGCGTGCTGCGATGCAGCGCTGGCTGCCGCTGCTCGACGCGTGGCTGCTGGCGGGCTCGATCTACTCGGTGCAGCACACGTGGCCACAGCTCTACCGCAGCGACGGCGGCGGACGCTTCTTCGTCGCCACCGACGGCGAGCGGCTGCTCTCGCACTGCGCGTTCCGCACGGTCAGGCTGCACGGCGAACGCAGCACCACACCGATCCACCTGCTCGGCTCGGTGGCGACCGATCCCGACCTGCGTGGCCAAGGACTCGCCTCGGCGGTGCTCGCCAGCGCCCTCGCCGCCGCCGACGCCACCGCCCGCCACACGCTGCTGTGGGCCGAACGCCCCGAGCTCTACGCACGCGCCGGCTTCGCGCCAGGCCGCCCCGAACGATGCCTCACGCTGCTGCGCCGCCCGCGCCGCCCGATCATCGGTCACGTACGACCGGCGACGATCGCCGACCACGCGACGCTGCACGCGCTCCACGGAACGAAGCCGCTGCGGGTCGAACGTTCGCCCGCGGCGATGTCGGGCCTGCTGACGACGCCCGGCCTGGCGACGTTCGTGCTCGAACGCGACGGTGCGGTGGTCGCCTACGCGTGCACCGGCAAGGGCGCCGACCTGCACGGCTTCTGGCACGAACTCGGCGGCAGCGACCTCGACCTCACCGAACTGGTGCCCGCGGCGATGCACGAACTCGGCGAGATCGAGATGCAGCTGCTGCTGCCGCCGTATCGGCACGAGTTGCCGACGCTCCTCGGGGCGATGGTCGCCGACGAGGTGCAGGTGCCCGGGCCGATGGTGCGCTCGCTCGGCGAGCCGTTGCCGGATTGCTGGATCGACGGCCTCGACTCGGTTTGAGGGCTCGGGCGGCGGCGCTAGCCTGCGCCATCCGGCTCCCATGGCGATGATCACGAAGATCGAGGACTTCTTCACCATGGGCTGCGGCCGTTGCGAACGCTTCGCAACCGCCGACTGCTCGACCAGGACCTGGCAGAAGGGCCTCGCGGCGCTGCGCCGCCTGTGCCTCGAGCTAGGCCTGACCGAGGCGGTGAAGTGGGGACACCCGTGCTACATGCACAATGGCCGCAACGTCGCCCTCGTCGGCGCCCTGCGCGACGACTTCCGCCTCAGCTTCTTCGACGCGGCCCTGCTGCGGGATCCCGAACGCATCCTCGAGAAGGCGGGTCCGAACACCGCGCAGGCCGACCTGGTGCGCTTCACCACCGACGCGCAGGTGCAGCGGCTCGCCCCGGTGCTGCGCCGCTATCTGCGCGAAGCGATGGACCACGCCGAAGCCGGCCGCCGCGCGCCGAAGGTGCAGCACGCGCTCGAACTGCCCGAGGAGCTGATCGAGGCGATGGACGCCGATCCGGAGCTCGCCGAAGCGTTCCGTGGACTGACGCCGGGGCGGCAGCGCAGCTACGTGATCGCGCTGTCTTCGGCCAAGACGGCGAAGACGCGGGTGGCGCGCATCGAGAAGTTCCGGCCGAAGATCCTGGCCGGCAAGGGTGCGATGGATCGGTGACGGGAAGCGCGCGCGAGACACATCGACCAGGGTGCCGAGCGCTGCGCGTTCCCGTCACGGCACGTCGACGGTGCCGATTCGTTCCCCCGTGACGGGATCGGTCGTCACCACGACGCGCCCGGTGCCCACCGTCGTTGCCCCTCGCAGTTCGGGAACGAACAGTTCGATCGGTGCACCATCGGGCAACGACTCTTCCAACCGCACTTCGCCGCGTTCGTCGCACGCCGCCTGTTCGTGACGCGGCAGACGCACCCAACCGTGCGCCCATGCGTGTTGGGCCCGGCGAATCACGAGTCGCATCGGCTCCGCGCGAAACCCGACCGCCACAACGACACGATCCTGGCTGCCGTCGATCCACACTCTCGAAGTGGTGTGGGCAAAGCCATGAGCCGCTCGCGCACTGCCGGTCACGAAGTACTCGCCCGGTAGCAGGGCAACCGTCCAATCGGCCTCGGCCCGCCTCCCGAGGTCCCACGTGCCGTGGCGCGGTGGGGCCTCCTGCACGACGACTCCGTACCTGTCTTCGATGCCCTGCTTTGCGGCCGGGTCGGACTGCACCACGAGCTCGACCCATCGCACGGAACGCGCATCGACAACGAGCTCGGCACCGTTCCCCACGACGAAGGTCCCGAGTGGAACGGTCGACCTCAACCGCTGGACGGGGCCGGTCGACATCGAGACGTCGTAGACCCCGCTCTCCACACCCGTCAGCGTGAAGGTCTCGCCGTCGACCTTCCCCGACACGCCACCCTGGCTCCTTACCTGGGGATGGAAGTAGACCGAACACGGCCAGGACGCCGTCGCCTCGGTGCGCAGCAGCCGCCCGTGCACGGTCATGGTGTCGGGCAGATCGATCGTCACCTCCACTGTTCCCGGCGGCACGTCGACGATCTGAGGCCGACCAGTACCAGGCAGTACGCGCACCACGTACTGATCGCCGACCAAGCGCTCGAACGTGACCCGTCCACTGCCGCTCGTCGTCGCCGTCGCCACCAGCGTGGCGGGCAGGTCGAGGCTTCTCGCCCCGGCCCAAGGCGATCCGGGCAGCGGCGGCAGAGCATTCCGGCCGCCCGGGCTCTGCCAGAGTTCGACGACCACCGCCATGTTCTGGCTCGCCGCACCCGCGCGCACCTGCACGTGCAGTCGCCGCGATTCGAGCGCCACGAGGTAGCGCACCCGCTCCGTGTCGGTCTCGACCGTCCAACGATTCGCGACGGTCCCTTCCGCGAGCCCATCGGCCCGCACCAGCACGAGGCTTCCCGGCCTCAGCGGCTCGTCCAGCTCGAACACGCCCGTGTCGCTGGAGCGCTCGGACGAAGGCTTGGCCGGCGCCACACCCTCTGCCCCGCCGAAGGCCATGCTCGTTGGACCGGCAGAACGGAGGATATCGACACGCACCGGTGCCAGCGGCCGCCCATCGAGGAACAGTTCGAGGCGGTGCTGCCGCCTGGCGTCGAGCACCACGACGTTCTCAGCACCTCCGTGCAACAGCGGCCCATGGCCGAGCAGTGCTTCGTAGCGAGTGTCCCCGAGGGCGACGTCCACGAAGACGGGATCCGTGATGGGTGCGAAGTAGAAGCGGCCATCCTCGTCGCTGATCGCTCGCAGACTGCTCCCTCGCAGTGCCCTGGCCAAAGCGACTCCTGGGCAAGGCGCCCCGGCACGATCGACGAGGCGACCGGTGACCACCGAGAGGCCGCGCCGCTCGAGCCGCACTACCCAGCGTTCGCGCTCACCAACCTCGATCGCGCTCGGCTCCGCCACGAACCCATCGCTGCAGGTCAACCGCCAGCGCCCAGCCGGCAGCACGACGTTCAGCCCTCGTTCGCGCCCCACCGACGCCGAGAGAACGGTCTGTTGCTGCAGCTGGAGCGGGTTGCCGTCGCGCTGCGGCGCCTCGTCGCCGCGCACCTGCAGCTTGATGAGTTGGCTGCCGAGGTCGCTTCCTTCGAAATGCACGGCGATCGGGAACACCGGCAACAACCGCAGCTCGTACGGGCCCGATGCACCATCCGGGACCATGAGATTGCCCTTGCCGTGAGTCGCTGACTCGAACCTGTACCTGGCCGGCCCCGCGACCTCGACGGCGCCGGTCGCATCGGTGGTCGGCGCATCGGGAGCAATGGGCGGACGGTCGATGCGCAGCCCGGCGATGCCGTTGCCAGTGCGCTGGTCGACGAAACGGAGCCCGATGCCCTTGCGTACGGGTTGCTCGACGGCGGCGCGTTGTCGCGACTCCGAAGCAGCGCTGTCGCCGCTGGCACCGATGCCGGACGCTGGCGACACGGTCTGGTCTTGCTCGACGATCGGCGCTCCGGTCGACGCGTCGTTCGCGCGATGGGAGTCTGGTGGGACCGCCGACCTGCCGTTCGCGAAGTGCAGCGGCACGAACACCGCCACGGCGAGCAGCACGAACAGCAGGAGCCTGCGCACACCTACCTCCCTCGCCGCCGCCCCGCCTCGTCGCCCGACGGCAACATCGGCAGCGTCGGCGGCCGCGGCACACCGTCGTCACCGAACACGTCGAGGAAGACGAAGCCGAGCAGGAAGTCGGCGAACTCGGCGACGTTGATTCCGACGTGCACGTTCCAGAACAGCGGCGCCACGCCGACCTCGACGCCGAACAGGTCGCTGATCTTCTGCGCGGTCGACAGCCGGAACGGCGCTTCGCGGTCGAGATCGAACACGTCACTGAGCCCGAGCCACGCCCGCACGTCGTCGAAGTTCGCCGGATCGGCCGGATGGTTGCCCGACGTGCTGGTCGCGAACAGGCGCGACCAGGACTGCCCGTAACCGAGCGGCCCGAGCGTCGTGAACGGCACGCCGATGCCGTGCCGCGTCAGCACAGAGCCCGGCATCTGCCACCACGTGTCCTTGCCCCAGCCGCCGTCGGAGTACCAGCCGCCGACCGCCACCTCGGCCGGGCCGACCTTCGCGACCGCGGCGAAACCGAGCGCGTCGGTGTTCACGCGGTAGAGGAAGCTGTCGTGCAGGTCGGCCATGCGCCGATCCCAGAACCGGCAGCCGGCGAACGGCAGGAGGGCGAGGCAGAGCCATGGCCGAAAGCGGGCGAGGGCGCGCATCCGCGCCACTGTACACGCCGGGCGGGGCCGGGGAAGAGCCGACCCGCAGCGCCGGCGGCACCGGCCGTTCTGGCGCACCGTGCGCCGAGACCGCGGCCCAGGCATCCGAACCCGGTCCCGGCGACGAAGCCCCGCCAAAAGCCCCGGTGAACCCGGCGAGCCCGTGGCTAGACTCTTCGCCCTCATTTCCCGAACCACCGGCCCGACCCGGCCCAACGACCTCATGGACATCGTCGTCTGCATCAAGCGAGTTCCGGCGACCGACACGGCGATCAAGATCGCCGCGGACGGCAAGTCGATCGACCCCACCGGCGTGACCTTCGAGCTGAACGCCTATGACGAGTTCGCTCTCGAACAGGCGCTCCGCATCAAGGAACAGCTCGGCGCTGGCTCGGTGACGGTTGTGACGATCGGCCCGAAGGACACCAAGAAGCAGCTCGACGACGCGCTCGCGCGCGGGGCCGACAAGGCCGTGCTGCTGAGCACCACCGAGTGGATGTCCGACGGCACCCAGACGGCGGCGGCGCTGGCGGCGTGGATCAAGACCGTGCCGTGCAACCTGGTGCTGTGCGGCCGCCAGGCGGTCGACTCGGACAACAACCAGCTGCCGGGCAACCTGGCGGCGCGGCTCGGCTTCGCCTGCGTGACCGAGGTCACCAAGCTGGCGCTCGAGAACGGCGTGTTCACCGCCGAGCGCGACATCGAAGGCGCGCGCGAGGTCGTCACCTGCAAGACGCCCGCCGTCGTCAGCTGCAACAAGGGCCTCAACGAGCCGCGCTACGCCAACCTGAAGGGCATCATGGCGGCGAAGAAGAAGCCGTTCGTCGAGCAGCCCGCCCAGCTCGGCGCCCGCGGCGTCGAGGTCGTCTCGCTGACCCTGCCGGCCGCGCGCGCCGCCGGCAAGATCGTCGGCAACGGGGCCGAAGCGGTCCCGGCGTTGATCGCCGCCCTGCGTGAACAGAAGGCCCTCTGATCCCCTGGAGCCCATTCCCATGAGCAACATCGTCGTCATCGCGGAAGCCCGGGGCGGAGCCCTGAAGCGTCCTTCGCTCGAAGCCGTCACCGCAGCACTGGGTCTCGCCAAGCAGACCGGCGGCAAGGTGATCGCCGTCCTGTGTGGCAGCGGCCTCGACGCCGCCTGCGCCGAACTCGGCAAGAGCGGTGCCAGCCAGATCGTCGCCGTCGACGGCGCCTCGTTCGCCAACTACTCGGGCGACGCCTGGGCGAAGGCGATCGCCGACCAGTGCAAGGCGCACGGGGCTGGCGCCGTGCTGATGGCCCACACGGCGATGGGCAAGGACCTGCTGCCGCGCGTCGCGGCGCTGCTGGACGGAAGCGTGCTGACCGACACCATCGAGCTCACGTTCGCGGGCGGAGTGTTCACCGCCAAGAAGCCGGTGTTCGCCGGCAAGGCGACCATGACGGCGAAGTCGGCGAAGCTGCCGTTCTGCGCCACGCTGCGGCCGAACAACTTCGCCGCCGCGAGCGGTGGCAGCGGGGCCGAGGTGCAGAAGATCGCGGCTCCCGGCGGCGACCTGCTCGCCGTCGTCAAGGAGATCATCGCGGCCGGCGGCGGCAAGATCCCGCTGCAGGAGGCGAAGGTCGTCGTCGCCGGCGGCCGCGGCCTGAAGGAAGCACAGCACTTCAAGCTGATCGAGGACCTCGCCGCCGCGTTCGGCCCCGGAGTCGCCGCCGTCGGTGCGTCGCGCGCCGTCGTCGACGCCGGCTGGCGCCCGCACAGCGAGCAGGTCGGCCAGACCGGCAAGGTCGTGAGCCCCCCGCTCTACTTCGCGATCGGCATCAGCGGCGCCATCCAGCACCTCGCCGGCATGCGCACCGCGCGCACCATCGTGGCGATCAACAAGGACGCCGACGCGCCGATCTTCAAGGTCGCCGACTTCGGCATCGTCGGCGACGCCTTCGAGGTCGTGCCGGCGCTGACGAAGGCCATCGCCGCCCTCGTCGCCGGCAAGTGACCGAAGCAAGAAGCACCGCACCGAGACCGCTCGCATGACTCTCAAAGCAGGCATCGTCGGGCTGCCGAACGTCGGCAAGTCGACTCTCTTCAACGCCGTCACCCGCACCCGCAAGGCGCAGGCGGCGAACTATCCCTTCTGCACGATCGACCCGAACGTCGGCATCGTCGTCGTTCCGGACGCTCGGCTGCAGGTGCTGCAGAAGATCGCCAAGACCGGCGTCGTGGTGCCAGCGACGATCGAGTTCGTCGACATCGCCGGCCTCGTCAAGGGAGCGGCGACCGGCGAAGGACTCGGCAACAAGTTCCTGAGCCACATCCGCGAAGTGGACGCGATCGTGCAGGTCGTGCGCTGCTTCGAGGACGTCGACATCCACCACGTGTCGGGCACGGTCGATCCGGTGCGCGACATCGAGATCATCACCACCGAACTGGTGCTCGCCGACCTCGAGTCGGTCGAGAAGCGCCTCGACCGCCAGACGAAGCAGGCCAAACGCGGCGACAAGGAGGCGATCGCCGAGGTGCCGGTGCTGCAGAAGATGCTGCCGGTGCTGAACGAGGGCAAGCCGGCCATGCTGGTCGAGCTCCACGACGAGGAGAAGCTGGTCGCCAAGCAGTTCCAGCTGCTGACCGACAAGCCGACGATCTTCGCCTGCAACGTGAAGGACAACGAGCTCGCGACCGCCGACCAGAACCCCTACGTGCAGAAGGTGCGCGACTACGCCAAGGCGCACCTCGCCTGCGACGCGGTGGTGATCTCGGCGCAGATCGAGAGCGACCTGGTCGACCTCGACGAGGCCGACGCGAAGGAGTTCTTGAAGGACCTCGGCGTCAGCGAGTCGGGCGTCGGCAGCCTGATCAAGGCCACCTACCACCTGCTCGGCCTGCGCACCTACTTCACGGCCGGCGAGAAGGAAGTGCGCGCGTGGACGATCCACGCCGGCGACATGGCGCCCGCTGCGGCGGGCGTGATCCACAGCGACTTCGAGAAGTTCTTCATCCGCGCCAAGGTGGTCGCCTACGCCGACTACGTCGCCTGCAACGGCATCGCCGGGGCGCGCGACAAGGGCGTGTTCTTCGAGAAGGGCAAGGACTACGTCGTCCAGGACGGCGACGTGCTCGACATCGTGCACGGGGCGTGAGTTCGAGGCGGCCCGGCGCTGGCAGCTTGCCAACGCTGCGCCCGAACGGTTCAACCGCGCCATGGGTCTGCTCTCCTGGCTGTTCGGCAAGCGTCGTCGCGACCTGCCGGTGTCCGTCTGGCTCGACGAGCCGAACCGGATCGCGGGGCTCGTGCGCACGATCCAGGCCGACCTCGCGGCCGACCGCACGGTGGTATTGGTCGCCCACTTCCCGCAGGGCCTGATCGACGCCGCGACGGCGTTGGCCGCGGCCGGTGTCCCGGCGACGACCCTGGCGAAGTGGCGACGGCCCGACCCCGGCCCGCAAGTGCTCGCGATCCTGGCGAAGGCCCTGCCCCAGCACGACCCGGCCGCCGCAGCGCCCACGACGCCGCCCGCGGCCGGGCGCTACGCCGTTCGCGCGGCGGAACTGCACGTGCGCGGCGACGAGAACGACCGCGTGCCGCACTTCCTCGACACCCTGCCGAAGGACACGGAAGCCTCGGCGTTCCTGTCGTTCGACAGTCAGACGATGACGACGTTCGCCAGCCCGTGGGTGCGCACGATGCTGGAGAAGCTCGGCATGCGCCCCGACGCGCCGATCGACAGCCCGATGGTGACGCGCGGCCTGAAGAAGGCCCTGGCCAAGCTGGAGCAACGCGTGGTCGGCAACCAGCCGGCCGATTCGCTCGCCGACTGGATGCAGCGCAACCTGCGCCACGAGTAGCCACGCGGCCCCGGCGGGGCGCCGCGACGATCCCCGCCCCGAAAGCCGGGACCAGTTGGCGCCGAGCGGCACTCCCTGGCCATGCGCCCCTCCTCGGCCCTACCCTTCTCCTGCTCGGCCTCGCCGGCGCGATGCACGATCGTGCAGACTTTGGCCTGAACGAACATCCAGCCGATGTTCTTCGACTGTAATCTGATCGCTCGTGCACATTTCTATTGCCCAGGCTGGCACCGACAACTGATCATGGCGCTGCATGCACGATCGATCATCCGATTCCTTCGTCGGCACCATGGCCAGAGCCTTGCGCCAGCGCCGCGAAGCGCTGGGTCTGAACCAGGTCGACGTCGCAGAGCTCGCTGGCTGCTCGACGCGATTCGTGCACACCGTCGAGGCCGGCAAGGGCACGCTGCGGCTCGACAAACTCGCCGACGTGCTGCGGGTGCTGGGCCTACGCCTGCGCGTCGAGCTCGGTCGCAACCACGAAGTCGATCCCCGATTGCTGGACCAGGCATGACACGACCCGATCTGCGACGTGTCGACGAAGCCACGGTCTGGAAGGGCGATCGCCGCGCCGCGCGCCTGCGCCGGAGTCCACACGGTGTGCTGTTCGAGTATCTGCCGGAGTACGACGGGCCCGACGTCGCGACGACCTTGCCGCGGCACGCCGTCCACACGCCGAGAACCGCAGGCGCGCTGCCGCCCTTCTTCAGCGGGCTGCTGCCCGAAGGGCGTCGCTTGTCGGCGATCCGCAGCGCGACCAAGACCTCGGTCGACGACGAGCTGACGCTGCTGCTGGCGGTGGGCGGCGACACGATCGGGGACGTGCGCCTGCTGCCGTCCGGCACCGAACTGCCGACCGGACCCGTCGAGGTCGTTCCCTCGCAACCAGGCGAGATCGCGTTCGACGAGCTGTTCGCCAGTGTGCTCGGCCCTGAACTGCGGGATCGAACCGCCCTGCCAGGGGTCCAGGACAAGGTCAGCGGCCGCATGATCTCGTTACCGGTCGCGTTCCGTGACGCCGACTGCATCCTGAAGCTCGACCCGCCCGAGGTGCCCCACCTCGTCGCCAACGAAGCGTTCTTCCTCCGCGCAGCGCGCGCATCGGGCCTCGAGACGGCCGACACGACCCTCGTGCACGACAAGAACGGGAACCCGGGGTTGTTGGTGCGCCGCTTCGATCGCACACCGGCGAAGCACGCAACGCCGCAGCGTCTGCTCCCACAGGAAGACGCGTGCCAGGTGCTCGGCCGGTATCCAGCGGACAAGTATCTGCTCACCACAGAAGACGTGATCTCGGGCCTTGCGCAGTGGACCATGGCCCCCGTCGTGGCCGCGCGCACCTTGCTGCGGCAGTTCGCGTTCGCCTTCCTGACCGGCAACGGCGACGCCCACGCCAAGAACTTCTCGATCGTGCAGCAGAAGGGCGAGTGGGTGGTGACTCCGGCCTACGACCTCCCGAGCACGCTGCCGTACGGCGATGCCACGATGGCGCTGTCGATCGGGGGCAAGGACCGCGAGGACATCGGCCGCCGCGACTTCCTCACCCTCGGCAAGGCCTGCGGAGTGCCGGAGATGGCCACCGAACGAGTGCTCGACCAACTTCTGGCGACAGCGCCGGCGTGGATCGACCACCTCGACGAACTGCCCTTCGATGCGCGCCGCGTTCACCAGATCCAGAAGGCTTGTCGCTACCGAGCCCGGCGTCTGCAGGGGTGAACGGGACGCACCGCTCAGTAGCGCTTCGCGTGGCCCCACGCCGACAGCCGGCTCTCAGCGCCGTTCGCTCGTAGCAGCCCGACACGACAAGAGCCACTGCATCCAGACCGCCTCGAGTTCCTCGTCCGTGAGGTTGCGAAGGTCAAGATCCTCCTCGCTCAGGAATTCGTCGCGTGGCTCGCTCATGGCGACAACCCCTCCTCGGCACACCACCGCGCGAACGCCGCCGCTTCGGCCCACGGATCGAGACCCACCGACGGCTGGCTCGTGTGGTAGGCGCGGAACGCTTCGGTGAAGCCGCGGCCGTCGCGTTCGAACCACGCCGCTGCTTCGCGCGAGGCGCTCAGCAGCCGCTGGAAGCGCAGCTTCGCGACCAGCAGGCCGGCGATGCGCAGGCCGTTCTCGTCGATCGCCTGCAACCGCGGATCGGCATCGGGGCGCGCGCGCGCCGCCGCCAGCGCCGCCGCGGGATCGCGCGCCCGCAGCAGGCCGGCGAGCACCACCTGCAGCGCCGCGAGTTCGTGTCGTTCAGCGCCCGGCATGCAGCACCTCGCGCAAGCGCCGCAGTTCGCCGCGAACGCCCGCGACGTCGCCTTCGCCGACCGTTCCCTCCATGCGTTCCAACGTCGCCATACGCAGGTTGCGGCAACGGGGCACGACGAACTCGAACAGGCGCCACACCTCCTCCGGCACCGCAGCGTCGTGGCTGTCGAGGCGCATCGTGCGACCGTTCGGCAGCCACTTCGGGTTGCTGTCGGCCCCGCCGCTCAGGTGGATCTCCAGCACGCGGTCGAGATCGAGGCGCCGCAGGTACTCGTACGGATCGGCGCCGACGTTCCGCGCCATCGTGAACACGTTGTGCAGGTCGAGCAGCAGGTGCGTGCGCTCGGCGGTCAGGATGCGCGCGAGGAACGCCGGCTCGGCGAGCCAGTCGCCGAGCAGGAAGTAGAAGACGCTGTTCTCGAAGCCGGTGTCGGGCACGACCTGCTGCCAGCGCACCAGCCGTTCGCGCACCAACGCTGCCGCCGCCTCGTCCATCGGCAGCGCGATCGGCAGCGTCACCGCGTCCTCGTCGAGCACGCACGCGCCGAGATGGTCGGTGAGCCACTGGTAGCCGAACGTCGCCCGATCCGCCGCCACACGTTCGAGCCAGCGCTGCTGCCGCGCCTCGTCGCGCGGATCGGCGCCGCCGAGGTTGCCGTGCACGGCATGCGCGACGAACGGCTTGCCGGTGCGCACGCCGATCGCCGCGAACGCGCGGTGGAAGCCGTTCGGCTGCCAGCTGCCGTCGTCGCCGCGGCGCCACGTCGTCTCCGGCGCCACCTCGAACGCGTCGACGTCCTCGCGGAACGCGGGCTCGAGCAGTTCGAGGAACTGCAGCTCGGGCATCAGGGCGAGTCCGACCCAGGGCTTTCTGCTGCCGGTCACTTCGGGTCCGCGGGCTTCGTGTAGAAGTCGAGGAAGCGCCCGCACAGCGGCGGCACGATGCCGAGGCCGCACGGGGGCATGATCTCGTGCTTCATCTCCTCCGGAGTCGGGATCTCGTGGAGCTGAGGCCCACAACCACGCGAGTTCACCCACCGCGAGCCGGCGATCTGGCGCCGCACCACGACCGTCTCGATCGCCGCGGCCAGCTGCGGGAGCCGGGCTGCGCGCTCGGCTTCGGAAGCTGCGGCGAGGCGGCGGCGCAACTCCGGAAGGCCGAGCACCAGCAGCTCGGCCGGAACGGGCGTGCCGACCTCGACCCAGGCCGTGAGCGCCTTCTGCTGCGCATCGTCGAGCGTGCGCAGCGACGACTTCGCCAACTCGTCGAGGCTTGCCGAGTGCTTGTCGAGCCCCGCTTGCAGCGCTGCAGTCATCACGGCGAGGCCCTTGCGACGCACCACCTCTTCCTCCTCCGGATCCTCCCGGCCGCTCAGCAGTTCCCCGTGATCCGACACCGCCGGCAGATCCGGATCGATGCGCGTTGCGCGCACCGGCTTGTCGACCTCCTGACCAGCGCGCGTCGGATCGACCAGCAACATCGTCACCGCCTTGGTCGTCTTCGCCACGGTGTCGCCACGGACACCGGCCATCTCCTCGACTTCGCTCATGCGCGCGCAGACCAGCGTGCACAACCCGAACGTCTCCCGCGCGAGCGCATCGCCGTGCGTCAGCCAAGCGCCAAACCACCGGCTCGCCCTCCAGACCTTGTCCTTCTCGTCCGGCACCACCAGCACCAGCAGCGGCTTGCCGTGCGCCTTCGCGGTGACGATTGCTGCGGCGAGCTGTTCCTTGCGCCACTTGGCTACCGGATCCTCGACCGCACCGGGCTGCGGATCCTGCGACGCGCCGTGCTCGATCCCGAAGGCGCGCACCAACCATGTCGGCGCGGCGACGAGACCCGAGGCAGCGGCCAGCGAGTGTGAGAAGAACGTGCGGCGGTCGAGCGGCTTCATGCGGCGCGAAACGGCGATGGCGTTGCGGGGGTCATCCACCCACCGAATAGAAGTCGAGGAAGCGCTCGCACAGCGGCGGCATCATGGCCATGCCGCACGACCACATCGACGGATCGAACTCGTCGACTGCGGGGTTCTCGTGCCCTCCCGCACAACCCCCACGCATCCAGCGCGAACCCGCGACCTGCTTGCGAACGACCACCTCGTCGATCGCCCGGAGCAACGCTCGGGAGCGCCAGACACGATCTGCATCGGGCAACGCCGAAATGCGGAGCCTGAGTTCGGCGAGGCCGCGCACCAGCAGTTCCGCGGGCACCGATCGACCGCGCTCGACCCAGGCATCCAGGTCGTGGAGGTCGGTTGCGTCGAGCGCGGCCAGGGCGGAGAGCGCCAGTGCCGCGAGGTCGTCCCCGTGTCGATCGAGCTCGGTGCAGAGCGATCGGGTCATGGCATCTACACCGGAGCGGACGGCCTCCGTCCTTCGCTCGAGTTCCCCGGAGCGGTAGCGGCCATGATCGGGCACAGGCGCCATCTCGAGCTCGACCCGAGTTGCGGCTGGCGATCGGTCGTCGATGCGGCCGATGGCCACCGGATCGACCAACAGCATCGTGACCGCGTGCTTCGTAGGCGCCAGGACATCGCCGCGAACCCTGAGCACCTCGCCGACCTCGCCGAGGCGCGCACATGCCAGCGTGCACAACCCGACAGCCAGCAATGCCTGCTCGCCACCGTGCGTCAGCCAGGCACCGAACCACAGGCTCGCCTCGTCTGCCGCACCCTGCTCCTCTGGCACCACCAGCACCAGCAGCGGCTTGCCGTGCGCCTTCGCGGTCGCGACCGCAGCGGCGAGATGCTCCTTGCGCCACTTGGCCACCGGATCCTCGACCGCACCGGGCTGCGGATCCTGCGACGCGCCGTCCTCGAGCCCGAACGCGCGCACCAACCACGTCGGCGCGGCGACGAGACCCGAGGCGGCGGCCAGCGAGTGTGAGAAGAACGTGCGGCGGTCGAGGGGCTTCATGCGGCGCGGAACGGCGAGGCGAGGCGAGGTTCAGGAACCGACCGAGAAGAAGCCCAGGAAGCGTTCGCACAGCGGCGGCACGATGCCCATGCCGCAAGCGACCATCATCCCGTTCTTCTTCTCTTCCTCCGTCGGCGCTTCGAAGTTGTTGCCGCAGCCACCGCCGTGCTGCCACCGCGAGCCGGCGACCTGCCGCCGCACCACGACCGTCTCGATCGCCGCGTCCAGCTGCGGGAGCCGGGCTGCGCGGTCGGCTTCGGAAGCCGCGGCGAGTCGGCGGCGCAGTTCCGGAAGGCCGCGCACCAGCAGTTCGGCCGGAACGGGCGTGCCGGCCTCGAGCCAGGCCGTGAGCGACTTCTGCTGCGCTTCGTCGAGCGTGCGAAACGACGCCTTCGCCAGTTCGTCGAGGGTCGCCTCGTGCTTGTCGAGCCCGGCCTGCAGTGCAGCGGTCATCGCAGCGAGGCCCTTGCGACGCTGCTCCTCGAGGTTCTCCGGCGTCTCCGGATCGCCGAGCTGTCCCCTGCGGCTCGGCGCCGGCGTCAGCTCCGGCTCGATCCGCGTCGCCCGAACCGGCTTGTCGACTTCCTGCCCGGCACGCGTCGGATCGACCAACAGCATCGTCACCGCCTTCGTCGTCTTCGCCACGGCGTCGCCACGCACCCCGGCCATCTCCTCGACTTCGCCCATGCGCGCGCAGACCAGCATGCACAGTCCGAACGTCTCCCGCGCGAGCGCGTCGCCGTGCGTCAGCCAGGCGCCGAACCACTGGCTCCCCTCCCAGACCTTGTCCTGCGCGTCGGGCACCACCAACACCAGCAGCGGCTTGCCGTGCGCCTTGGCGGTGGCGATCGCTGCGGTCAGCTGCTGCTTGCGCCAGGCGGCGACCGGATCGGCGACGGTGCCGGGCTCTGGATCCTGCGCGCCAGTCGCCGGGGCGCCGAGGCCGAACGCCTGGGCCAACCACGTGGGGGCTGCTGCGAGGCCGGCGACCGAAGCGAGAGAACGGGCGAAGAACGAGCGGCGGTCGAACGTGGTCATGCAGTGCCTCGACGGCGAACGCCGTGTGGGGTTCCCACGCGCATGATGACGCGTCGCGGCCACGCTGCCCAGGCCCGTTGCCAACGCCCGTTCGCCAGAGATCGGCCCGTGCTCAGCTGCCCGGCTTCGAACCCGGCTTCTGCAGCTCCTCGATGCGGGCGATCACCTGCTCGGGCTGCGGCCAGCCACCGCCGAGCCCACCGCGTTCGCGGCTGGCGATCACCTTGCCGTCGACGAGCACATCGAACTGGCCGAGCGAGCCGTGCTCGCGGGTGACCTGGAGGTCGAGAGCGTCTTCGATGTAGGCGGCAAGACCTGCCGCGCGTGGGCCGAAGCCTCAGGACTGGCAGTGACGGATCGTGATCTGCATGCCCGTGGTATCGGCCATCGGCGCCCGGAATGCGAGCCCGGCGATCGGCAGGCTCAGTCGAAGACCGCGGCGAGCGCTGCGGGGTCGACGTTCTCCTTGCCACGGCGCAGCTGGACGTAACAGACGGCCATCATGGTGGCGCCGAGGCCCGCGCCAAGCACCTGCAGCACCGCCATCGTGACACGGTGCATGCTGACATCGTCATCCGAGAGCAGGCCAACGACGAAGTCGAGCAGGAAGCCGAGTGCTCCCATCAGCCATGCGCCGGCGAGCACTCCGACGAGGATCGACTGCTTCGACCCGAACGTCAGCTCCTTGCTCCGGCGGATGGCGAAGCCGACGCCCCGTGGTTCGACGACCGCCACCGCCAGCGCCACGTAGAGGCGCAGGTATTCGACCAGCGCAGGCAGCGCCAGGACGAACGCCAACAGCATCGCCGGGACCCAGGGCAGCAGCCGCTCCGTCGCCAAGAGGACGGGAGCCAGCGCAAGCAGGCCGAACAGCACGACGCGCAACAAGACCAGGACGCCGGTGAGGAGCGCGCGCAGGCAGCTCTGGAAACCCTTCGCGAACACGAGCCACACGCTCGCCGGTTGCCCGTGCATCTGTCGCACCACGCCGAAGCTGAGCGCTCCGGTCAGGATCGGGGAGAGCGCCATCGGCAGGACGCCAACCGCAACGGCATAGGCGACCCGTTGCGCCTCCAAGCTCAGGTCGAAGAGCTCCGGCCCGAACAGCAGCAGCACCACCCAAGGCGACAGCACCAGTGCCCCGAGCAGCGTGAACGGCACGAGGTTGCGGACGAAGATGCGCAGCGTCGGCCCGAACAGCAGGCCGAACGGCAGCGTGTACGGACGGGCCGGTGCGGAGTGGTGCGTGGTCACAGGAGCCGTCGAGCCCAAGCCGGCTCAATCGAAGACGGCGGCGAGCGCTGCAGGGTCGACGTTCTCCCTGCCACGGCGGAGCAGGAAGTAGCAGACCGCCATCGCGGTGGCCGACAGGGTCTGGAAGATGACGTTGATCACGATCAGGAACCAGATGCTGGCCGTGTGCAGGCCATCCCCCAACGTCGCGACCACGAACCCGGCGAGGAACACCATCAGGGTCGACATCACCATGATCACGGCGCCCGCGCCGAAGATCGGCCAACGCGAACCGTCCGTCAGCACCATGCTGCGTGACACGGCATGGCCGCCACCCCGCTCCTCCATGATGGCGGCGGGTATGGCGACGTAGAGCCGGCAGAACTCCATGATGCCGGGCACGATCAACAGCAGCGTGAACAGGATCACGCGCAAGCCGACGAGCAGGCCCGTGCCGATCGATCGCCCGAGGTTCTGCATGCCCTTCGAGAAGCAATTCCCGAGGCTCGCCGTCTGGCCACGCATCTGCTGCACGACGCCATAGGTGACGACGCCGGTCAGCAGGTAGGTGAGCACCATCTGCACGAGCGCCGTGACGACGCGCATCGCCGGAAACGCCGCGTTCGGGGACCGGTCGAGAGGCGGCCCGAGCAACTCCATCGCCGCCCAGGGGGCCAGGATCACGGCCCCGAGCAGAGTGAACGGCACGAAGTTGCGGAAGTAGATGCTCAGCGTCTGGCTGAACAGCAGGCCGAAAGGCAGCGAGAAGGCACGGATTGGCGCAGGCTTGGTCGCGGTCACAGGACTCTCCAGGGGCGCGGGGAGGCTGTCTTCTAGCCACATCCATCGAACAGGCAAGGGGCCAGGCAACTTGCACGGCGCGGACTCTTCGTGAGCACCCGTGGCGTTCCCGTGAGGCCCCCTGGAGACGCCCGCTGCCGGCTCAATCGAAGACGGCGGCGAGCGCTGCGGGGTCGACGTTCTCCCTGCCACGGCGCAACAGGAAGTAGCAGACGGCCATCATGGTGGCGCCGAGGCACTGGCTCAGGATCTGCGCGACGATCGTCGTCACCTGCAGCCCCGTGACGCTCCGTTCCGTCAGCATCCGCACGGCGAAGGTCAGCAGGAATTGGAACGCGAACATCAACAACCCGATGACGATCCGGCCACCGACGATCGGCCACTTCGACCCGAACGTCAGCTCCTTGCTGCGCTGGACGGCGCGAAAGCCCCCCTGCTCCTCTGCGACGGCGGCCGGCAGCGCCACGTAGAGCCGCAGGTATTCGATCAAGGCAGGGATCGCCAAGGCGAACGCGAAAACCATCCCCAGGACATACGGTACGTTCCGTGTCGCGATGCCGAGGATCGGGATCGCGGCCGGCAGGCCGAACAAGAGGACGCGCAAGCCGACCAGCAGGCCGGTGACGAACGAGCGACCGATGTTCTGGAACCCCTTCGACAGCACGAGCCCGAGCCCCGCCGACCGTCCGCGCATCTGCTGCACGACCCCGTAGCTGAGCGCTCCGGTCAGGATCAGCGAGAGCAGCCACGGCAGCACGGTGTTCGCGAAGCCGAACCCGATCAGGACCCAAGGACTGTGCCGACGGAACGCCGGCGACTCCGGGTCCATGATGCCCGGACCGAGCACCAGCAGCGCGATCCACGGCGACAGGACCAGGGCCCCGAGCAGCGTGAAGGGCACGAGGTTCCGGAAGTAGATGCTCAGCGTCTGGCCGACCAGCAGGCCGAACGGCAGCGTGAAGGGGCGGGCGGACGCAGGCTTGCTCGCGGTCACGAGACTCTCCAAGGGCGCGGGGAGGGCAGTCTTCTAGCTGCGTCCCCCGAACACACAAGGGCCACGCGCCTTGCAAGGCGCGGGCTCGTCGCTAGCGTCCGCAGCGTTCATGCGCCGCACCCTGGGAAGCCTGCTGCTGCCACTGCTGGCGCTATGCCTGCTGCACGGCACGGCGATGGCCCAGGGCAAGGCCGACCGACCCGACGTGCGCGAGCTGCTCGAACGGGACCGCTGCCAGACGTCGCTGCCGGGTGCCGACGACGCCACGGGCACCGGGGACGGTTCGGGAACGGGCGACGAGCGACGCGGCGACCGACGCGCGCCGCGGCGCGAACGCCGGTTCTTCGAAGGATCGGGCGGCGGCATCGGCGGCGGAGTCGCGCAGCTGCTGCTGTGGACGGCGGTCGGCGGCGCCACCGTGCTGCTGCTGATCGCCATCGTGCGCGGCGTGCGAGAACGCGGCCGGGTCGTCCAGGTACGCGCGGTGGCCCCGCGCATCGAAGGCGTCGGCCCAGCGACGACGACGACGCCCGACACCATGCCCGACCACGAACGGCTGGCCGCCGCCGGCGACTTCGCCGCCGCCCTGCACGCCGTGCTGGCCCGTGCGATCGTGCGCTGGATCGAGCGCTTCGGCGCGTTGCCGACGCACTGCACCGCGCGCGGCGTGCTGCGCCGCATCCGCGCCGACCAACTGGAGCGCAGCGCGTTCGCCGGCATGGTCGCCGCCGCCGAGTCGGTCCGGTTCGCCGGGCGCGGCGCGGACCGCAGCACCTACGAGACCGCCCGTGGCCACCTGCAGCAGTGGGAGGCCGCATGTCACCCGAACCGGTGACCCTGGTCGGGGCGAAGAAGGCCCGCCTGCTGACCACGGTGGTCGTGCTGTCGTTGCTGGCGTCGCTGCTGCTGTTGCTGCGTGGGCCCGGCGAGATCGACGTGCGCGGCCCGAATGCCGACGGCTACAGCCGTTCGGCGCTCGGCCACATCGGCATGCTGCGCTGGCTGCGCGCCAACGACCACACCGTGGTGCAGCTGCGCACCGACCGCCAACTCGGCGAATGCGGCCTGCTGGTGGTCGCCGAGCCGGAGGAACCGGTCCGCGCCGACGAAGCCAGGATCGACCGCTGGTACGACGCCGAGGTGCCACTGCTGCTGGTCCTGCCCAAGCGCCGCGGCTTCGCAGACGTCGACCAACCGGGCTGGATCGATCACGCCGATCTCGAAGCGCTGGAACGACCCCGCCGCGTGCTGACCGGCTTCCGGCAGTTCCTCGGCGACGAGCCGACCGTGCTGCGCGCCGACACCACCGGCAAGTGGACCGTCCCGCTGCGCTGGCCGGTGCCCGAACTGGTCGGGCCGGTCCAGCTGCTGAAGCGGACCGACCACCTGACGCCGATCGTGCACTGCCCCGAAGGCGTGCTGTTCGGTTCGATCGACGGCCACTTCGTGCTCGCCGACCCGGACCTGCTCGCCAACCACGGTCTGGTGCGCGGCCGCAACGCCGAACTGCTGCTGCAGATCGTCGACGAATGCGCGCGCGAAGGCGTGATCGTGGTCGACGAGACGCTGCACGGCCACCTGTTCCAGCCGAGCTTCTGGCAGGCCCTCGGCGAGTTCCCGCTGGTGCTCGTCCTGCTGCACCTGTTGCTGATGGCGCTGCTGGTCGTCTGGATGGCGCACGGGCGCTTCGGGCCGCTGCTGCGCGATCCGCCGCCGATCGGGGCGGGCAAGGCGTTCCTGATCGACAACGTGGTCACCATGCTGCCCGGTCACCACCTGCCGATCGCCGCCGATCGCTGGCGCCGGCAGCAGGTGGCGCGCTGCGTCGCCCGCCTCGGTGCCTCCCGCAGCTGGAACCACGAACAGAACGTCGCCTGGCTGCTGTCGCGCCTCGGCGACTCCGCACACCGGGCCGAGCTCGAAGTGCTGTTGCGCACCTCGACCCGCGAACTGACCCCGACGCGCGCCCTCGAGGTGTCGCGCCGCGTCCGAGAACTGACCATGGAGATCGTGCATGCTGGTAACTGACATCGCGGACGCAGCGCGGGCCCTGCGGGAGCAGGTCGGGCGTGTCGTCATGGGGCAGGACGAGAGCGTCGACCTGCTGTTCACGGCCTGGCTCGCCGCCGGCCACGTGCTGATCGAAGGCGTGCCGGGCACGGCGAAGACGCTGCTCGCGCGCAGCATCGCCGGCTCGCTGCGGCTCGACTTCCGGCGTGCGCAGTTCACGCCCGACCTGATGCCGGCCGACGTGCTCGGCGCCAGCCTGTTCGACTTCCAGACCGGGCGCTTCTCGCTCAGCAAGGGGCCGATCTTCACGCAGCTGCTGCTCGCCGACGAGATCAACCGGACGCCGCCGAAGACCCAGTCGGCGCTGCTCGAAGCGATGCAGGAACGCTCGGTGACGCTCGACGGCCAGACGCACACGCTCGACGACGCGTTCTTCGTGATCGCGACGCAGAACCCGATCGAACAGGAAGGCACCTACCCGCTGCCGGAGGCGCAGCTGGACCGCTTCCTGTTCAAGCTGCGCATCGGCTATCCGAGCCGCGACGACGAACTGCGCATGGCAACCGTGCACGGCCGCGCGGTGCCGGACCTGGCGTCGTTCGGGCTGCAGCCGGTGGTCGGCGGCGAGTTCCTGAAGGAGGCCCGGCAGACCGTCGAGGCGGTGCGCATCGAGCCACCGGTGCGCGACTACCTGGTCGACGTCGTGCGCGCCACGCGATCCGACGCGGCATTGCGTTCCGGCGCCTCGCCGCGGGCCAGCAACATGCTCGCCGCCGCCTGCCGCGGCCTCGCCGCCGTGCAGGGCCTCGACTACGTGCTGCCCGACCATGTGCAGCAACTCGCCGTGCCGCTGCTCGCCCACCGCGTCGTGATGACGCCGGCCGCCGAGATCGAAGGCGTGGTCGTCACCGAGGTCGTCGACCGCCTGGTCCGTCGCATCGAGGCACCGCGCTGATGCGTCCGACCGGGACCACCCTGCTGCTGCTCGCCGCCGGCCTGCCGGTCGCGGCCCTGCCGAGCGTGCTCGGCGGGGTGGGCTGGACGTGGAGCTGGGTCTCGTTCGTCGGCGTCGTCACCACGCTGCTCGGCTTCGAGCTGCTGCGGCTGCCCGGCCGGCGCCACGTCGACCTCCAGGTGAACTCGCCGCCGGTCGTGCCGCTCGGCAGCACCGCCGAACTCACCGTCGTGCTCACCAGCCGACGTCGACTGCGCGGCGTCTTGCTGGTCGAACTGCGTGGCCCGATCGAGACACCGGCCGCAGCGCGCTTCACGGCGGCGGCGGGCGAACCGGTCGCGCTGCATCTGCCGTGCCGCCCGCACCGCCGTGGCACCGCGACCTGGCTGGCCGTGCACGTGCGTTGGACCGGCCCACTCGGGCTCCTGTGGAACGAGACCGCGGTGCCGGTGCGCCGCGAGCTCGCCGTCACCACCGACGTGCGCGCCGTGCGCGACGAGGTCGCGCGCATGGTCAGCAACCGCGACTTCCTCGGCGGCCTCAAGATCGAGCGCTTCGTCGGCGACGGCAGCGAGTTCGAGACGCTGCGCGAGTTCGTGCCGGGCATGGACCGGCGCAGCATCGACTGGAAGACGTCGGCGCGGCACCGCCAGCTGCTGGCGCGCCAGTTCCGCGCCGAACGCGACCACCCGGTGATGCTGTGCGTCGACGCCGGGCGCCTGATGGGCGAACCGCTGCACGGCATGCCGCGCCTCGACCACGCGATCGCCGCAGCGCTGCAGATGGCGCTGGTCGGGCTGCGCACCGGCGACCGCGTCGGCCTCTTCACGTTCGCCGACCGGCCGATGTCGACACTGCTGCCGCAGGCCTCGGTGCACGCGATGGCGGCGATCCAGCAGCAACTGGCGCAGCTCGACTACGGCGAGGCCGAGACCAACTTCACGCTGTCGCTCACGGCCCTGCTGCAGCAGCTGCGGCGGCGCACGCTGGTGGTGCTGT
>Ga0075160_10000385_pt1 | contig 28305 bp, 29 predicted proteins | sample JI91814C2DNA_FD_70969 | JGI IMG/M metagenome (GOLD analysis project Ga0075160, IMG submission 70969) | Wastewater effluent complex algal communities from Wisconsin, to seasonally profile nutrient transformation and Carbon sequestration -... | ecosystem: Engineered > WWTP > Effluent > Algae... | reverse complement strand
AGACGGCATGGCCGAGAACGACTGGGCCGGCTGGAAGCTGCTCACCGAGCGGCTCACCAGCAAGGTGCAGCTGGTCGGCGACGACCTGTTCGTGACCAACCCGAAGATCTTCCAGGACGGCATCCAGCAGGGCGTGGCCAACGCCATCCTGATCAAGGTCAACCAGATCGGCACGCTGACCGAGACGCTGCAGGCCATCGCCATGGCGCAGGCCAACCGCTACGCCGCCATCGTCTCGCACCGCTCGGGCGAAACCGAGGACACCACCATCGCCGACATCGCGGTGGCCACCACCGCCACCCAGATCAAGACCGGCTCGCTGTGCCGCAGCGACCGCGTGGCCAAGTACAACCAGCTGCTGCGCATCGAGGAAGCGCTGGGGGCCAAGGCCCGCTACGCCGGCCGCGACGCCTTCATCAGCCTCAAGCGCTGAGCCACGCCCTTGCGCCGCTGGTGGGTCCTTGCCCTGCTGCTGCTGGCCTTCCTGGCCCTGCAGGCGAAGCTGTGGTGGGGCGAGGGCGGCCTGGGCGAAGCGCGTGAGCTCGACCTGCGCGTGGGCGACCAGCGCGCCGAGAACGCGCGCCTGCAGCAGCGCAACGACGCGCTGTCGGCGGAAGTGGAAGACCTCAAGTCCGGCGAAGCCGCGGTGGAAGACCGCGCCCGCAGCGAGCTGGGCATGATCAAGCCCGGCGAAACCTTCTACCGCGTGGTGGAGCCGGCCAAGGCCGTGGCCGCGCCGGCCGAACCGGTGCGCGACGCCGCTGCACCGGAGCCCCGCCCGTGACCTGGGCCGTGGTGCCGGCTGCCGGCCGCGGCATGCGCTTCGGCGGTGCGGTGCCCAAGCAGTACTCGCCGCTGTCCGGCCGCACCGTGATCGAGCACAGCCTGCGCGCCGTGCTCAACCACGACGGCGTGGACGGCGTGGTGGTGGCGTTGGCGAACGACGACGGCTACTGGCCGGGCTGGCGCGACATCGGCGGCAAGCCCGTGATCACCTGCATTGGCGGCAGCGAGCGCGCCGACTCGGTGCTGGCCGGCCTGCGGGCGCTGCCGGGCACGGTGGACGACGACCAGTGGGTGCTGGTGCACGACGCGGCGCGGCCCTGCCTGCGCGCGCTCGACCTGGCGCGCCTGCTCACCGTGGGCCAGGCCGACCCGGTAGGCGCGCTGCTGGCGGCGCCGGTGCGCGACACGCTCAAGCGCGCCGACCACCTGGGCCACAGCCAGTCCACCGAGCCGCGCGACTGGCTGTGGCGCGCGCTTACGCCGCAGCTGTTCCGCCGCGGCGGCCTCACCCGTGCGCTGCAGGCCGCGCTGCGCGCCGGGGTGAAGATCACCGACGAGGCCATGGCCATGGAGCGCCTGGGCCTGCGCCCCTGCCTGGTCGAAGGCAGCGAAGACAACATCAAGGTCACCACCCAGGCCGACCTGCCTCTGGCGGAGTTCATCCTGGGCAACATGGATTGAAACCGGGGCAGAAACCGGGGTGGCAGAAACCGGGGTCAGAGCCCGATTTCCTGGAATGGACCGTTGAATCTGCGAGAACATCGCTGGAAATCGGGCTCTGACCCCGGTTTCTGCCCCGGTTTCAATTCGTTTCTACTTTCATCCGCGTTCATCCGCGTAAATCCGTGGCCAAGGAAAAAAGAATGACTAACCTCGACGTGCGGATCGGCCAGGGCTACGACGTGCACGCCTTCGGCGACGGCGACCACGTGGTGCTGGGTGGCGTGCGCATTGCGCACGACTGCGGCGTGCTGGCGCACTCCGATGGCGACGTGGTGATCCACGCGCTGTGCGACGCGCTGCTGGGCGCGCTGGCGCTGGGCGACATCGGCGTGCACTTCCCTCCCGGCGATGCGCGCTGGCGGGACGCCGACAGCCGCCTTTTCCTGCGCCACTGCGCGGGGCTGGTGGCCGAGCGCGGCTGGCGACTGGGCAATGCCGACGTCACCGTGGTGTGCGAGCGGCCGAAGGTGTCGCCGCACGCGGCGGCCATGCGCGCCAACCTCGCGGCCGACCTGGGCGTATCGGTGGACGAGATCAGCGTGAAGGCCACCACGTCCGAGCGACTGGGCTTCACCGGCCGCGGCGAAGGCCTGGCGGCGATGGCGGTGGCGCTGCTGGTGCGCGCATGAGCGGGCTGCCGCGCGCGCACGGGCCGGCCGTGCTGCAGGCGCGCTACCGCGTGCAGCCCGAAGACTTCCAGGTGGAGGAAATCGATGGCTTCGAGCCGACCGGACAGGGCGAGCACCTGCTGCTGACGGTGGAGAAGCGCGGCATGAACACCTCGTTCGCCGCCAAGCGCATTGCCCGCTGGGCCGGCATCCCCGACATGGGCGTGGGCTACGCCGGCATGAAGGACCGCCACGCCGTGACGCGGCAGCGGTTCTCGGTGCATTTCCCCAAGCGGGTGGCGCCGGACCTGGAAGGGCTGGTGTCGGACGACCTGCGCGTGCTGGCGTCCACCTGGCACAACCGCAAGCTGCCGCGCGGCGCGCTCAAGGGCAACCGCTTCGTGCTGCGCCTTCGCGATGTGTCCGGCGACCCGGCGGCCATCCAGGCGCGGCTGGTGGCGATCGCCGCGCACGGCCTGCCCAACTATTTCGGCAACCAGCGCTTCGGCCGCGAGGGCGACAACGTGGAGGCCGCGCGGCGCATGTTCGCCGGCCAGCGCGTGCACCGCGACCAGCGCTCGATCCTGCTTTCCGCCGCGCGTTCGGAAATGTTCAACGCCGCGCTGGCCGCCCGCATCGCCCGCGGCGACTGGGCCACGGGCGCCGAGGGCGACGTGTGGATGCTGGACGGCAGCCAGAGCGTGTTCGGACCCGAGCCGGCCACCGATGAGATCCGCGCCCGCGCCGTGCGCCAGGACATCCACCCCACCGGCCCGATGTGGGGCCTGGGCGAGCTGCGCTCGCAGGGCGAGGTGCGCGCGGCGGAAGAGGCCGCGCTGGCGCCGTTCGACGACCTGCGTGCCGGACTGGAGGCGGCGGGCCTGAAGCAGGAGCGGCGCGCGCTGCGCGTGCGCGTGGCCGACCTGCGCTGGCAGTGGCCCGAGCCGGGGCAGCTGCTGCTGGAGTTCACGCTGCCGCCTGGGGCTTACGCCACCGGCCTGCTCGAGGCCCTGGGCGACGTGGCCGAGCCGGGCCGCGGCCCGCTGGCGGATTCGGCCGCGGACGAGGCCGGCGCCGACGACTGACCGGCGTCAGGCCGGTCCGCGTTCGCCGGGCCGGCGCTTGGCCAGCAGCACCAGCACCGCGCCGGTGCCGCCCATGGCTTCGGGCGCGGACGCGAACGCCAGCACGTCGGCGCGCTGGCGCAGCAGCCGGTCCACCAGCGCCTTGAGCACCGAGCCGCCGTCCACCGTGCGCGGGCCCTTGCCGTGGATGATGCGCACGCAGGCGTGACCGCCGGCGCGCGACTGGGCCAGGAACTCGCGCAGCCAGCGTTCGGCCTCGTGTGCGCGCAGATTGTGCAGGTCGAGTTCGCCGCCCAGGCTGTACTCCCCGCGCTTGAGCGCTTTGAGCACTTTCTCGGGCGTCTCGTCGCGCCGGTAGGACAGCGTTTCGGCCGCGTCGATGGTGGCGGCCAGGTAGGACGGCGTGCGCGACTGCAGCAGGGCCAGCGCTTCGTCGCGCTCCTGCATGCGCGGCACGGGGGGCGGGCGCGGGCGCTCTGGCGTGGGCGGGGGCGGCGCGAGTTCGCGCACTTCGCCTATCGCCTCCCGGAACAGGGCGGCGTCGTCGGGCTCGATGGCGGGGGCTGGCGCGGGCGGCTTGCGCTTCATCCGGGAAGGGTAACCCGGCACGCAGTGACGGCGGGGTGGCCGCATCCGTTATCATGGGCTCTTTCCGCGAGACCCCCGATGCGCGTACTGGTGAGCAATGACGATGGCGTGGAGGCTCCCGGCATCCGCGTACTGGCCGACGGCCTGCGGGCCGCGGGCCACGACGTCACCGTGGTGGCGCCCGACCGCGACCGCTCCGGCGCCAGCAATTCGCTCACCCTCGACCAGCCCATCCGCGCCCGGGAAATCGACTCGCGCGTCTGGCGCGTCGCCGGCACTCCCACCGACTGCGTGCACCTGGCCCTGACGGGCCTGCTGTCGGCCGACCCGGACATCGTGGTGTCGGGCATCAACAGCGCCGCCAACCTGGGCGACGACGTCATCTACTCGGGCACCGTGGCCGCCGCGATGGAAGGGCGCTTCCTGGGCCTGCCCGCCGTGGCCATGTCCCTGGTCACCAGCGAACAGTCCGGCCGCCACTACGATTCCGCCGCCCGCGCCGCGCTGGAAATCACCGCGCGCCTGCTGGTGGACCCGCTGCCGGCCGACACCATCCTCAACGTCAACGTGCCCGACCTGCCGTGGGACCAGCTGCGCGGCTACGAAGTCACGCGCCTGGGCCATCGCCACCGCGCCGAACCCTGCATCCGGCAGGTGGACCCGCGCGGCCGCCCGCTGTGGTGGATCGGCCCGGCCGGCCCCGAGCAGGACGCCGGTCCCGGCACCGACTTCCACGCGGTGCGCACCGGCTTCATCTCCATCACCCCCATCCACGTGGACCTCACGCGCTACCAGGCGCTGGAAAAGGTGGCCAGCTGGGTGGGTGGCCTGGGCGAAGGGCTCAAGCACCCCGCATGACGGCCCGATTCCACAGCCAGCCCGCCGTGCGCGGCCAGGGCATGACCTCGCAGCGCGCACGCGACCGCATGATCGAGCGCCTGCGCGCCGAGGGCGGCATCAGCGACGAGCGCGTGCTCACGGCCATGCGCACCGTGCCGCGCCACCTGTTCATTGACGAGGCGCTGGCCAGCCGCGCCTACGAGGACACCGCGCTGCCGATCGGCAACGGCCAGACCATTTCCCAGCCCTGGGTGGTGGCGCGAATGACCGCCGCGCTGATCGAACACGGCATCCCCGGCCGCGTGCTGGAAGTGGGCACCGGTTCGGGCTACCAGGCCTCGGTGCTGGCCACGCTGGGGCTGGAAACCTACAGCGTCGAGCGCATCGAAGAACTGCTGCGCGTGGCCCGCCGCCGCTTCCGCAGCCTGGGCCTGAACGTGCGCACGCGCCACGACGACGGCCGCGCCGGCTGGCCCGAGTACGCGCCCTTCGAAGGCATCATCGTCACCGCCGGCGCCGCGGCGCTGGAGCCCGCGCTGTTCGAACAGCTGCCCGAGGGCGGCACGCTGGTGGCGCCCATCGGCGCCGCCAACGGCCAGCGCCTGCTGCGCATCCGCCGCATCGACGGCGCGCTGGTGCAGGAAGACCTGGGCGCCGTGGTGTTCGTACCCCTGCTGCCCGGAACGCTCTGAGTGCAGGTATTCCGCCCCCTCTACGTCAAGGCGATGATCTGGTCGCGGCACCGGCATGCGCCGGTGTTCCTCACCCTGCTGAGCTTCTTCGAGGCGATCTTCTTCCCGGTGCCGCCGGAAATGATGCTGGCGCCGATGTCGCTGGCCCAGCCCAAGCGCGCGCTGTGGTTCGCCACGCTCAGCCTGGCCGGCTCGATGGTGGGCATGTTCATCGGCTATGCGCTGGGCTACTACGCCATCGAGATGGCGATGCCGCTGGTGGAGAAGCTGGGCTACCTGGAAGAGTTCGAGGGCATCAAGACGCAGGCCGCCGAGAACGGCTTCCTGCTGCTGGTGATTGCCGGGTTCACGCCCATTCCCTTCAAGATATTCACCATCGCCTCGGGTGCGGTGGGCGTGCCGCTGCTGCCGTTCTTCTTCGGCGCGCTGATTGGCCGCGGCAAGCGCGTGTACCTGGTGGCCGGCGCCATCCGCCTGGGCGGCGCGCGGGCCGAGGCGGCGCTGCATCGCTATATTGAACCGGTCGGCTGGGCAGCCCTGCTGCTGCTGGCCGGCGTGGTGGCATGGCTGGTGATGCGGGGCGGTTCATGAAGACAATGCAGCGTCTGGTGGTGCTGATGGTGGTGGCGTTGCTGCTGGCCGCGTGCGGCAGTTCGCGCGTGGTCAAGCGCGAAGGTTCGCGTTCGTCGGCACCGGCGCGCCCGGCCGCTTCGGCGCCGCGCGACGGCGCCTATGTGGTGCGCGCGGGGGACACGCTGTACGGCATCGCCTTCCGACACGGCCTGGACTACCGCGAAGTGGCCGACTGGAACCGAATCCCGGCGCCGTACACCATCTACCCGGGCCAGCGCCTGCGTCTTTCCGCGGCGCGCACGGCGGCCGCGCCGCGCAGCCCGTCGCGCGGCTCGGTCACCGGCATGCCCGCGCCCACGCCGATCACCCGCCCGGGCGCCGCGCCCGTGGTGTCGAACAGTGCCGGCCCGGCGCCGGTGACGCCGCTGCCGCCGGAAACCCGGCCCGCCACGGCCGCGCCGCAGCCGTCGGTGGCCGCCACGCCGGCATCGCCGGTCCCGGCCACCGCGAATGCGCCCAGCGCCGCCGCGCCCGCGTCGAGCACGCCCGTGGTGGTGCCCGCGACGCCGGTGGTGCCGGCGGCGGTGAGCGCCGGCGGCTGGCGCTGGCCGACCCAGGGCCAGCTGATCGGCCGCTTCGTGGCCGGCGACCCCAAGCGCCAGGGCATCGACATCGCCGGCACGTCCGGCCAGGCCGTGGTGGCGGCGGCCGACGGCGTGGTGGTGTATTCGGGCGCTGGCCTGGTGGGCTACGGCGAGCTGATCATCGTCAAGCACAGCGACGAGTGGCTGTCGGCCTACGCCCATTCCCGCAAGCGCCTGGTGACCGAAGGCACGCCGGTCCGCGCCGGCCAGACGATCGCCGAACTGGGCCGCAGCGGCACCAGCCGCGACATGCTGCACTTCGAGGTCCGCCGCAACGGCAAGCCCGTGGACCCCCTCACCGTCCTTCCCCCGCCGTAAAAATCGGGCTCTGACCCCGGTTTTTACCCGGGGAGGAGGAAGGCGGCGACGACTTTGCGGCCCTCGGTGGCCAGCACGTTGAAGGTGCGGGCGGCGGCGCCGCTGTCCATCACTTCGATGCCGATGCCGCGGGTGAGCAGGGCGGCCATGGCCGCGGCGGACGGGAATTTCTGCCGCGGGCCGGTGCCCAGCAGCACCAGCGCCGGCTCGAGTTCCAGCGCGGCCAGCAGGTCTTCGGGCAGCAGGTCGGCGGCCGAGGTGGGGCGCCAGTCCTGCACGATCAGGTGGGGCGTGAGCAGGAAGCTGCGGGTGACCGTTTCCTGGTTCACCAGCACGCCGGCGTCGCTGATGCCGCGCAGCACGTAGACGAAGTCAGGGTTTTCCTGCGCCAGCTGCATGCGGCCGGGGCCTCAGGCCTTGGGCAGCACGATCAGCGGGTTGTCCTGGCTGCGGCGGTACAGCACGGCGATGTTGCCGATGCGCGCCACCAGGGCCGCACCGGCGCGCTCGCACAGGTCGGCGATCCACAGGTCGCGCAGCTCGCGGTCGCCGGCGGCCACGCGCACCTTGATCAGCTCGTGGCGCTCGATGGCGTTGCCGGTTTCGGCCACCAGACTGTCGGTGATGCCCTTCGCGCCCACCAGGATGACCGGCTTGAGGTCGTGGGCCAGGCCGCGCAGATAGCGCTTCTGGGGGTTGCTGAGGACGGCGGGCATGGCGTTCCGGACGGGGCGGGAAGGGGCCGTAGGGTATCATGGCGCCCACTCCAGCCTTCATGGCCCCCGCCGACCATGGCACGCAGCAAGAGCAGCCCCCGCTGGCTGAAGGAACACTTCGACGACCCCTTCGTGAAGAAGGCCCAGGCCGAGGGCATGCGTTCGCGCGCGGCCTACAAGCTCGAGGAGCTGATCGAAAAGGACCGCCTGCTCAAGCCCGGCATGGTGGTCGTGGACCTGGGCGCCGCCCCGGGCGGCTGGTCGCAGGTGGTGCGCCGTGACATGGGCGACCACGGCCGGGTGGTGGCCCTGGACATCCTGGAGATGCCGCCGATTGCCGGGGTGGAGTTCATTCACGGCGATTTCAGAGAGGACGGGCCATTGTCCCAGCTGGAATCCCTGCTGGCCGGCAAGCCGGTGGACCTTGTCCTTTCCGACATGGCCCCCAATATGACTGGCGTGGATACCGTGGACCAGGCCCGGGCGATGTACCTGTCCGAACTGGCCCGCGATTTCGCGGACAACCACTTGCGGGTGGGCGGCAACTTCCTGATCAAGCTGTTCCAGGGCGTGGGTTTCGACGACTACGTCAAGGACCTCAGGACCCGCTACGAGAAAGTGGTGGTTCGCAAGCCGGCGGCATCGCGCCGCCGGTCGAATGAAGTCTATGCGCTGGCATTGGGCAAGCGCCGAGGAAAGAACTGATGAACGACCTGGCAAAGACCCTCCTGCTCTGGCTGATCGGCGCCGTCGTGCTGATGGCGCTGTTCAAGAGCTTCTCGGCGCCCCTGGGGCCGCCGGCCACGGAACTGACCTACAACCAGTTCATCGAGGAGGTCAAAGCCGACCGCGTCGCCAAGGTCACCATTGATGCCAACAACATCGGCATCGCCGGCGAGCGCAAGGACGGCTCCAAGTTCATCTCGGCCAACCCAGACGATGCGCGCCTGATCGACACCCTGTTCGAGAACGAAGTGGTGATCGACAAGTCGCAGCCCGAAGGGCGCTCGTGGCTGGTCGCCATCCTGTTCAACTTCCTGCCGGTGCTGCTGATCATCGGCTTCTTCCTCTACATGACCCGCCAGATGCAGCAGGGCGGCGGCAAGGGCGCCATGAGCTTCGGCAAGTCGCGCGCCAAGCTGCAGGGCGAGAACGACATCAAGGTCACCCTGGCCGACGTCGCCGGCTGCGAGGAAGCCAAGGAAGAAGTGGGCGAACTGGTCGAGTTCCTGCGCGACCCGGGCCGCTTCCAGAAGCTGGGCGGCAAGATCCCGCGCGGCGTGCTGATGGTCGGCCCGCCGGGCACCGGCAAGACCCTGCTGGCGCGCGCCATCGCCGGCGAGGCCAAGGTGCCGTTCTTCTCCATTTCCGGCTCGGACTTCGTCGAGATGTTCGTGGGCGTCGGCGCCAGCCGCGTGCGCGACATGTTCGAAACCGCCAAGAAGCACGCGCCCTGCATCATCTTCATTGACGAAATCGACGCCGTCGGCCGCCATCGCGGCGCCGGCCTGGGCGGCGGCCACGACGAGCGCGAACAGACCCTCAACCAGCTGCTGGTGGAAATGGACGGCTTCGAGGGCGGTGAGGGCGTGATCGTGATCGCCGCCACCAACCGCCCGGACGTGCTGGACCCGGCGCTGTTGCGCCCTGGCCGCTTCGACCGCCAGGTCACCGTCGGCCTGCCCGACGTGCGCGGCCGCGAACAGATCCTCAAGGTGCACATGCGCAAGGTGCCGCTGGACGCCGACGTGGACGCGATGACCATCGCCCGCGGCACCCCCGGATTCTCCGGCGCCGACCTGGCCAACCTGGTGAACGAGGCGGCGCTGTTCGCCGCGCGCGAGAACGCCAAGACCGTGCGCATGGAGCACTTCGACCGCGCCCGCGACAAGATCCTGATGGGCACCGAGCGCCGCTCGATGATCATGAGCGAGGACGAGAAGAAGCTCACCGCCTACCACGAGGCCGGCCACGCCATCGTCGGCCGCGCCGTGCCCGAGCACGACCCGGTGTACAAGGTCACCATCATCCCGCGCGGCCGCGCGCTGGGCGTCACCATGTACCTGCCCGAGGGCGACAAGTACAGCTACAACCGCGTGCACATCGAATCCATGCTGTGCTCGCTGTATGGCGGCCGCGTGGCCGAAGAGCTGATCTTCGGCGCCGACAAGGTCACCACCGGCGCGTCCAACGACATCGAGCGCGCCACCAAGATGGCCCGCAACATGGCCACCAAGTGGGGCCTGAGCGACGAACTGGGCCCGATCGCCTACGGCGAGGACGAGGACGAGGTGTTCCTGGGCCGCTCGGTCACCCAGCACAAGTCGGTGTCGGACGACACGGCGCGCCGGATCGACGAAGTGGTGCGCGGCATCCTGGACCGTGCGTATGCACGCACCACGGAAATCCTCACCGCCAACCTGGACAAGCTGCACATCATGGCCGAGGCGCTGCTGACCTACGAAACCATCGATGCCCAGCAGATCGACGCCATCATGGAAGGTCGTCGTCCGGGCCCGCCGTCGGATTGGGCCAAGTCCGGCCGCATTTCCAAGGACGACCCGGGCACCGGCCCGGCCGCCGGCCCCATCGGCGGACCGATGCCGCAGACCTGACGTATGTTCGACCTGACCCCGCAGCTGGACTGCGCCGGCCGCCTGGTCAAGCTCGATCGCCCGCGCGTGATGGGCATCGTCAACGTCACGCCCGACTCGTTCTCCGACGGCGGCCGCCACGACACCGTGGAGGCCGCCGTGGCCCATGGCCTGAAGCTGGCGGCCGAAGGCGCCGACCTGCTGGACGTGGGCGGCGAGTCCACCCGCCCCGGCGCCGACCCGGTGTCGCTGGAAGACGAGCTGGCGCGCGTGGTTCCCGTCATCGAACGCCTGGCGCGCGAAACCTCGCTGCCGATCTCGGTGGACACCTCCAAGCCCGAAGTGATGCGCGCGGCCGTGGCCGCCGGCGCCGGCATGATCAACGACGTGTACGCGCTGCGCCGCGAGGGCGCGCTGGACGCCGCCGCGTCGCTGGGCGTGCCGGTGGTGCTGATGCATATGCTGGGCGAGCCGCAGGGCATGCAGGACGCGCCGCACTACGACGACGTGGTGGGCGACGTGCACCGATTCCTGGCCGAGCGCCTGTTCGCCTGCGAAATGGCCGGCATTGCGAAGAAGAATCTCGTCGTGGACCCGGGCTTCGGCTTCGGCAAGACGCTCGAACACAACCTGAGGCTGCTGCGCCAGCTGGCGCGCCTGGCCGACCTGGGCGTGCCGGTGCTGGCGGGCCTGTCGCGCAAGCGCAGCCTGGGCGAGATCACGGGCCGCGCGGTGGACGATCGCGTGCACGCGTCGGTGGCGGCGGCGGTGCTGGCCGCCGAATACGGCGCCCGCCTGGTTCGCGTGCACGACGTGGCCGCCACCGTGGACGCGATGAAGGTGTGGGCCGCCGTGGCCGCGCTTCCCGCGCCCAAGGCGGTTGCGGCCAAGCCGTCCATCCGCTGGCCCGACGACGAATAGCCCGCGACGGGCTGGTCATTCCTTGGCCAACCCCATTGACACCCGCGCCCCGGCTGGCTGGGCGCGATCGATCCACAGGACTTCTCCCAGGCTTGTCCACAGGCGCTGTGGACTGAGCGAAGGCGCTGGTCATTCCTTGGCCAAACCCGCCCGAAGCCACGCCAGGCCTGGCGCTCCGCAATCCATCCACAGGCTTTGCCCACGGGCTGTCCACAGGGGGTGTGGATAGCCGTTGCCGCGGACCGCTATCGCGCTAAGCTTGCCGGGCCCCGACCACCCGACGAGACGCCATGAGCCAGTTTTCGCCGCTGCACATCACCTTCGCGGTCTACATCCTGGGCATGGTGGGCATCGGCTTCGCGGCCTGGTTCTACACCCGCAGTTTCGACGACTACATATTGGGCGGCCGTTCGCTGGGCAGCGTGGTCACCGCGCTGTCGGCCGGCGCCTCGGACATGAGCGGCTGGCTGCTGCTGGGGTTGCCCGGCGCACTGTACGTGGGCGGCGTGTCGGAAAGCTGGATCGCCATCGGCCTGGTGCTGGGCGCGTGGTTCAACTGGAAGGTCGTGGCCGCGCCGCTGCGGCTGTACACCGAGCGCAGCAACAACGCGCTGACGCTGCCCGACTACTTCACCCATCGCTTCGAGGACAAGGCCAGGCTGCTGCGCATCTTCTCGGCGCTGGTGATCCTGGTGTTCTTCGCGGTGTACTGCGCCTCGGGCATCGTCGCCGGCGCGCGCCTGTTCGAAAGCGTGTTCGGCATCCCGTACGCGCAGGCCATGTGGTACGGCGCGGCGGCCACCATCGTCTACACCTTCGTCGGCGGCTTCCTGGCCGTCAGCTGGACCGACACGGTGCAGGCCAGCCTGATGATCTTCGCGCTCATCCTCACGCCGGTGTTCGTGGTGCTGGGCACCGGTGGCCCGGCCGAAAGCCTGGCGCTGGTGGAACAGGTGAACCCGGCCCACCTCGATTTCTTCAAGGGTGCCAGCGTGGTGGGCATCATCTCGCTGCTGGCCTGGGGCCTGGGCTACGTGGGCCAGCCGCATATCCTGGCGCGGTTCATGGCGGCCAAGGACGTGCGCACCCTGCGCGGCGCGCGCCGCATCGGCATGACCTGGATGGTGCTGTGCCTGGCGGGCGCGATGGCCACGGGCTTCTTCGGCATCGCTTACTTCGCGGCCAACCCCGGCCAGGCCGGGGCGGTCAGCGCCAATCCCGAGCGCGTATTCATCGAACTCTCGGCGCTGCTGTTCAATCCCTGGGTGGCCGGCATCCTGCTGTCGGCCATCCTGGCGGCGGTGATGAGCACGCTGAGCTGCCAGCTGCTGGTGTGCTCGAGCGCGATCACCGAAGACTTCTACCGTGGCTTCCTGCGGCCCAAGGCCGGGCAGCGCGAGCGGGTGTGGGTGGGCCGCTTCGCGGTGCTGGCCGTGGCCGCGCTGGCCATCTGGCTGGCCTCCGACCCCGACAGCCGCGTGCTGGGCCTGGTGAGTTATGCGTGGGCGGGCTTCGGCGCGGCGTTCGGGCCGGTGGTGGTGCTGTCGCTGTTCTGGAAGCGCATGACCCGCAACGGCGCGCTGGCCGGCATGGTGGTGGGTGCGGTGACGGTGATCGCCTGGGAAATCTGGTTCTCGGCGGCCACGGGCCTGTATTCGATGGTGCCCGGCGTGCTGCTGGCGACGCTGGCGATCCTGCTGGCCACGCGCCTGGGCAAGCCGCCGTCGCCGGCGATGGAAGGCCTGTTCGACCACGTGCAGGGCGAACTGCGCCGCAGCGGCGCCTGAGCCCGTGCGCGACGAGCGCCCACTCGCCATCGCCCTGATGGGCCCGACGGCGTCGGGCAAGACCGCGCTGGCGGTGGAGTGGGCGCAGCAGCTGGGCACCGAAGTGGTCAGCGTGGACTCGGCCCTGGTGTACCGAGGACTGGACATCGGTGCCGCCAAGCCCGACGCCGCCACCCGCGCGCTGGCCCCGCACCACCTGGTGGACGTGCGCGACCCGCACGAGGTTTTCTCCGCCGCCGACTTCGCCCGCGAGGCGCTGCCGCCCATGCAGGCCCTGGCCACGCGCGGCCGGGTGCCGCTGCTGGTGGGCGGCACCGGGCTTTACTTCACGGCGCTGCTGCGCGGCCTGTCCGAACTGCCCGAGGCCGACCCGGCGCTGCGCACCGTGATCGCGGCGCAGGCCGCCGAGCGCGGCTGGCCGGCCCTGCACGCCGAACTGTCGGCGGTGGACCCGGCCGCCGGCCGGCGCATCCAGCCCCAGGACCAGCAGCGCATCACCCGCGCGCTGGAAGTGTTCCGCGCCACCGGCCGGCCGATCAGCCACTGGCAGCAGGAGACGGCCCGCCACGTGTTCCCGTTCCGCGTGCTGCGCCTGGTGCTGGCGCCGGCCGACCGCGCGGTGCTGCACGAGCGCATCGCGCGCCGCTTCGACCAGATGCTGGCCGAGGGTTTCCTGGATGAAATGCACCGCCTGCGCGCCGACCCGCGCCTGCATCCGGACCTGCCGTCCATGCGCGCGGTGGGCTACCGCCAGGCCTGGCGGCACCTGGACGGCGACACCGACGCGGCCATGTTCCGCGACCAGGCCATCGCCGCCACGCGCCAGCTGGCCAAGCGCCAGATCACGTGGCTGCGGGCCCAGGCCGACGCCCGCTGGTTCGATCCGGCCCACGACCGGGCCGGGCTGGAGCAGGCCCTGCGGCTGTTCGTGACCCGCCGCTGACGGTCGGTGCTGGTAGACTCGTCCCATTCGCGGCCTCGGACCCTTTTGGCCGCAAATCGCGCCAGCTGGCGCGCCACAAAAAAAATAACGGAGTCCACATGTCCAAAGGCCAATCCCTCCAGGATCCCTTCCTGAATGCACTGCGCCGCGAGCGCATCCCCGTCTCGATCTACCTGGTCAACGGCATCAAGCTGCAGGGCACCATCGAAAGCTTCGACCAGTTCGTGGTCCTGCTGCGCAACACCGTCAGCCAGATGGTCTACAAGCACGCCATCTCCACCGTGGTGCCCGCGCGCAACGTGCGCGTCGGTCCGGGCGGCAGCGCCACGGCCGGTGGCGACGACGACGAGGCGGGCCAGGACGATTGACCGTCCCGTGCTGAGGCCCCGCAATGTTTGAGCGCGCCCGCAAGGGCGAACGCGCCCTGCTGGTCCAGCCCTACGCGCCGGGCCAGCAGGACCCGGCGCTGCTGGAAGAGTTCTCCGAACTGGCGCGGTCCGCCGGCGCCACGGTGGTCGGCACCCTGACCGCGCGCGTGGAGAAACCCAACGCCGCCTACTACATCGGCACCGGCAAGCTGGACGAGGCGGTGGCCGCCTGCGAGGCCACCGGCGCCGACCTGGTGCTGGTGAACCACCTGCTGACGCCGGGCCAGGAACGCAATCTCGAAAAAGTGCTCAAGCGCCGCGTCGTTGACCGCACGGGCCTGATCCTGGACATCTTCGCCCAGCGCGCCGCCACCCACGAAGGCAAGCTGCAGGTCGAGCTGGCCCAGCTCAAGCACTGGGCCACGCGCCTGGTGCGCGGCTGGACCCACCTCGAGCGCCAGCGCGGCGGCTCGATCGGCCTGCGCGGCCCGGGCGAAACCCAGCTCGAGCTCGACAAGCGCATGCTGCAAAAGCGCCTGGAGTCGCTGCAGGCGCGCCTGGAAAAGGTGGAAGTGCAGCGCACCCAGATGCGCCGCGCCCGCATCCGCAACGAAGTGCCGCGCGTGGCCCTGGTGGGCTACACCAACGCCGGCAAGTCCACGCTGTTCAACGCGCTCACCGGCTCGGGCGTGTACGCCGACGACCGCCTGTTCGCCACGCTCGACCCCACCGTGCGGCGCGTGGACGGCGTGGCGCCGCTGGTGCTGTCGGACACCGTGGGCTTCGTGCGCGACCTGCCGCACGAGCTGGTGGCGGCCTTCCGTTCAACGCTGGCGGAAGCGCGCGAAGCCGACCTGCTGCTGCACGTGGTCGACGCCGCCGACGAACTGCGCGACGAACGCATCGGCCAGGTGGACAAGGTGCTGGAGGAAATCGGCGCCGGCGACATCCCGCAGGTGCTGGTGTTCAACAAGATAGACCGCATCGAAGGCGCGCTGCCGCGCCACGATCCCGAGATCGACGGCCGCGAGCGCGTCTGGCTGTCGGCCCGGGACGGGCAGGGCGTGGACCTGCTGCGCACGCTGCTGGCCCGCCGTTTCGTGGACCGCCGGCTCCAGGCCGAACTGCGGCTGGCGCCCGACCAGGGCCGGCTGCGGGCGCGCCTTCACGCGCTGGGCGCCATCACGTCCGAGCAGTCCGACGAGCAGGGCTGGCGGCTGCAGCTGGACCTGCCGCTGGCCGCCGCCGAGCGCCTGGCCGACGAGCCGGGCGGGCATTTGCTTCACGCCCTCTTGCTTGTGGCTCCCGGCGCCCCTACCTACAATCCTGACACTGACTAAAGCGCCCCGGACGGCCCTGGCCCCTGCCAGAACGCCGGCACGGAGTGCGCGACGGAGCAAGCATGGCCTGGAACCAGCCTGGAAAAGGCAACCAAGATCCCTGGAAGGGGAAGGACCCCGGCAACGAGGTCGACGCCTTCGTCAATCGCCTCAAGGGGATGTTCGGCGGCGGTGGTGGCACCGGCGGCCGCGGTGGCCAGGCGGCGGGCAGCTTCAACCCGCTGCCTTGGATCCTGGGCCTGGTCGGCATCTGGCTGGTGTTCAACAGCTTCAAGCTGATGGACGAGCGCGAGCGCGGCGTGGTGCTGCGCTTCGGCGAGTTCAACCGCATCATGACTCCGGGCCCGAACTTCAAGTGGCCGTGGCCGGTCGAGACGGTATTCGTGGTGGACGCCACCCAGGTGCTGACGCTGAGCGACCAGGTGCGCGTGCTGACCAAGGACGAGAACATCGTCGACATCAAGTTCAACGCCCAGTACACCAAGTCCGACCCGCGCCTGTTCCTGTTCGGCTCGCGCGATCCGGAAGCCACCCTGCGCCAGGCCGCCGAAGGCGCCGTGCGCGAGGCGGTGGGCCAGAGCACCATGGACACGGTGCTGTTCGAGCGCGCCGAGCTGGTGGTGATGGCGCGCCAGCGCCTGCAGCAGTCGCTCAACGACTACCAGACCGGCCTGGTGCTGACCGAGTTCAACCTGCCCGACGCCCGCCCGCCGGAAGAAGTGAAGCCGGCCTTCGACGACGCCATCAGCGCGCGCGAAGACAAGAACCGCATCGAAAGCGAAGCCAAGGCCTACGCCAGCAAGATCGTGCCCGAAGCCCGCGGTACCGCCGCCGTGGTGCGCACCCAGGCCGAGGGCTACCGCGCCGCGGTGGTGGCCCGCGCCGAAGGTGACACCGAGCGCTTCCGCCTGCTGGCCGCCGAATACCGCAAGGCGCCCGAAGTCACGCGCAAGCGCCTGTACCTGGAAACGATGCAGGCCGTGCTGTCGGCCAACCAGAAGGTGATGTCGGGCAGCGGCAACATCCTGTACCTGCCCATCGGCGGCACCCCGGCCAGCGCCGGCGCACCGGCCGAGGCCCCCGTGCTGCGCCTGCCCGCCACCCAGGCCAGCCCCGAACCCACCAGCCCCACCGCCGAGCGCCCGCGCGCCGACGGCCGACCGGGAGGACGCTGACATGCTGCGCGGTTACCCACTGATCATCCTGCTGGCCGTGGCGGCCCTGTTGGGCGCCATGGGCTCGGTCTATGTCGTCAACGAAGGCCAGACCGCCATCGTGCTCAACCTGGGCAAGGTGGTGCGCAGCGGCATCGAGCCGGGCCTGCACTTCAAGCTGCCGCTGGTGGAGGACGTGCGTAAGTTCGACCAGCGCATCCTCACCCTCGACGACGCGCCCGAGCGCTACCTCACCTCGGAGAAGAAGGACGTGAGCGTCGACTTCTTCGTGAAGTGGCGCATTGACGACGTGTCCGCCTTCTACCGCGCCGCCAGCGGCGGCAACGAAGAGGCCGCCAAGCAGCGCCTCACGCCGATCATCAAGGACGCGCTGCGCAACCAGATCAACCGGCTGAGCCTGCAGGAAGTGGTGTCCGGCGGCCGCGTGGACCTGACCGCCCGCCTGCTGAACGAGACCAGGGAAGGCGCGGCCACGCTGGGCATCGAGATCGTGGACATCCGCATCAAGCGCATCAACCTGCCCGAGGACAGCACCATCCTGGACTCGGTGTTCGAGCGCATGCGCGCCGAGCGCACCCGCGTGGCCAACCAGCTGCGCGCCGAGGGTTCGGAAGGTTCCGACGAAATCCGCTCCGAGGCCGAGCGCGAGCGGCAGGTGATCCTGGCCGAAGCCGAGCGCGACGCCCAGCGCCTGCGCGGTGCCGGCGACGCCAAGGCGGCCGAACTGGCCGCCGCGGCCTACGGCCAGGACGCCGAGTTCTACGCCTTCTACCGCAGCCTGGAGGCCTACCGGAACTCGATGGCCGACGGCAAGACCACGCTGGTGCTGGACCCGGATTCGGAGCTGCTGCAGTACTTCGGCAACGACAAGCGCTGACGCCGCCCGGCCGGCCCCCGCGGGGGCCGGTCCCGGGGTAGCCCCGGCCGGACAAAACGAGGATAATTTCGAAAAGCCGGGGCGACCTCCGGCTTTTTGCATGTCTGGGCCCCGGAAAGGGCCAGGCGCCCGTCGCCCCCTACCTTCCAAATTTTTCCGGAGTCAGGTCATGGGTCAGTCGGTTGTGGTGCTGGGCGCGCAGTGGGGCGACGAGGGCAAGGGCAAGATCGTCGACCTGCTTACCGAGGAAATCGGCGCCGTGGTGCGCTTCCAGGGCGGCCACAACGCCGGCCACACCCTGGTGATCAACGGCAAGAAGACCGTGCTGCACCTGATCCCCTCGGGCATCCTGCGCGAAGACGCGCTGTGCCTGATCGGCAACGGCGTGGTGCTGAGCCCGGCGGCCCTGAAGAAGGAAATCGCCGAGCTGGAAGGCAACGGCGTCGAAGTGCGTTCGCGCCTGAAGATCAGCCCGGCCACGCCGCTGATCATGCCCTACCACATTGCCCTGGATCAGGCCCGCGAGAAGGCCGCCGGCGGCGCCGCCATCGGCACCACCGGCCGCGGCATCGGCCCGGCCTACGAAGACAAGGTGGCGCGCCGCGGCATCCGCGTGGCCGACCTGAGCTACCCGAAGGAGCTGGCCGAGAAGCTGCGCACCACGCTCGACTACCACAACTTCGTGCTGACCAAATACCTGGGCGTGGAAGCCGTGGATTTCCAGAAGACCCTCGACGAAGCGCTGGAGTTCGGTGCCTACGTCGAGCCGATGAAGGCCGACGTGGCCGGCATCCTGCACGAGCTGCGCAAGCAGGGTAAGCGCGTGATGTTCGAGGGCGCGCAGGGTTCGCTGCTCGACATCGACCACGGCACCTATCCCTACGTCACGTCTTCGAACACGACCGTGGGCGGCGCGATGGCCGGCACCGGCGTGGGCGCCGACGCCATTGACTACGTGCTGGGCATCGCCAAGGCCTACGCCACCCGCGTGGGCGGCGGCCCGTTCCCGACCGAGCTCACGGACGCCACCGGCGAGCTGATCCGCCAGAAGGGCGCCGAGTTCGGCGCCACCACCGGCCGCCCGCGCCGCTGCGGCTGGATCGACATCGTGGCGCTCAAGCGCGCGGTGGCCATCAACGGCATCTCGGGCCTGTGCATCACCAAGCTCGACATCCTGGACGGCATGCCCAGCCTGAAGATGTGCATCGCCTACCAGTACCGCGGCAAGCGCACCGAATACGCGCCGCTGGACGCCGCCGGCTGGGACGAGTGCGAGCCGGTGTACCTGGAGTTCCCGGGCTGGGAAGAATCCACCGCCGGCATCACCGAGTGGGAAAAGCTGCCGCCCGCGGCCCGCGCCTACCTGCGCGCGCTGGAAGAGCTGGTGGGCTGCCCGCTGGCCATCGTGTCCACCGGCCCGGGCCGCGAGGCGACGATGGTGCTGCAGGACCCGTTCGCCTGACACCGTCCCGGCGCCCTTGCGGCGCCGGGCTTCGCAGGCTCAGGAGCCCGGGCGGGTCATCTGCTGCGCGCTGTCCGCCTGGCGCCGGCGCTGCCCCACGGTCAGGCAGACCGAGCGGCGGAAGTTGCTGCCCATTTCCTTTTCGCGCGTGCACACCACGCGGCTGTCGGCGTGCGCCGTCTTCAGGATCTGGTTCACTTCCTCCTGCTGGGCCAGCAGCGCCGCGCGGTTGGCGTCGGCCAGTGCGGACAGCGAACCGGCGGCCTCGAGCTGCGTGGCCATCTGGTCCATCGCGTCGCGCACCTGCTTGCGGTCGGAGGCGCGCAGTTCGACGTAGTCCTCGGAGTCCTTGATGGCGCCTTCGATCGCTTCGCGCTGCTGGGCGAGGCTGGCGGTGGTGGCGTCGGCGGCCAGCTCCAGGCGGGCGGGTTCGTCGCGCTTGGCCTGGGCGGTGCAGCTGAAGGCCACGAGGGCGAAGGCGAGCAGGTGGAGCCTGGAGTTGCCGAGGGCCATGGTGGGGTCCGGAGCGAAGGGAGCCCGCATCCTAGGTGGCGCGGTCGAGCAGCGTCAATCGCCGTCCCGGGCCATGTCGTAGCCCAGTCGCCGCGCATGCTGGCCCAGCGTGCGCAGGAAAGGCTGCAGCGGCGCGCGGTAGCGCTCCCAGTGCGGCACCGTGGGCCGTGACCCGAAGGCCGGGCTGCGCGGTGCGGCCTTGTCGGCGGTGTCGGCCGGGCTGGCCCTGAGCAGCGCCGGGTCGTCGTCAATGCCCAGGAAGAAGCAGACTTCGGCCAGTGCAGTGCGGGGCGCCGTGGCCATGTCTTCGCGGCGCAGCCCGGCCACGCGCAGCGACAGGCGCGGCTGGATCTTGTGCCACAGCGACAGCGTGGTGTCGTAAAGCCGCACCGCGCCGGCCAGCGTGTGGAAGTTGGCCGCGGCGTCGCCGGGCGCGGCGTGCATGAAGTTGTCCAGCACCGCATCGCAGGGGTGGCGCTGGGAGACCAGCAGCCTGGCCTTGGGGAACAGCGCCTGCACCAGGCCTGCGTGCACCAGCCGCATCGGCGCCTGGTCGAGCACCCATCGTCCGGGCGCGGCGCCTTCGCGCTGCAGCGCCAGCCGGTACATGCGCCGCAGCGCAAGGCGGTCGCTGCGGTCCAGCCGCGCGATGGACGCCGGGTAGCCGCCCGGCAGGCCCTTGAGCGTGGACACCAGCATTTCCAGCGTGTTGCGCCCGCGCAGCAGCGACACGCCGGGATGCGACGCCATCGCGCTTTCGAACTGCGGATGCTCCGAGCGGGGGAAGCCCATGACGAAGCACAGGTCCGCGCCCTGGTCGCCGTCGCCGTCGTCCACGCCGTCCATGCCCGGTGCGCCGGCGTCAAGCCAGGATTCGATGTCGTGCATGTCGTGGAAAACCGCATCGGGCTGGCTGCCGCGCCAGCGGCTGGCCTGGTCGGCCAGCGCATTGCCCTGCACGAAGGCTTCGAAGGCGGCGTCGTAGCGCGCGTTGCGGTCCAGCACCCGGCCCAGTTCGTGGAAGTAGCGCTCGCGCACCTGCGGGGCCAGCGTGGCGGGATCAATGCGGCGCAGGCGGGCCTCGGCGCCCAGGCCATCCCCGCGGTGGCGCTCGCGGCGGGCCGCTTCGATGTTCAGGCCGGCGTGCCCGGGCGCGATGGCCAGGCCCTGCGCCAGCACCGACTGCGCCGTGGCTTCGTCGCCGCCGTCGGCGTGCACCGCGCACAGCGCGGCCCAGGCGTCGGCGTCGTCCGCGCGCACCCGCAGCGCCTGTTCAAGCGACGTGCGCGCGCCCGCGAGGTCGCCCTGTTCGTGCAGCAGCACGCCCAGGTAGTACTGCACCCACTGGTGGTCGGGCACCAGTTCCAGGGCGCGCTCCAGCCGCTGGCGCGCCTTGCTGGCCTTGCCGGTCTGCTGCAGGCACAGGCCCGCGTTCACCATGGCCTCGACGTCGTCGCGGTTGCGCGACAGCAGCGCCTCGAAGCATTCCAGGGCGCGCACGGGCTGGCCCAGCGTGAACAGCGTGATGCCCAGGTTCAGCCGCGCCGACCGGTAGCCGGGCGAGATCGCCAGCGCCTGTTCGAGCGCCTCGCAGGCGCGCTCGAGCTGGTTGGCCGCGCGCAGCGCATGCCCCAGGTTGTGCCAGGCTTCGGGATAGCGCGGGTCCGCGTGCACGGCGCGCTCGAACTCGGCCCGCGCCGCGCCCAGTTCGCCCTGGTTGTGCAGCGCCCGCGCCAGGTGGTTGTGCGCCGGGGCATGCGCCGGCGCCAACGCTAGGGCCTGCCGGCATAGCGCCACCGCGGCGGCATAGTCGCCGGCCAGGTGCCGCTCGAAGGCCTGTGACACCAGGCTGCGCGGGTCGTTCGGCAGGACGGGCGCCTGTTTGACCAGGGCCAGGGCCTCGGCATTGCGGCGCTCGCCGATCAGCATTTCCCGCGCCCGCTCGCTGCACACCGGATCGGCCGGGAAGGCGCGCAGGGCGGCCAGGGCGCCTTCGGCGTTGCCGGCGCGCAGCCGCAGCCAGCCCAGGTGCCAGGCGGCCGTGGGGTCCTTGTCCTGGCGGGCCAGGTGCTCGAGCAGGGTGTCGGCCTCGCCGTGCTTGCCGTCGGCGGCCAGCGCCAGCGCATGGTCAATGCGGTTGGGATCGGTGGGCATCGTGGGTGTCCGTGGGGGCCGACGGGCCTGATTGTAGGGCGAGGGCCCGGCCGGCCGGCGTGGCCCGGAAAAACAAAAGGCCCGCCGAAGCGGGCCTTTCGATGATTGGTGCCCAGGAGAGGACTCGAACCTCCACGGTTTTACCCGCTAGTACCTGAAACTAGTGCGTCTACCAATTCCGCCACCTGGGCAGGTGCTTCCCGTGCGATGCAGCAGGAAGCCGCTTAAGTTAATGGCCACCGACCGTCTTGTCAACGCCCGGCTTCGCTTCGACCGGTCCGGCTCGGCCGCGGGTGTACCATGGCGCACATGACACAACCTCCCAAGAAGCGTGGCACCGGCGGCAAACTGCCGCCGTGGATGCCTGAAAGCGCACGCACGTCCGGCCCGGCATCGCCGGCCGGTCCCTCCAAGTCCAAATCCAAAGCCAAGGCCGCCGGCAAGCCCGGCCCCAAGCCCGGCGGCAAACAGGGCGGCAAGGCAGGCCCCAAGCCCGGCGGCAAGCCCGCCTTCGCCGGCCCCGGGCGCCCCGGCAAGCCCCCGCGCGGTCCGCACGGCGGCGCCGGGCTGGCCGATCCGCATGCCGCCCGCGAGGCGCGCAAGTACGAACAGCCCATCACCAGCCGCGAAGCCCTCAGCGACTTCATCAGCGACAGCGACGGCCCGCTCACCGCCGAGGACATCGCCCGGGCCCTGGGGCTCACCGCGCCCGACCGCTTCGAGGCCCTGACGCGCCGCCTGGCCGCCATGGTGCGCGACGGCCAGCTGCTGATGAACCGCCGCGGCGGCTACGCCACGGCCAAGAAGCTCGACCTGATCGCCGGCACTGTCATCGCCAACCCGGACGGCTTCGGCTTCATGAAGGCCGAGGACGGCGGCGAAGACCTGTTCCTGCCGCCGGCCGAAATGCGCAAGGCGCTGCACGGCGACCGCGTGCTGGCCAGCGTCACCAGCATTGACCGCCGCGGCCGCCGCGAAGGCGCCATCGTCGAAGTGCTGGAGCACCGCCTCACGCGCCTCACCGGCCGCTACAGCGAACGCTCGCGCATCGGCATGGTGGTCCCCGACGACCGCCGCGTGCTGACCGAAGTGCTGATTCCACCCGAAGACCGCAACGAGGCCCGCGAAGGGCAGTTGGTGGTGGTGGAAGTGACGGCCCCGCCGGAGAACGGCCGGCCGCCCATCGGCCGCATCCTGCTGGTGCTGGGCGACAAGCTGACGCCGTCGCTGGTGGTGGAAGCCGCCATCCACGGCCACGACCTGCCGCACGTGTTCCCGCGCGAGGCGCTGGCCGAAGCCGCGCTGGTGCCGGTGGACGTGCCCGCGGCGGAAATCGTCGACCGCGTGGACCTGCGCAAGGTGCCGCTGGTCACCATTGACGGCGAGGACGCCAAGGACTTCGACGACGCCGTCTGGTGCGAACCCAACGCCAATGGCTTCCGCCTGATCGTCGCCATCGCCGACGTGTCGCACTACGTGCGCCCCGGCACGGCGCTGGACGACGAGGCCATCAAGCGCGCCACGTCGGTCTACTTCCCCGGCTTCGTGGTGCCGATGCTGCCCGAGAGCCTGTCCAACGGCATCTGCTCGCTGATGCCCAGGGTTGAGCGCATGTGCTTCGCCTGCGAAATGCAGGTGGACTTCGAGGGCAACGTCACCGCCTCGCGCTTCTACGAAGCGGTGATGAATTCGCACGCCCGCCTCACCTACACCCAGGTGTGGAAGGCCGTGGGCGAAGCCGACACCAAAGCCGGTGCCGAGGCCATCGCCCAGATTGGCTCGCTGATGCCGCAGGTGCAGCGCTTGCACCAGCTGTACAAGGTGCTGGCCAAGGCGCGCACGCGCCGCGGCGCCATCGAGTTCGAGTCGGGCGAAGTGCGCTTCGTGCTCGACAACAGCGGCGAAGTCATCCAGGCCGGCATGCTCGAGCGCAACGACGCGCACAAGCTGATCGAGGAGTGCATGATCGCGGCGAACGTCGAGGCCGCCAAGTTCGTCACCGAACGCCAGGTGCCGGCGCCGTTCCGCGTGCACCCGCGGCCGCCGGAAGCCAAGTACGCCGACCTGCTGGAATACCTTTCGGAGTTCGGCCTGAGCCTGCCGCCGTGGAGCAAGGTCCAGCCCAAGGACTTCACCAACCTGCTGCGCAAGATCCGCATCCGCCCCGACGCGCCGCTGCTGGAAACGGTGCTGCTGCGCTCGCAGAGCCTGGCCGTGTACCAGACCGAGAACCTGGGCCACTTCGGCCTGGCGCTGGAGGCCTACGGCCACTTCACCTCGCCGATCCGCCGCTATCCCGACCTGCTGCTGCACCGTTCGATCAAGCACGCGCTGCTGTCGGGCGACCCGGACGGCTACCGCTACACCGCCAAGGAAATGTCGGCGCTGGCGCTGCACTGTTCGGCGATGGAGCGCCGTGCGGATGAAGTGGAGCGCGAGGTGGACGAGCGCTACCGCGGCGCGTGGATGGAAAAGCACGTGGGCGACGAGTTCGACGGCGTCATCAGCGGCGTCACCAACTTCGGCCTGTTCGTGGAGCTGGCCGGGTCGAAGGTGAACGGCCTGGTGCACGTCACCCAGCTGCCGCACGACTTCTACCACTTCGATCCGCTGCGCCGGTCGCTGGCCGGTGAGCGCCAGGGCCTGAAGTTCCGCCTCGGCGACCCGGTGCGGGTGCTGGTGCTCAAGGCCAGCGTCGAAGACAAGCGCATTGACTTCAAGCTGGTGGTGCCCGACGGCGCCCCGAAGAAAAAGAAGAAGGCCTGACCCACGCCATGAGCAAGAAAGACAACTGGATAGCCGGCATCAACGCCGTGGCTTCGGCGCTCGAGCACGACGTGGAGCACGTGCGCGAAGTGCTGATCGAAGCCGGCGGCAAGAACGCCCGCCTGACCGAGATCGAGGAAACCGCGCGCCGCCGCGACGTGTCGGTGCGGCGCATCCCGCTGCAGTCGCTGGAGGGCATCGTGGGCGCGCTGCGCCACCAGGGCGTGATTGCCCGCTACGAAGCCGCCAAGCCCACCGACGAGGACGAACTGCCGGGCCTGGTGGAAGCCGCCAACGGCAAGGCGCTGGTGCTGGTGCTCGACGGCGTGCAGGACCCGCACAACCTGGGCGCCTGCCTGCGCAGCGCGGCCGCGGCCGGCGTCACGGCCGTGGTCATTCCCAAGGACAAGGCCGCGCCCATCAACGCCACCGTGCGCAAGACCTCGGCTGGCGCCGCCGACCGCATCCCCGTGGTCAGCGTGACCAACCTGGCGCGCACCCTGCGCGCGCTGCAGAAGCTGGGCGTGTGGATCTACGGCCTGGACGGCGCCGCCACCCAGGCCATCCACGGCATTGATTTCACCGGCAACGTGGCCATCGTGATGGGCGGGGAAGGCGAGGGCATGCGTCGCCTCACGCGCGAGCACTGCGACGGCCTGGTCAGGATCCCGATGCCGGGCGAGATGGAAAGCCTGAACGTGTCGGTCGCCACCGGCGTGGCGCTGTTCGAAGTGGTGCGCCAGCGCGGAGCGACGGCATGAGCCTGCAGTGGTTTGATTTCGTGGGGCTGGCGGGCGTGGCCTTCGTGCTGGGTTCGTTCTACCTGCTGCAGGCCGGCAAGCTGGCCAGCGACGCCATCGGCTACCAGCTGGCGAACCTGTTCGGCGCCATCTTCTTCCTTATCTCCATCTTCGGGCCGAGCCCGGATTTCCGCGACGTCATCTCGGTCACCATCATGCAGTTCGCGTGGATCGCGATCAGCCTGTACGGCATGTGGCGCGGCATCAAGGCGCGCGCCGCCGCATTCCGCAATCGCAAGAACCCGCCTTCCGTTTAGGGCGGTTTGGCCACGGATTACGCGGATGAACGCGGATAAAAGCCGATAGAAAAGAAGCCGGAGTGGGTTTTGGCCAGCGCATACCCGGTAGCGTAAAACCATTCTGCGTTTGCTTCATCGGCCCTTATCCGCGGTCATCCGCGTAATCCGTGGCCAAAACCCTCTCTCACCCGAGCGAAGCGGCCCACTCGTCGTCGGAGCCCTCGTTGATGCCTTCGAACAGGAAGGTGCTCAGGTAGCGCTCGCCGGTGTCGGCGATCATGGCCAGCACCACGCTGCCCGGCTCCAGGGTTTTGGCCAGCTCCAGCGCCGCGGCGAAGCTGCCGCCGCCGGAGATGCCGCAGAAGATGCCTTCCCTCATCGCCAGCTCGCGCGCCGTGTCGCGCGCCTGCACGTCGGTGACCGGCACGATCAGGTCGTAGACGTCGCGGTTGAGCACGTCGGGGATGAAGTCGGGCGACCAGCCCTGGATCTTGTGCGGGGCCCAGGGCTTGCCCGACAGCAGCGCCGCGCCTTCGGGCTCGGTCACCGCGATCTTGATGTCGGGGCGCGCCAGCTTGAGCATCTCGCCCGCGCCGGTGATGGTGCCGCCGGTGCCGTAGCCGGCCACGAACCAGTCCAGCCGCTTCATGGCGAAGTCGCGCAGGATTTCCGGGCCGGTGGTGCTGCGGTGGTAGGCCGGGTTGGCTTCGTTCTCGAACTGCCGCGCGAGGAAGGCGCCGTGTTTGGCCGCGAACTCCTGCGCCCGCTTCACCATGCCGCTGCCGCGTTCGGCCGCCGGCGTCAGGATCACCTTCGCGCCCAGCGCCCGCATCAGCTTGCGGCGCTCCACCGAGAAGGTCTCGGTCATGAAGGCCACGAACGGATAGCCGCGCGCGGCGCACACCATCGCCAGCGCAATGCCCGTGTTGCCCGACGTGGCTTCCACCACCATTTGGCCCGGCTTGAGCGTGCCGCGCTGTTCGGCGTCCAGGATGATGGCCAGGGCCAGCCGGTCCTTCACCGACGACATCGGGTTGAAGTACTCGAGCTTGGCGTACATCGTCACGCCCGGCGGGGCAAGGCGATTGATGCGGACGATCGGCGTGTCGCCGACGGTGCCCAGGATGGAATCGTGGATCATGGCCTGCCCTCGCTCAGTGTGGGGGAGAGGCGGTCAATCCTCGTGCGCGGCCGCGAGGTCGCTTTCGGAGAACTGGCGCCAACGGTTGAGCACCGCGCAGAACAGCTGGGCGGTGCGTTCGGTGTCGTACACGGCCGAGTGCGCCTGGTCGCCGTCCCACGGCAGGCCCGCGGCCTGCACCGCGCGGCTGAGCACCGTCTGGCCGTAGGCCATGCCGGCCAGCGTGACGGTGTCGAAGGTGCTGAAGGGATGGAAGGGATTGCGCTTGTGCCCCACGCGCGCCACGGCGGCGTTGAGGAAGCCCAGGTCGAAGTGGGCGTTGTGGCCCACCAGGATGGCGCGCTGGCAGCCGTTGCGCTTGGCCGCCGCGCGCACGGGCGCGAAGATGTGGTCCAGCGCCGTGCGTTCGTCAACGGCGCCGCGCAGGGCGGAATCCAGGCGGATGCCGGTGATTTCCAGCGAGCGCGGATCGATTTCCGAACCCCTGAAGGGTTCGACGTGGGCGCTGACCGTTTCACCCAGCACGTAGTAGCCGTCGCCGTCGAGTTCGATCGGCACCGCGGCGATTTCCAGCAGGGCGTGGCGGGTGCAGTCGAAGCCGCCGGTTTCCACGTCCACCACCACGGGCAGGAAGCCGCGGAAGCGCTGCGACATGCGCGGCAGGGAGCTTGATTCCATGCCGGGCAGGATAGCAGAGGGTCAGGCCAGCAGCAGGCGGTCCGCGGCCAGCAGCAGCACGCCGGCCACCAGCAGGCCCAGGCCCAGCGTCGGCACCAGCAGGGCCAGCGGCGCGCCCACCACCAGGCAGGCCAGGCCCCAGGCGCTCACGTCCTGCACGGCCACCGGTTTGCCCGTGCCCGCCCAGCGCGCGGCCAGCGCATCGAGGCTGAACTTGCCCGCGCCGTGGAAGACCAGCGGCAGCAGCATCACCGCGAAGATCAACGGCAGCTTGAAGTTGCCAAAGCCCTTGTCGCTGATCGCATAGCCCATGGCCAGGTCCCCGAGCGTCTGCCACTCCATCGGCCAGTGCACCGACGCCGTGGCCACCACGGTGAGCACCAGAAGGCTGAAGGCGAAAAAGCGCGTGCCCAGGCCCAGCAGCAGCGCCAGCGCGCCGCCCAGCTCGAACCACGTGGCGAGGGTCCAGCTGATGTCGGGCGGCACCACGTTGAACGGGAACGGGAAGTCGGACTGGATGGCGCCGAACCAGTTCTCGCCCCGGTATTTCTCGATGCCGGCTTCCCAGAACTCCCAGGCCAGCAGCAGGCGCAGGCCCAGCGGGGCCAGCCATTCGCCGGCACCGTGCAGCCGTTCGGTGAGCGCCAGCCAGCGCTCGCTCAAGGGATTTGCCATGGATGACTCCTTCAGGGAATACGGGTGCCCAGCACGACGCCGCTGGCCAGGAACTGCCGCAGCATGTCGTGGCCAAGCGCGATGAATGCGTCGGGGTCGGGCGCGAGGGCTTCGGCCGCGAGCGCCAGCAGCTGTTCGCGGCCGGACAATCCGGGTTCGTCCGACAGCCGCTGCAGCAGCCGGAAGCTCAGCGGGCTGAGTTCGTTGAAGCGCACCTTGTACGCGGCGTCGCGCTGCACCAGCAGGAAGGTGGCGGCGGCGGGCGGGGCGTCGGGTTGGAACTCCGGCGACAGCCGGTG
>Ga0075160_10000382_pt1 | contig 28525 bp, 20 predicted proteins | sample JI91814C2DNA_FD_70969 | JGI IMG/M metagenome (GOLD analysis project Ga0075160, IMG submission 70969) | Wastewater effluent complex algal communities from Wisconsin, to seasonally profile nutrient transformation and Carbon sequestration -... | ecosystem: Engineered > WWTP > Effluent > Algae... | reverse complement strand
TTCTAAACGATTTTTTGGAGAACGATGAGTATCTTCTACTCGCAGTAGTTAGGGCCGAATATGGGAGTATTGATATAGCAACTAGCAATGCAGTGGAAATCATTAACCGAGAATTACAATTCATCAATAAAGTCTTTTCCGCTAATTGCTATTTAGAAAAATTTTCATACTTGTTGACGCCCGATTTTGTGAGTATAGGTTGGCAGATGAACGCAAAGGACAAAGGTCATAGAATTATTACGAAAGAAACTGAATTATTGAAAGACAATCCATATAACTTCCTTAAGAAAAGTCCCAAACGGCTTAAGGAAGATTTACTCAAGTATGAGCCTATTTTTGTTGACGCTCTGATGAATAGAAACATTTCGACCTATTGGCAATACCTCGAAACAATAATTCCAGCTACAAAGCATGACGAGAAACAAGTAATTCACAGCGTCTCAAATTTATTGCTCTTGAACGCAGAAACACACTATAAGAACAGATTAAGGAGCTATATAATAGGAGCATTAAGTCCACTTAGTATCAGCGCAGCTCATCTTGGCATATCAACTTCTAGGCAACTAGAAATTATTAACCGTCCTGACTTAATAAATTGGAGAGATTTAAAAGATGAAATCAATCACCCATTTCTAAAGTACTTAGTAGGAGAATTTCTTAGCAAATTGCACAAACAGGACTTATTGAACAGAAAGCATTTCTACGAAGTGATTCTTTTGGAAGCGTATGCACAAAGAAACTCAATAATCCATCGAGGTTTTGCGAATGAGAAGTCACTTATTACCCTAAATGGTACTTTGCCAAGATTTGTCAACAGGCTGAGGTGGATTCTTTTTGATGGCATAAAGCAAAAGGTTGGTAATGATTATCCCGAAATTGTATTCAACCTTAAGGAAAAAGCTTCGATGATGATTCAGAAATAAATATCTATAGAATCGAAAGGAATCATAATGATTCCTGCATAATCATTAATTGTCGTTAACAATCCTTTACCATGCTTCATACATCGCTCTACATTTGAGCAGTGTATTGGAAAATGGAGGATAGAGCAATCATAAAAGCAAAATTTCTTCGTCACGTTCGCAGCGAGCTGGAGGCAAAGAATAAGCACAATAGAAAATCTATTGAGCGCATTGCTTCATCCTATGGCATTACTGATAAATCTGAAGTAAAAGAATACACTGAACTTGCTATCGTTCTGAAAGCAAAAAGCATCTCACTTTCATCATTATCTGTTGAAGAGAAGTATTGGAGCATTGTTGAGCTTTACCGAAGCCAGGTAAACATTTCACATCGCACAAGTCAGAGTATGTTATTGCAACAATACAGTACTCCAACTCCAATTTCTTTTCTTGCAGGAATCTTTACCAATGCAGACCAAAATATTTCGGTCTTTGAACCCTCTGCTGGAAATGGCCTTCTTACCGTAGCGGCACATTCTTCCAGGGTTATTGTCAATGAGATTGATGATTTACGAAGATCGAATCTTCTTGATCAAGGCTATCGTCAAGTATTAAAGCAAGATGCCACACTGCCCTTCAAAGGATTTGAGAAGAAGTTTGATGCCATCTTAACGAATCCTCCTTTCGGGCTGTTAGATCGGGAAGTAAAATACGAGACCTTCAATATCGAAGTGCTTGATCATCTCATGGCCTTACGTGCGCTGGATTGCATGAAGGATAATGGCAAAGCCGCCATAATTATTGGAGGACATACACGCTATGATAAAAAAGGAAGAGTTCAAAAAGGTAAGAACCGCTTCTTCTTTAATTATCTCTTTAGCCGATACCATGTAGTTGACATCATTCCCATTGATGGTAAAAAACTCTATTCCAGACAAGGAACTTCCTTTGATACACGATTGATGCTCATTGATGGCCGCAAGTCACAACCCTCTGGCGCAGCTCCATTAAAAGACGAAGAGCGAGATAAGGTTGTGGATTCCTTTGAAGAACTGTATGAGCGCATCATGAGTGTAACATCACCAAGACAAGATTTTAAAATGACAAGACTAGAATTAGAAGCCCAGGCTCTTGCCCTGGAACTTGAACTGATGAGCTTTGATGAGCTTGGTATGCCCTACGTACCCGCATCAAGTAGTTGCTTTGTACTCAATACAGTTGTGCCCGATTCGATGGGCTTCGAAACCCACAGTGCTTTACAACGAATAAAGGAAGCTGTTGGAGGAGATATTGACGAGTATGTGCGAATCAAGCTAAACTATCGAAGTAATTTCGAACTATGTAAAGCTTTATCAGCCGAACAGATTGACGCGGTCGCTATGTCAGTTTACAACATCGAAGAACGAGGCGTTGGAATGATCATTGGAGACCAAACCGGAATTGGTAAAGGACGCATTGCAGCCTCTATCATCCGTTATGCCGTGGAACAAGGAGTTCAGCCTATCTTCATTACCGAGAAAGCTAACTTATTCTCTGACATTTACCGTGATTTATCAGCGATTGGCTCTTCTCACCTTGTCCCTTTTATTGTCAATGGCCGTGAGAGTAAAACCGACATCAAAGATGAGGATGGTAACATAATTTACCAGGCACTTCCAGCCGCAGACCAAAACAGAATTTTTGAAGGACAACGTGTACCACGAAACTTTCATTTTGTGGTAGCCACGTACTCGCAGTTCAACTCCCCGGAGAAGAAGCCAACAAAACCTGCATTCTTAAATGCGATAGCAGAAGATAACATCGTCATCATGGATGAAGCTCACAATTCATCCGGCTCTGGCAATACTGGGAACTTCATGCAATCCGCGTTGTCCAAAACGAGAGGCGTAGTATTCCTTTCAGCAACCTTCGCCAAGCGTCCTGATAACATGCCTATCTATGCGATGAAGACTTCCATTCGTGATGCGAGCATGACCAGGGATGCTTTGATTGAAGCGATCACCAAAGGTGGAGTGGCTTTGCAAGAAATCCTGGCAAGTCAGCTTGTAGCCGAAGGTCAGATGGTTCGAAGAGAGCGTTCGTTCGAAGGCGTTGAAGTGAACTACATCACACTAGAACAAAAAGAGCAAGAGCATAGAGCCATTGCCGATAATGTCACTTCGATTATTCGCGACATCATCAAATTTCAGACAACCTATGTGGATGAGATAGTTGATGAGTTGGATGACATCGCAGTGGCTGAAGGAAAACAAGTGGAAATTCGGGAAGGCACTTCACAAGCGGGAGTCGATAACCTGCCATACTTCTCCAAGGTCTTTAACGTGATTAATCAGATGCTTTTCAGCATTAAGGCAGAAGCGGTAGCTGAACGAGCCATTGCCCGATTGAAGGAAGGCAAGAAACCGGTTATCGCTTTCGCCAGTACGATGGGAAGCTTCATTGAACAAATGGAAAATGATGCCGGGCTGGCTGTTACTGATGGTGACACGATCAATGCCGACTTTTCACTGGTACTTCAAAAAGGTCTTGATGGAGTCCTGCGCTATACGGAGACAGACACCGATGGTGAGAAGATTTTCAAAAAATTTGAAATCTCCGATTTCTCCCTGGAAGCACAAGCTGAGTATCTAAGAATAGGTGATCGAATCAGAGAAGCTTCAACCGGAATTACTATTTCTCCCATTGATGTGATTGTCCGAAAGATTACGGAAGCCGGATACAAAGTGGCCGAGGTTACAGGTCGCAAGTACGAGCTTCAAATCAATCCGAAGACCAACAAGGCTCTCATCATGAATCGTAAGCGAGTAAATACCAATGATGCCTTTCGTCAGTTCAATAATAACGAGGTAGATGTTCTGCTCATCAACCAGTCAGGAAGTACCGGAGCCTCGGCACACGCGATCATCACTCCAAAGGTTGTCAAAGAAAAAGTGAAACAACGAGTCATGATTGTGTTGCAAGCCGAGCTTGACATTAATACAGAGGTTCAGAAACGAGGCCGGATAAACCGCACCGGACAGATTTACAAGCCGATCTACGATTATGTAAACTCTGCGATCCCTGCTGAGAAACGTTTGATGATGATGCTTCAGAAGAAACTGAAATCGCTGGACGCGAATACCACGTCCAATCAGAAATCATCGACAAAGATTCTGGACGTTCCTGATTTTCTTAACAAGTATGGAGACCGCATTGTCGCGGAGTATTTAAAAGAGAATTTGGAAGTCAACACTTTATTGGATGATCCATTGGGTCTGGCAACGCGAGAAGTAGATGGAGCAGAACTGGAGGATGCAGCCCATCGAGTTTCAGGAAGAGTAGCGGTGCTTTCAACAGCCATGCAGCAAGATTTTTACAATGAAATATCCAACCGATACAATGAGTATGTAGAGTATCTCAAACAGATCGGTGAGTATGACCTTGAAGTAGAAGCAATGGATCTCCAAACGGAAACCCAATCTTCCAGGGCTGTTATCGTGGGCAAAGGTGGAACAAGTGAGTTTGGCGATGACAGCATTTTGGAGACGGTCATGGCGAACGTTTTAAAGAAACCATTCTCACGTCAGGAGTTAAACAATCTCCTGGTCGAATCACTTCAAGGTAAAGATGGAAGAGAATTGCAAAAGGAAGTGAAGCTGGAGTATGAGGGTTATATGGAGGAACAGCTTAATCGTGAAATCGCTGAGAACGTTTCCTACTATGAAGACCTGATCCAAAAGATTCCGCAAGAGAAGAAGATTCAAAAGCTTCTTGAAAAGAGTACTTCAGCCGAAGCACAGGAAGTTATAAAAGCCAGGACAAGCGAGTTTCGCAAAGCAATGGCTGATTTCGAAGAAAAGATTAAACGGTCTTTCAATAACCGGAGACAATACCTGGAATCAATTTTCAGCTCATTCTATGTAGGACGAAATCTTAACTATCCGCTCAATAGCTATGATGGTGGTCAAGAGTTAGCACCTGCGGTATTCCTGGGATTTATCATCGACAAGAAAAAGAAGAATCCCTATGCACCAAGCGCGATGCGATTGCGCTTTGCCATTGCAAGCAGTAACAAGTACATCGCGATTCCTGCAAGCTACGCGCAAGATGTTCGCGCCATTATTGGAGCTAGTGTGGGATTACCACACCTGGATAAGGAATCACTATTAGCCAAGTGGGAAGCTTCGATCAAAGAGAGTACGGTAGATAGAAAGATTCGACACATCATTACCGGAAATGTGCTTCAGGCATTCAGTGCCTTTAAAGGAAAACTGGTGAGCTACACGACCATTGATGGTGGAATCAAGAAAGGCATTCTTATGCCAGAATATTGGGAGCCAAAAAATGATGTGCAACAAAAGACCGTGGTTCCTATTTCCAGGGCAATGAAAATCATTCGCTCATTAACGATTGGATCAAGCATCACCACGAAAAATGGAGTTTCCATTTTCAGGCAACCAGACAAATTCAAATTAGTGGTCTCCGCTGCCAGGTCGAAAGGTGGTGACACCTACCTTGATCCGGATCTTTTGAACATTGTTGATCGAAACAACTTTGAAAAGATTTCGGATCGGATGACTGCTTCCGTGGATGAAAATAGAATAGATGAGTTTGTCCAGGTATTGCAGGAGAAATTTAATGACAGCGTTTCGCTAAGTCCTCCGCAATACGAACTGATTAAGGGAGAAATCCCTAAGAGAGAAAGCAGGGCAAAACCTATCATGGTCGTCCTACCCAAACAATCACAATCACAAATGGAGCAACTGGAACTTGAAGCCCTTGCTCTGGAACTCGAATTAGAACTATTAAACTTTGCAGCGTAATGATAACGGCTAGTAATTATTTTATTGAAGTGGAGCGAATCGGGGTTAACACGTTGCCGGAAACGCTACAGAAAGGTCATGACCTGGTAGTGAAGAGTACATCCAATGGAGCGAATTGGGCTACCTATCAAAGTAGTGAAGGCATCAAAAAGGTCATTGACCTGTACTTTCAAAAACTGAACGACTTCGCCTCAACTTTAAAACCAAAGGAAGCTCAGCCAACTAAAGCTAAGACTACCTCGGAACCAAAGAAGAAACCGGCAACCGAAAAAAGCAAAGAGCGCAAGGGTTCACCTAAAAAAGTAAAGGAGAAGAAAGAGCCAAAGCACGTAAAGCATGTTGAGCATATCCGAGAAGAGGTGAAATTCATCAAAAGGTATGTTGGATTGCACAACAAGGTAAAATCCCCTAATGCCATCCTTTCATTCATCAAGGCCTTGCAGCGGTCCATCGTTCAAAAGCTAATCCGTAAAACCTCACCGTTGGCGGAGGAAATAGAAATGATTCAGAACAAGCTTGTTCAGGCGTACAACAAGATGAAGGGAGAAGAATCTTTCGCCATAAATGACAAAGACCTGAATCACCTGGTCGCCATTGCTGGAGGTGAAAAGGTTTATCCCTCCATTATGGTCATCAAGCGGTTTATTGGATTACAGGGACAAGACGATGAGAAAAAAATAAATAGCTTCCTCAAACAACTGGAGAACCTGGTTGCCAAAAAGGATATCTTGAAAGATGATCCCTATGCGGATAAGGTCAATGCCATCTACAAGAGCCTTAAGCAAAGAACAAGTAGCAAGATTTCAATTTCCAAAGCGGAGTTAAATGGCCTGGAAGGAATTGTAAAAGCATGTGGATGCAAAGATGACGTTGGAAGGATTTACGATACAGGAGGTAAGAAACTTAGACCATGCAAAAGGAAGACGTATTCGGATGCAAGTCGAGGAGCTTGCTCGCACAACAAGGGATTGAGCGGAGTGCTTACTGCCGAGGAAATGGCCAATCGAAAACTTGATCTGCTTAGCTTCTTTTCATTCTGGCAATCCCTATTCGGAAATCCAGCCAAGAACTTTACGATGATGTTCCATGGAGAGCCACATAATGGAAAAACCATTTTCCTTTTGAAGCTCGCTCAATACCTGGCTGAAAATTTTGGAGATGTTCTTTATGTGTCATCCGAGGAGTTTGCATCGCCAACGATGACTAAAAAGGTAAATGAGTTTTTAAATCCATTACCTGCACGACTCCATTTTGCTGAGAACCTTCAAGACCCTAATCTTTCGGATTATCAGTTCATCATCCTTGATTCAGTGAATGATTTGGGGTTAAAGATCAATGAGTACAAGGAGATGCGAAAGGAACATCCGGATACGGCTTTCATCTTCATACTTCAACATACAAAAGCGGGAGACTTCAAAGGTGGAAAAGACTGGGAGCACATTGCCGAGATAGCTGGTGAAGTTAATAAAGGCGTGGTGACGGTAACTAAAAACCGATATGCACCTAAAAGCACACTGGATTTCTTCAGACAATTTGGAATCCAATGGCAGGAATCACAAAGCAAGAGTTAAAACAAATAAAAAGAATTATTAACAATTTAAACAGACAGACATGGAGGCAAGTGAAGTTGGTACGAAGGCAGGCATAGGAGGATTTTTGTCTAAAGTTCTCGGAGCTGGAGTTAAAGAGACAGTCGATTCCATAGGAAACGCAATCGACAAGATCGATAAGTCGGATGAGAAGCTTGAACTTCAATTGAAGTACAAAGAACTTCTCCTGAATATGGAGGGAGCTTGTATTGATTATGAAAGCAAGCTCCTGGAGAGCAAGACAAAAATCATTGAATCTGAAACAAAGGGTGAGAGTTGGCTTCAGAGAAACTGGCGACCTGTACTCATGTGCATCTGCATGTTCATAGTGTTTAACAACTATGTGCTTGTGCCATATTTTCATTTACCAGTAACAACACTGGATGATCACATCTGGACGATGATGGATTTGGGAGTTGGAGGTTATGTGGCAGGTCGATCTCTTGAGAAGATCAGTGAGAACCTGGGGCCAGTGCTTTATAATGTTAAGAAAAGGAAACGCTGAGATACAACCATCTCAGCGTTTGTGAAAATCCGAATCAAAGATTGATACCATTCAAATGGGTTTTGGAATCCTTACCGTTTTCCAAAATCCTTTTGTAGTATTTATGAGCTTTTGATATGTGGCCCTCCATTGATCTTTTATTTGGAAAGGGTCCAGCTTCACATTCAGGACACCAATACTCTATTACTTTCTCCTTATCTGCTATTAAGCGTCTATAAAATAGTTCGCTTAGTTGCCAGATGGATACTGAATGCAAGAGGCAAATAAGGAAACTTGCTCCCATTAATTTCAAATTCAAAATATTCGGTTCATTGATCGCAATGAACCAATAGTCATAGTACAAAGCATTAATCAAAAAGCTGAGAAGAGCATAAGCTTTTCCAGTTTTTTGATAACCATTGATTATGAAGATCAGAATTAGAAGCTCAATAATACCCGCAAGGGCAATGGCATAAAGCCAATTCATGAACGTAAATCCAAATAGGCTCATGTCCAGATGCTCAAGTTGTTTGAATAGATGGCCAGCGTGTGGCACGTAAAGTAGGATTAGTAGAAGTGCTCCGTGGAAAACAACTTCTTTGCTTTCGAGGTAAGTGACAATTTTATTCATTGTGATTTAGTTTAAAGTTTGGGTTCTTGAGAATCGATAGGACTTTCTGATTTTTTATTGAGCTTGTGCCGGAGGGTCATCATATCCTCGCTAACCTTCAAGTCCAGAATTCTAGCATAATGCTGCGTAGTCTTTAAGTTCCGGTGCCCTAGCATTTTACCTACTGTTTCTATTGGAACTCCATTTGAGAGTGTTACCGTTGTCGCAAAAGTGTGTCGTGCTGTATGGAAGGTCATTTTCTTGGTGATGTCACAAGCATCTGCAATCTCTTTCAGATAGGTATTCATCTTTTGATTGCTGAGGACTGGTAACAACCTCCCTTTGATTGCACACTGAGGATCATCCTTATAGCGGTCCAGGATTTCAAGTGCCTGGGAAAGGAGAGGAATTCTGGTTGCAGTATCCGTTTTCTGTCGGCTTGTCCAAATCCATTTTTCACTATCTATTCCCGTTGTTATTTCTTCGCGAGTTAGTTTCTCAACATCAGCATAGGCTAATCCTGTGTAGCAGCAGAAGATGAAAATATCCTTCACTTGGTTCATGCGAGGCGCAACGAATTGCTTATCGATAATCCGTTTTAGTTCTTCCTGAACAAGGAATGGACGCTCTACTTCGCGTTTTGTCATTTTAAATCCTACAAACGGGTCACGTTCGAGCCAACCGTTCTTGATACAGATGTGAACGATCTTTTTGAAGTTGGACAAGTACTTCACGGAGGTGTTATGATCGCATTTGCGTTTTGATTTCAACCAGAATTCATAGTCAGAGATGAACTCGTAGTTGAGTTTCTTTATGTCGATGTCATCGACTTTGAACTTCCATTTCATATATGCTTGGGTATGGCGGAAGGAAGTTTCGTATCGCTCAAGCGTTAAAGGTGAGAACTCGCTGTTCACAAGAGCTTTCATTTGCTCATTGTGTTGTTTGAAGACATCCATGAGCATACGCGGACGTTCCAGGGAAGTACCATACCACTTCGCTTTCATGTTATCCATGGTGACTTCTTTTCCCTCAGTCATCAACTCACGCTGATAGTCGAAAGCTTTTAACTTGAATCCTTCGAGTTGCTTGTTGATTCGTTTTGCATCGTTGCCGTTGGACTTTATTATTCCACCTTGGCTCGACCAATCTTCTGGGCTTACATAGATTTTTGTATGCATATCCAATCGTTGAATTCCGATTTGAATTCGCATGTGAATTGGTGCTTTACCTTCTTCGTTTGCCCTTGATGTGCGGGCGAAAAACTTCACTGAAATTGTTTGTCTCATAGTCCCTATAGTTAAATGGTTAAAATATGCTCAACCATGGACTGAAATCAAGATGTTCGATTATCGAACTAGTTGATTTTCAGCGCATTTAGTGCTATTTGGTGCCATCAATTCTCGCTTGAAGCGATGGCACCGCCTGTGGCACCAAGGGATTATGATTTTATGGTTGATTTTGGTAGGCCTAAAAACAAAAAAACCTCGAAATCATTTGGATTTCGAGGTTTTGATTTTGTTTGATCTTTGATCAGCAGAGGAGGAGGGATTCGAACCCCCGGACCCCGTGAAGGGTCTCCGGTTTTCAAGACCGGTGCAATAAACCGCTCTACCACTCCTCTGTGCTCGGTTTATCTTTTTAAGGACTGCAAAACTAACGGGTTTTTCTTTTCTGGCAAACACCTACGCCCTTATTCCTCTACGAAGTCGGGGAAGGTTTTCTTTATTTCCTTCTCATTGATCTGTTGAGGACTCCGCTGGGACGCATCCAACTCCAGCTGCACCAGTTTTTGGTTATTGGAGACAAGCAGTAATTTATCCCTGTCCACATCAAATTCTTTTCCCCTGCGGGCCGACTTCAGTGCATACTTCCGGGCAAAGTTATCTCCCTCCAATTGCAATTGGTTTCTGATCTCCACGTTGATTTTCATTTTATCCATAATATCATTTTTCGACTTACCGATTACTTCGGTAGCCTCGAGTGTCCCAAGTGTCAGCACGGTTGTGCCGCCAATGGCAGATACTACTTTCGATTGGTCCGTTGCCAATAGTATCGGAGACAGACCTGTTGTAGCCCCGAGCGAAGCATTGACTAATGACCGGTTTCGCTTCCCCTTCTTGGCTTGACGGTATGCTTTCGTGAGGACTTCATGGTTTTCTCCCAACAGATCAATAAGTCCTTTCGCCTGAATTAATGAATTTCGATATTTTAAATATTGTAATCTGTCCTTCTCATCCACATTCTCCGTATCGATCACCTTAATCTTTACTTTTCGCTGAACCCGATAGGTTGACTTGTCGATGGCAAAAAAAGTAAGTTCAATGTTTCGGGATTCTTCCACTTCTTCCACGAACGCGTAGCCGGGTGTCCAGGTGAATTCATGCTGAACAATTGTATTCTCTTTCAAGCTTGAACCTGGCACTCGCGTATCAGAGGACACAAAACCAACCGTTGAAATGTTTTCGTCACCATTGGGGTCTGAAGTATAGAGTTTAAAACTGAGTAACTGATCTTCTTTAAGTGTGAGAGCACTATCAGCAGGCACGAGTAACAATTCGGGAGGTAAATCCAATTGAGTTTGAGCTATCTTAAGTTTTCCAATGGTCTCGGCTTTATCGGGCTGATCCTGAACAATGAACTCAAGAATTATAGGATTATTTTTTAATGCATTGAATTGATTGCGTGAAGGTGTCCATGAAAGTAATCCTTGTGATGACAGTGATGCTCCTTCCGGCATCTGGGAGAGTACCGACTTAAACACAATGGGATCTCCATCCGGGTCGTTTACATAATCAGTAGATAGTTGATATCTATTGACTACCGACTGCTTTACATAAAAGACCGGAAGTTCATCCACAACCGGAGCCTGATTCTTGTGCCGAACACTGAACGTTATAGGTTGTCTTATTTTTTTGCCGCTGGGCCAGGCGGCCTGAAAGATGACCGTTACTTCTTTTTGCTTTTCAAGTCTATTGACAACACGATCATCCGGTGTCCAAAAAAAATTTCCAACGGAATCAAAACTGACTTTGAGCTCATTTGCGCCTTCCAGCGAAAAATAGGGCATTATTGAATCGGTAGTCTGTAATGTAAAAGCAAGTGTACTCCCCTCACTCACTTCTCGCCAGTTAAAGGAGTTAGGAAAAATCATTTCCTGCGCATGAACTATAGTGTAACCAAGGCATGCGAGAATCAAAATACATTTTCTGACTACCGGTACCATGTGACTTGCCTTCATGCAGCTCGCTGATTACAGAATGAATTAACCTGAAGACTCAAATTTAATCATAAGCTTTTGCTAATTTTATTTTATGACAAAAAACAAATCCACCGAAAAGAAGTCATACAATTTCTTTGAAGATGTTCATGCAGTAGCCAAACTCATTCCTAAAGGGCGTGTAACAAGTTATGGAGCCATTGCTGCCTACCTGGGTACAAAAATGAGCGCTCGTATGGTGGGGTGGGCCATGAACTCTGCCCACGGTGATAAAAAACTACCCGCGCACCGCGTTGTCAATCGCATCGGGCTGCTGACAGGTAAGCATCACTTCAAACCACCTTCGGCTATGCAAAAGCAATTGGAGCACGAAGGGATTAAAGTGGTAAAAGACAAGGTTCAGAATTTTGATAAGCTGTTCTGGGATCCATCAAAGGAGCTGATTTGAGTTACTAAACCTAAGCTGAATTCAGAGCATCTACCTTCCTATTTATGATTTTGCCTGTTTATACGAGATCAGATAAAGTCCCACGAAGGTGATCAGCCCGTTAATGATCAATATTTCTATATCGATTTTATATCCACCAAACCACCGGGCTGAATTGACTGAAAGTATATACGACAAAATTGGCGAGGCAATGCAGACAAACGGCACAAGCTTATCACGAACGTGAAGTTTGGTGAAGAGCCCAAAAGAGAAGAGACCCAGAAGCGGTCCATAGGTATATCCCGCCACTTTCAATACGGTGTCAATCAACGATCGTTCATTGAATTCCTTGGTAATTAATATGATGATCAAGAACAACACCGAAAACCCAACATGGACATAATTCTTCTGCTTAACTTTCACGCTCTCCGGTTTGTCTTTGAAGTTTAAAAAATCAATGCAGAAAGAAGTTGTCAATGCGGCCAGGGCCGAATCAGCACTTGCATACGAGGAAGCAATGATGCCCAACAAAAAGAAAATTCCGGCTACCAAACCAAACTCACTCAACGCAAGTCTTGGAAATAATTCATCACTCGCGCCCGGCACCGCCAGATTGTTTTTGGTGCTATAGATATAGAGCAACGCACCCAAGGCTAAAAAAAGTAAATTCACTACAACAAGGGTATGGCTAAACCATATCATATTTTTTTGAGCCTCCTTCAAATTTTTGCAGGTCAGGTTTTTTTGCATCAGGTCCTGATCCAATCCGGTCATGGCAACTGCAATAAATGCACCTCCTAAAAACTGCTTCCAGAAAAAAAGTGGACTATTGACATCTTCAAAATGAAAAATTCCTGAGTAATCACTTTTTCTAACTTCTTCGATCATACCCAGCAGTGAGAAATTTAACCTGTCTGATATAAGGTAAACACAAATAATAACCGCGCCTACTAAAAATGTCGTTTGAAATGTATCTGTCCAGACGATCGTCTTTATCCCCCCCTTGAAAGTATAAATCCATATTAAGAAAATGGTGATCGCTACGGTAATAACAAATGGCACATTCCACGCATCAAACAAAAACAATTGAAGAATAGTAGCTGACAAATACAGCCGCAGTGAAGATCCCACCGTTCTTGAGAGCAGAAAGAAAGAAGCCCCCGTTTTATACGACCAATGTGAAAACCGTTGCTCGAGGTATGTGTAGATGGATACTAAATTGAGTCGGTAATAAAGTGGCAAGAGTACGAGAATGATAATCCAATAGCCTAACAGGTAACCCAATACAACCTGGAAATAGGCAAACCCTATTTTCCCCACATTGCCTGGAACCGAGACAAACGTAATTCCGGATAAAGAGGCGCCAATCATACCAAAGGCAACCAGATACCATGGTGATTCGCGGTTGGCTGTAAAGAATGTATCTGAAGTCGCGCCTTTCGAAGTGTATATGGAGATGATGATTAAGACAGCAAAGTAAAGCGCTATGATAGATACGACTAAGAAAGGTGTCATGGTGGCTTCGATAGAAAGGCTAAAACTTGGTATTTTTTTTTACTTTTGAAACTAAATTGAAAGCCGCAAGGTAGTACAAGGAAAAATGAAAGCCGCTCCTCAGGAACAAGAACTCATTGATGTGCTTGAAGCCATTGAAATCACCGGAGTAAAAGACCTGGTGGTATTTAATGATGATTTCAACACCTTTGAGCATGTTATTGAGACACTTAAGAAAGTTTGTCGGCATACCTCAGAGCAAGCAGAACAATGCACCTGGATCATTCACTTCAAGGGAAAATGTACGGTAAAGAAAGGTTCCTTTGAAGAACTTCGCCCCATGCGAGAATCCATTTGCGAAGCTGGCATCGATGCAAAAATTCTCTAGTAAGTAATTCTGATGGAATACCCGTCTAAGCTCATTGAAGATGCTGTAAACGAAATTGCCAAACTCCCGGGGATTGGTAAAAAGACTGCTTTGCGATTGGTGCTGCATCTCATTAAAGAGAATGAAGACAAAACACTCCTACTCACAGATGCTCTTCGAAAACTGCGGGCTAATATTAAATTCTGCACCACGTGTCATAATATTTCAGATGAAGTGGAATGTTCTATTTGCAAAAGCCACAGGCGCGACCGCACCATTTTATGTGTTGTTGAAGAAAGCAGGGACGTCATGGCCATTGAAAGCACTTCGCAATACACCGGACTTTATCATGTACTCGGTGGCGTTATTTCTCCTATCAATGGAATTGGTCCTTCCGATCTAAAAATTGATTCACTGATCAGTCGTCTGTCAGGTTCTACAGATTTCAAGGAAGTTATTCTGGGGCTGAGCCCTACGCTGGAAGGTGATACCACAGCGTTTTACCTTAATAAAAAGCTTAAAGATTTCCCAATTAAAATCAGCTCCATCGCGAGAGGAATCCCTGTAGGAGGGGATTTGGAGTACGCTGATGAAATCACACTTGGTCGGAGTATCGTTGCAAGAACCCTCTTTAACTGAGATCGCCATTATCCAATTCCTCCGTCAACGCTTGCCTGACGACTTATAAATTTCTTTCTTTGATCTCATTTTAAAACCACTATGCACCGTCTCTCCAACCGAATCGAAGCCATTGAAGAATCTGCCACGCTGGCCATGGCAGCCAAAGCCCGGGAATTTAAATCCCGTGGTATTGATGTTGTCAATCTTAGCTTGGGAGAACCCGATTTTAAAACACCGCAGCATATTTGCGATGCTGCAAAAAAAGCCATTGATGAAGGAAGGTATTTTACTTACCCTCCTGTTGCAGGATATCAGGATTTGAGGGAAGCCATCGCGGTCAAGTATCAAAAAGAGAATGGCGTTCCGTATAAAGCGGAAAACATTGTCGTTTCCAACGGTGCCAAACAATCTATAGCAAACGTGATGCTTGCTTTGCTCAATCCGGGTGATGAGGTAATTATTTTTTCTCCCTATTGGGTAAGTTATGATGCTCTTGTGCGGCTCGCAGAAGCAACACCTGTATTAGTGAAAGGAACTCTTGAAAATGACTTTAAAGTTACTGCAGCACAGGTTGAGAAAGCGTTGACGTCAAAAACGAAAGCCATTATTTTCTCCTCACCGTGCAATCCTACGGGCTCCGTGTTTTCCAAAAAAGAACTGCAGGATATTGCTGCGGTAGTTCTGAAACATCCGAGTGTGTTGGTTATCTCCGATGAAATCTACGAGCATATTAATTTTACGGGAGAGCGGTTGAGCATTGCTTCATTGCCAGGAATGTTTGATCGCACCATTACGGTTAATGGTTTTGCAAAGGGCTTTGCGATGACGGGCTGGCGCGTGGGGTACATTGCGGCACCCAAGTGGATTGCCGATGGCAGTAACAAAGTGCAAGGTCAGATCACCTCTGCCAATTGCTCCATCTCGCAGCGTGGCGCCTTGGCCGCCATCACGGGCGATCTTGCTCCAACAGAAAAAATGGTGAAGGAATATCATCATCGCAGAGATTTAGTTTATAACCTGCTAAAAGACATTCCGGGAATAAAATCCAATTACCCTCAAGGTGCATTTTACTTTTTCCCCGATGTAAGTTCATTCTACGGAAAATCGGATGGCACACGGACGATAAAAAATGGCGATGATTTTTGTATGTATATGTTGGAGGTAGCCAACGTCTCCTTAGTGCCAGGTGGTGCTTTTGGTGAAGAAGCATGCGTGCGACTTTCCTATGCAGCATCAGAAAAAGATTTGTTAGAGGCTATGAAAAGAATGAAAGAGTCCCTTTCAAAACTTAAGTAAGTATGACGCAGCAATCTCTTCGCCAGATTTTTCAATCTTTCAATGACATTACTGTGCTCATTGTGGGTGATGTCATGCTGGATAGTTATATCTGGGGTGCCGTAGAACGAATATCACCCGAAGCACCGGTTCCTATCGTTACGGTCAAACAAAAAGATTACAGACTGGGAGGCGCAGCCAACGTTGCATTAAATATTCACGCCCTGGGAGCAAAACCTATTTTGTGCGCCTTGATCGGGCAAGATGATGATGGAAAAAAACTCCTTCATCGCCTGGATGATCGTTCGATAAGCAAAGAAGGAATTGTTGTCAGTAAATCGAGACCCACCACCGTAAAGACACGGGTGATTGCCAGTCATCAGCATGTAGTGCGTGTTGATGAAGAGTCGGATGCAGAAGTCAATGACGTGGAGGAGAAAATGATTCTTGATCGCATCGAAAAATTGATTCCTCAATGCCAGGTGGTTGTTTTTGAAGATTACGACAAAGGCGTATTGAATTCCAACATCATTGAAAAGACAGTTCAATGGGCGAAGAAACAGGGAATCCCAACGGTGGTTGACCCAAAGAAAAGAAACTTTGTCGCCTATAAGAACGTGACCTTGTTTAAGCCTAACTTAAAAGAGCTACGGGAGGGCCTTAAGGTAGAAGTGGAAGCGGGGAATCAGGACAAGGTAGCCAATGCAGTAGAACTACTTAAAACAAAATTGAATGCAGAGGGCGTGATGGTTACGCTTTCAGAGCATGGTGTTTATATTGATTTTAAAAACGAAAAAATAAAACTCCCAGCTCATGTAAGAGAGATTGCGGATGTTTCGGGAGCCGGAGATACGGTCATTGCCATTGCCTCCTTATGCATTGCATTAAAACTGAGCCCGCAACTGATCGCTTCATTGTCAAATCTTGGTGGTGGGTTGGTTTGTCAGCACGTGGGCGTTGTGCCTATCAACAAAAACGAATTTTTGGAAGAAGCGCTAGCTGAAAAGATCAGCGATTAATTATTCTCGAATTGCTTTTCTAGAGGCACTTCTTTCTCTAAATCTTCAATAATTTTCCTGTCAAGCGGACTTTCTTTTATCACGTTATAGTTATTCCAAAACTCCTTGTTGTAGGGAAGATCCTGAAATTGCAATCCATAATTTCTCATTCGTTCAGTTGTACCAATATACTCTTCGGTATTGGGATGTACTTCATTAATTAGTAATTGCTGATAGAGAGTGGTTTCAAATCTGAGATCATTTGTGTTTTTGTCAAACCAACTAATTTTTGAATCCATGGCTATATAGTTAAGATACATTTTACCTTCAAAACTTTTGAAATCAATTTTCTTCTTCAAGTATACAAACCTTCCCTCTAGCCCCCTTCTTCGCTGCCATAATTCATCTTTAGTTAATTCGTACTCCAAATGAATTATGGAATAGGTCTCTTTATCGATAAATACTTGCAAGTTATAGCCTTCAGTTTGAGTTATCACAAAAACATTGTGCCCATTATAATAGGAATCTTTTCTTCGTGAAAGGCTATTAAAAAAAGAATCTTCCATCTCAAATTGGCGATATCGAATTGGGTTGTTAAGAAGTAAATCTTCAAGAAGGTTATCTTCATCAAAATAGGCAGTAAATTTATTTTCGTACCCAAGGCTCCTTCGCACTTCCAGCAAAGCTACCCGCTCGCGTAGTTTGAATTTGTTGCGTGGGGCCCTGTAGTTTTCATCATAAATTTTTACTGCCGCTTCCAATACTGAGATATAGGTCCCTCCCACTTTTTTAATGTCTCTGTAAAAGCCATCCATGAGGTAGGGTGTCATGGGGTAGTTTTGTTCAATGCGGGCCAGAGCTATTCGCATAACGTCTCCGCCTTGCAGGGTATCGGAAACAACAACCTCTTCCAGCACCTTGCTTGACTTTTCAATCTCGATAACAAGCGGATTGATTTCCAAAAGTGTCCAGGCAGGCGCTTCAAAATTTTTGTATCCAAGCATGGTAATCACCAGCATCTCATTGCGATATTCTGCGGGGATGTGAAAATCAAAATCTCCCTGAAGGTTGGTAATCGTTCCTATTGGCTTTCCATTTATCCCAATCGATGCAAAAACCAGGGGCTCTTTAGTCTCCTTGTCCACTACCTTTCCGGAAATGGTGATCTTCTGCGCCATCACCAGATGCTGCGCAACCAAAAGACCCAAGATCATCAAATACCTCATAGTCAGCATTAACCTAAGCGTTAAAGATAATGCATTCAAGGTTAATGGCTTCACACGTACCGTTAATTAAGGTGTTTCATCGCCAATTTCTTCCACTCAACGGCTTTACTTTCAATTCGTTAATTTTATACCTCAATTTATTAAGTCTTGAAGTGGATTGATTCGATACCGAAGATTTGGAAGCGCGCTTATTTGCTGATTTGCATCTGGTATGCCATCAATTTTGCTATCAGCGCATTTTTTGAGTGGAAGTTTGTCAACCCCTCTTACTATGTGTTGTGGAATGGTTTTTTTCTTTTTGAAGCACTTTGCCTCTTTATCATCTTAATCTTTCTCTGGTCACATTTGCTATTTCATTTTACACCCGTTCTTCAAATTTCAGGACACCTACTTGGCCTCATCGTTTTCTTTTTAGTAATGGGGACACTCTCCTACTACTTTACTGATTATATGGACGGCCTGGTCTACTTCGAGCATTGGAAAGAGTACATGCTGGGATTGATGAGCTGGGATGCACTTCGCTTCCACGATCAATACATTATTACAGTTGGCGTCTACTATGTTATTCAATATTTCCAGGGATTGCAGCGCAAAGATCAGGAGAAGAGTGAGCTGGCATTGAAGAATAAAGAAATGCAGATTTCCCTTCTTAAATCACAAATCAATCCTCACTTTCTTTTCAATACGCTTAACTCGATAAGCACACTGGTTCATTCCAGCAAGGAACAGGCTCGAAAAGTAATTACACAACTATCTGACATTTTTCGCTATGCCCTGGACTCGCACAGTGGTGAAATGGTGAAGCTGGTTCATGAAATAAACTTTATTGAAAATTATATCCGCATCCAGCAAGTGCGATTTGGAGAACGCCTGCGCTTTGAAAAAAATATTGATCCTTCTTGCATGAGCATTAGCATTCCTCCCATGATTCTTCAGCCTTTGGTAGAAAATTCGGTCAAGTATGGGATTGGCCCCAAGGAGGACGGTGGCACCATAAGTCTCACGGTAAAGAGATCCGGAAACATTATTCTATTCGAAGTAAAAGATGACGGCCTTGGCAGCAATGCAAAAAAAGTAATGGATGGAAGCTCTAGCGGAATTGGTATGGCCAACACTGATTTACGGTTAAAGAGCTATTTCGGCTCCGAATCTAAACTTCGTATTAGTTCCAATGACCGGGGCTATTCTGTCAGCTTTTATGTAAAGGATATAGAAAACAAATCTTCATCCAAGACGCTGGTTGAACACAGTGCTGTTAGTGAGCCTCGTCTTGTGGAGCATTAAAAAATTAAACAAAATCAAAACTCATGAATACAACCTGCCTTCTTATTGACGATGAAAAATTAGCTCGTGAACTGCTGATGGAATACCTGGAATCTTTTCCTGAAATTGAGGTTATCGGTGAATGCGCCAAAGGATCAGAGGCTGTCGAGAAAATAAATAAACTAAAACCTGATCTTATTTTTCTGGACGTGCAGATGCCTGGCATGACAGGATTTGAAGTACTTGATGAAATCGATCATGAACCTTATATAATTTTCACCACGGCCTATGATCAATACGCTATTGGTGCTTTTGAGAAAAATGCTGTCGACTATCTTTTGAAACCTCTTGATCTGGAACGATTCAAGTTGGCGGTTAACAGAGCACTGAAGCGCAAGAAAACAGAACAGGGAAATCTTGAAGATCTTCTTCATAGTCTGAAGGTAAAAGTTGAGGGCAGGAGTTCTTATGACTCACACATCTTTGTTCAGAAATCTGAAAAGTTATTTAACCTGCCTGTGGAAGAGATTATTTTTCTTGAAGCATCGGGTGATTATACGGTCATCACCACAAAGACGGATCAATTTGTCAGTTCTTCTGGTATTGGCAAACTCGAAGAGCTACTTAATCCCGACACGTTTATCAGGGTTCATCGCTCGACCATTATCAATATTAATTTTCTGAAAGAAATTGAGCGTCATTTTAATGGTGGCATGGTTGTGAAGATGCAAAGTGGAAAGAGTTTCCCCGTGAGTCGAACCTACGCTAAGATGATTCGCAAAAAAGTTGTGTAGTCAGAAGGAGTTGTCGGGCAACTTGATAATTGGCTGATAACTATTTTCGAACGCGTCCAGATGCAAAAGCCACAGGGCAATCCCTGCGGCCCCCTGCATGTAGCCAGTCTGAGCTTGTATCAGATCAGGGTTCTTCCTGTTCTCAGCTTGCTTCCAAAAAATTGTTTCACCTTCTGAACTTGCCCGTTGCAGTAAATTTTCTGTAACCTGTTTAGAAAAATCCAGATAGACAGGATCTTTAAAGATTTTATGTAAATCCAAAAAAAACTCGGCTATACCTGCCGATCCACAACACGGGCCGACATTATTCCAGAATCCACTGGTTTGTTTATCAGGAATTCCGCAGGTCATTAATGCCGCAGCAGATCGCTTTATCTTGTCCAGCCATTTGGCATCTTTGGTTATTTTATAAAATTCATAATAGAGTCGTGCCGTGCCGGCAGGTCCATGACACCAGCTTAGATAAAATAAATCTTTGCCTTCCTCCTTATCATGGTGGTAGATCCATGCATCCTTATTTTCTATAGTCTCCAAATGACGCGCACCTGCCAGGGCAGCATTCAGAAATTCCTTTTCGCCCGTTGCCACATAAAGTCGGGTAAGAAAATAACACACGCCTGCAGTACCATGTGAAAAGTTAGGCATGTAATAATTCTGCTTCACCATAGCTGTGTCCATGTACCATCGAAATTCCTTCTTAGCACCAAAATCATCCCGCAATAGTCCCCTGCCTGTTTTTATTGCATTCTTCTTCGCAGTTGTTTGATGAGTTGAGTTCAACAGGTAAAGACCAATACCCGAGGCACCGTAAACAATATCTGTATATCGCCAATCCACTGCATTGTCGATGGCTCTGGCCTTTGACATCAGAAGATTGTGGTACTTGCTCGCGCCAACACTAAAGCGCTCTGCCTTTGTTGCCTCAAATACCTTTTCAAGTGTATAGCAAATACCTGCGAGCCCTGTATATAAACCTATCTCTTCAGTGTCAAATTTCTTTTCGGGCAAATAGTAAAGGAGAAAGTCAGCACCACTTTTTGCTTCCTCCAGAAATAGTTCATTCTGGGTGGCTTGAAATAGTTCGAGATAAAACAAAATCACTCCGGTAGATCCAGTGTAAAGGTTCATCACCTTTGAGGTATCGCCCGGTGTGATCGGCCATGTAGTTCCCTGCGGGCTCTCAATCCGCAACGAATGTATCCATCTCTCCGCCTTCAGTGCTTTCTCTAAATAAGGACGGTCTTTCTGCCCAAATGCAGGTAGCGAACCAATAAGGAGCCAGAAAACAAAATAGCCTCTTTTCATATCCAGAACATTCCTAAGCTCTTTCTAACATTGTAAAATACAACAGAAAAAACAATTTTATTGTTGTAAAAAGTCAGATACTTTTGCCGAAGCTCAACATGAATTGAGCCTGGCTAATTTTCTTTCATGCGATCAATCTTTTTGGGAATTGTACTACTAACGCTGATTGGGGCATGCACAAATCAAGAGGTTGCCATTTCAGAAAAGGAACCAGATGCAGTAATTGAAAAACTTAGCTTCCTAAAAGACGGCACCCATAAGCTGTCGCTAGAGCGTGTGCTTCAATCCAGTTTCACTCCCCTTAACCCTGAGCGTGTTCCTTCTTTTGGATTTGATACGGCAACATACTGGTTTAAACTAGACATCAAAAATTCCGGCACTTCTGTAAACCGATTTTTGGAAGTAGCCTATGCTCCGTTGGATGAAGTTGAGGTTTTCTTCCGCGATTCGGTAGGTGCCTGGGTATCCAAAAAATCAGGCGATCAATTTCCCATCTCATCAAGAGAAATATCATATCATCATTTTGTATTTCCTGTTTATGTTTTTGATAATGTCTCCGGAATCTATGTTCGATTAACAACAACAAGCTCAGTTCAGCTGCCGCTGACGATCTGGTCGCCTGAAAAATTCTATCAGTCAGCAACACAAACTCAATTTGCGAATGGTATTTTCTACGGCATTCTATTGATCATGGTTTTTTACAATCTCTTTCTTTATCTCTCCATTCGTGATTTAAGTACACTCTATTATATCACCACGTTGTTTGCAGGGGTTAATGTCATCGCTTTCTTTCAAGGGTATGGGTTTTTCTATGTCTATCCTGACTGGCCAGAACTTAATCCCACATTCACCATCATCAGCGGGCCGCTTTTTATTATCGCGTCAGGTCTTTTGACGCGGTCATTTCTAAAGCTGAAAGAGTACAGTGTGAGGCTAGACCAGGCATTAAAAGCAACAGCCTTTGTTACGGTGCTTCTGGTTTTTTTATTATTTATTTTTCCTCAGCTAATCTCCTTCAGGGCGTTGCACCTACTGACGATTATAAATTGCAGCCTTATTCTCATCAGTGCATTTTATTGCTTTACAAAAAAATACAGACCAGCTCGGTACTTCTTGCTTGCGTGGGCCACACTCTTAATCGCTGGTGTTTTATTTTCATTAAAAAATCTGGGATACTTTCCTTCCAATGCATTAAGCAATAGTGCATTATACATTGGAGGTATCATGCAAACATTGTTGATTTCTTTTGCTCTGGGTGACAGAATTAATTTCCTGACGAAAGAAAATCAGGAGGCAAAAGAAAAGGAGTTACTGTTTAAGCAAACCGTCAATGATCAGCTTGAAAAAGAAATAAAACTAAGGACTGAAGAGATTCGGCAAACTAATGAAACATTAAAAGAAACAAATCAGGTTAAAGACAAATTGTTTTCCGTCATTTCTCACGATCTGAAAGGCCCACTTCACTCGCTACAGGGTACACTTAACATTCTCAAGATGGGTGCCTTGAGTCCGGAAGAGTTTGACAAACTCGCAGGCACTATTGAAGTTCAACTTCATCAAACATCCTACCTACTTGAAAATCTTCTTCATTGGTCTAAAACTCAAATGCAGGGCGAATCGTTTAACCCTGTCCGTATAGAGCTGAAGGAAATTTTTTCGGAAACATTGCATTTGTTTGATCGTGAATTTACAGATAAATCAATTCAACCTTTAAATCTTCTTCAGGCAACAATCAGTGCTTTTGCCGATCTCAATATGATTCGCACGGTATTGCGAAACCTCGTTTCAAATGCACTGAAGTTTACCGAGCCCAATGGAAAAATTTCACTTGATGCCAAGGTAAGAGAAAACGAAATTGTTATTTCCATACACGATACCGGTACCGGCATTCCTGCCCGATATATAAAAAATCTCTTCACTCTTCAAGGTATTACCACCGTAGGTACGCGAGAAGAAAAGGGAACAGGGATTGGATTAGTTCTTTGTAAAGAGTTTGTAGAGAAAAATGGAGGGAAGATTTGGGTAGAAAGTAAGGAGAGAGAAGGAACTACATTCTACTTTACTGTGGCGAAGGGCTAGTATCGAGCCATTGTTCCTCTTGCAACCATTGTAATACTTGATCTGTAAATTCCTCGTCAGGATAAGGGGCATTGCATAGAATAACAAACAATAGTTGTTTCTCGGGGATTGAAACATAATTTGCTACAAAGCCCCCTTGTGTGCCATGGTGCGAAACGATCTTCAAGCTATCCGCAGTCTGTTTTATTTCCCATGACCATCCTCTTTGCAGCGGCATCGCTTCATCCCAAGTTGGCAGAATGATTACAGATTGAGACTCCTTGATTGTTTCTTCTTTCAGGAACAATGCTCTTCTTAATGCTCTTTCATATAGCACAAGTTCTTCCACTGAACTCCACACACCGCCATTTCCCGAGGCAGGAAAGGTTGGTTCTTCACCATAATCATCTTCCTTCCATTGATTGGCGATTTTTACATACCCATGTGCCACTCCCGATTGAGGATGCGCACCATCTGTAATCGTGCTGGTAAGCATTCCCGAAGGTGCCATTATCGTTTCTTTTATAAATTTCTGCCATTTCATTCCGCTCACCTTCTCGACAATGAGCGCCAGTCCATTAAACGCTGGATTTGAATACTCGTAATGCGATCCGGGTTCGAAGACCAGCGTATCCGTTTGCATGATTGGTGCCCAATTTTCTTCATCTTTCGCAGTAAGGTAAAAAACAGTGTCCTCACTCACCTGTCGGTTATCGGGCAGGCCCGAAGTATGCGTAAGCAGATGCTTGATCTTAACCTTCTGTGCGATGACTTTGTTCTTAAACGTAGGAAAGTATTTATAAAGGCTGTCTTCTACTGAAAGCTTACCTTGCTCCTGCAGGATTAGAATCGCATTCGCTACAAAAGTTTTTGAGATTGATCCAAGATTAAAAAGTGTTTTCGTTGTAATTCGTTCTTGCTTTTTTAAATCTGCAAGTCCGTATCCTTTTGAAAAAACAATGCTGTCATTTTTTAATACAAGAACTGCGCCACCTGGCAATGAGTCTGAAAATTTCTGCTGAAAGTATTCATCTAGTCGACTTCCGATTTTCTCTTCATCCTCTTTCACTGAACAAGAACTCAGGACAAGCAATAGCAAAAAACAGAAGCCTTTCATTGTCGTACTATTTTCGAGTGAATCTAGCTTTTTAAAATCCATTGTTCAACAACTTTTGGATAGTGGGCATATTCCAGTGTGTGAACTTTGTCGGCTACCTGTTGCGGTGTTTCCGTTGGTTCTACGCCACACCGAGCTTGAAATAGTATTTTCCCTTCATCGTAAACAGCGTCCACTTCATGAATGGTAATTCCCGTTTCCCTCTCTCCGGCAGCTACTACCGCTTCGTGCACTTTACCCCCATACATTCCTTTGCCTCCATATTTTGGTAGCAGCGATGGATGAATATTAACGATCTGATGTGGGAATGCTTTGATGAGATGCGGTGGTATCAACCATAGAAACCCTGCTAAAACAATATGGGTGATCTCCTTTTCCTGCAGCCAGGCAAGCACCTCACTTTCGTGAAATTGTTGTTTTGAAAAAACCCGGGTAGGTACTTTATATTTTTTTGCCCGCTCCAATGCAAAAGCATTAGGATTATTGCTCAGCAAAAGCACAACGCGAATAAGAGGATGATCTTTAAAATGCTCGATAATTTTCTCCGCATTGGTTCCGCTACCTGATGTGAAGAGGACAATCTTGTATTTCACGTTCATCTTTACCGTAGCTGATAGAGGCGCAAAGAAAGTTAAACGAAAACCATTGTCAAAATTCCCAGAAGCATAATCACCTTGCACCACTGACTTAGTAGTTCAAAATCCCGAATGGTATCGGCTCGCAAAAGGCGAATGAACAGCAGCCCCATTGGCACAAAAAGGAATATTAAAAAATAGTTCATCGGCAACACCACATAACTGATATTGATCGCTACAACGGCAGCAATGAATACAATCATTAAAACATAAATCAAAACCTTTGTTTTACGAATGCCCCAAATAATAGGAAGTGTTTTGCAACCAAAGGAAGTATCACCTCTCAAATCTTCCATGTCTTTAATGATCTCACGTATGATCGTCATGAAGAAGGCGAAGAGCGCGTAGATGGTGACAAGCTGATTGCCTACACCATAGAGCACATTGATCAGCTCAATAGAAAGGCCCGTCAACAGCGCTACTGTGAAGTTGCCCACAAAAGGCTGTCGCTTCAAATAGTTGGAATAAAGCCACAACAGAAAGGCTGACAAAAAATTAATGACTCCAATTTTCCAATGAATCAAAAAGCCTATCCCCACGCCTGAAAAGGAAAGTGCCGTATGAAAAAGGATTGCAAATCTGCGGGCAATACTCTTACCAATTACCACACGGTCTGGCTTATTGATCAGGTCAATTTTTACATCATAATAGTCATTAATTATGTACCCTGCAGCGGCAATTAAAATGGTTGAAGTTGAAAGTAATAAGAGATTTAGGTCAGAGAGCGTAGCACGTCCAATTAAAAAACCTGCTGTAACATACTGAGCCAGTCCGATAATCACCAGGTTCCAAAACCGGGTAAGGCGGATTAAGGCTCCCAAAGTAAATGTTGTGGCGGCTTGCTGTGGCATGTTATGCAAAGGTAATCGGAGATATGGCATCCTCAACCCGAGTTGATTTCGGGCTCTATCTTCATTAAAATTTTAATGCACACATTACCAAATAATTTCTCCCGGCCTGTGGGTAATAGAAATTCTGGCGATAGTCAATATTTCCGCCACGGTAGCCATAGGTATATCCATTGGAAGAGTACTCAACATTAAGGACATTATTTACGAGCACACTCAGCGATATCTCCTTCATAAAGGAAGGTTTCATTGTATAGGAAAATCGAAGATCATTGATAAAGTAAGAATCTATACTGCGTGCCGCACTTGAGGTATTGTCCAAAAATTGCCTGCCCACATATTTGGTCAGCAAACTGACCTCGGTATTTTTAAATGGCATGTAGGTCACTCCTGATCCCGCAACTACATTGGGCGAAAAAGAAATATTCGTATTGCTGTATTCATTAACCTCCTCAACAAATTCATCAAAATTGGCTCCGTAGTTATATATCACGTCGTTAAAATTTTTGATTTTATTCTGACTGACGGAAAGATTTGCCATCCATGCTACTTTAGAGCTAATCCGAACGAAACCTTCAAGTTCTAATCCGGTTCGATAGCTGTCCTTCACATTGGCCCTTACGGTAGCCCCAACGTCATTCAGCTTACCAGTAGGCACAAGCTGGTTTTCGTAATTCATCAGGTAATAATTCAAATTTAGATTCAAGCCCCTCCTTCGAAACCTCCACCCTGCTTCTACATTTTGTAGGCTCTCGTGCTTCGGACTGCTTTGTGAATTTGCAGCTATAAAATCCTCTCGCATCGGTTCACGATTACCAATGGCGTATGAGGCATACCATTGTTGTTCAGGTGTCATTTCATAGGTGACACCAAACTTTGGATTGAAAAAGTGAAATTCCTTATCCACAACGAAGTCGACTTGCTTATCTTCCTTTCCGAATGAAACGTAGGAGACTCCTCTATACTGCAAGTCCAAAAACCCTGTAACCCTGTCGCTGAGCTGATAACTATTTTTAAAATAAATAGTAAAGTCATTTTTTCTACCCTTGTTAAAGTAATAGCTATAGTCCTTTGGTGCGGCATAAACCTGTGACCAGATGATTTGCCCGAAGTGATCTCCATCATATTGATTCCAGGCTCCACCCAGGATGGAATTTAATTTTTCTTTTTCATAATTAATCGAATAGGTTACTCCATAAAAATTATTGTCTAGCCAGCGTCTTCTTACCAAGTCCGTTGAAGAAAAACTTTCGCCTCCAATGATAACATCCGGTAGTCCATAGCTTTTAAGGTCATCATCGTTGCGGAATTCTTCAAAGAAACCTCGTCCATACGTATAATGAAGTGCAGCATTCGCTGTCAATGACTCTGAGAAGCGATGAGAAGTGTGAAGCTGATAATGATCCTGCGCATAGTTGTCTACCTGATTTTCGTAAGTATAAATGTTAAACGTGCGGCCAGCTGAAAATAAATTATCCGCCTGCTGCTGATTCCATCCTTCTGTTGCCACTGTTTCCGTCATTGCGGTTTCATCATCATTCAATCGCGATTCGGGTACACCATACCAACTTTGATAAGTGATTTCCTTACCACCAAATACTATCGCTTTGATCATTGTCTTCTTGCCATAATACCCACCCGACAGGTAATATGATTTCAAATCAGCGCTCGCCCGATCGATAAATCCATCAGAGGTGATTTGAGAAACGCGGCCATCAAAAACAAATTTGTCACTTAACAAACCTGTACCAAATGATACGGTATGCCTGCGTGTGTTGAATGATCCAAAAGAATTGATCAAATCTGCATACGCCAGATCATTGCGTGTATTGGTTTGCAAATTCACACTCGCGCCAAATGCTCCTGCACCGTTGGTAGAAGTGCCAACCCCTCGCTGCACCTGCACGCTTTGTGTAGAGGAAGCAAGGTCAGGGGTATTTACCCAAAATACGCCTTGACTTTCACTGTCGTTAACCGGAATGCCGTTGATGGTTACGTTAATTCGTGTTGCATCACTTCCGCGAATGCGCAAACCAGTATATCCTACACCCGCGCCAGCGTCTGACGTTGTGACCAAAGAAGGAGTCCAATTCAAAACAAAGGGAAGATCCTGCCCAAAGTTTTGCTTTTGGAGTACCTCCTTATTGAGTGATGTAAACGTAGTGGGGCTTTTTTCATTCACCCGCGTGGCTAACACAATAACCTGATCGGTGATCCTGATATCTTCCTCCATCAAAAAGGAGAGCCATTCTTTCTCATCTGCAGAAAATGAGCGTTGAATAGTTTTGTAACCCACGAAACGAACTTCAATTTCCTGCAATCCTTCCATCAATTGACTGAATTGGAAGTAACCTTTCTCATCGGTGATTGAAAAAAAGCTTCCTTGCTTCAATGCCACGGTAGCGCCCGCCAAAGGTTCTCCTGTATTGCCATCTCTTACATAACCACGAACGACCCTCTGTGCTTGCACAGCCCATGACATCACCGTCA
>Ga0075160_10000380_pt1 | contig 28564 bp, 42 predicted proteins | sample JI91814C2DNA_FD_70969 | JGI IMG/M metagenome (GOLD analysis project Ga0075160, IMG submission 70969) | Wastewater effluent complex algal communities from Wisconsin, to seasonally profile nutrient transformation and Carbon sequestration -... | ecosystem: Engineered > WWTP > Effluent > Algae... | reverse complement strand
ACCATGTCGTAGTGGGTCTCGGGTAGGCGCAGTGTCGCTGCCGAGTTGGCCAGATGGCGGTACTGCGGCTCAAGACCGAGGCGCTCGGCCGTCGCCACAGCGTCCTCGAACTCCTCGACTTGACGCGCAATCGTCGGATGATCAGGACTATCTGCGTATGCCAGGTGCGACCAGATTCCGATGATCTCGACTTCACCGCGGCGGTTGGCAGCCAACGCCTCACGCACCAGGCCGGGCCAGTCTCCGCCGGATGCACCTGATCTGCCCAGACCCGTGTCGATCTTGAGATGAATTCTTGCCCGGCGACCAACGGCTGCTGACGCGTGCGAGATTTCCGTCAACATCCACGGTGCCGATACGCCAAGGTCAACGTTGCGCGCGATGCATTCGTCGAACCGATCGCCCGGCGTCGGCAACCAGGCCAGGATCGGTCCTTCGTCACCGGAATCCCGCAAGGTGATTGCTTCTTCTAGAAGTGCCACCCCGAGCCACTCCGCGCCGCCTCGACGCGTCGCTGCAGCAACCGGAACCAAACCATGGCCGTAGGCATCAGCTTTGACGACGGCTAACAACTCGGAATTGGGAGCGGCCTCAGCAAGTCGGCTGACATTCGCTTCGATCGCCGAAAGATCAACCGTTGCCCAAGCGCGCAGGTTCGGCGACGGCGAATCCGATTCGGCAGGTGAACCTTCAAACGATTCGGGTCCCAGATCAGCCATCAGCCCTCATCCCCGGCTCGATCACTTTCGAGCGTCGGATCCGAATTTCGCAGCGTCGCGATTGCCTGGGAAACAGCCGACAAAACGTCCTCTGATGTGACTGGCCGCCCCGACGCAGCGGCGAGGCAACCCGCCAGGCCGTGGATCAAAGCCGCACACGCCGCTGTCTGGGCGGCCGCCTGTTCTGTCAATACTCCACTTCGCGCACTCTCGGCCGCAAGCAGAGATCCGAGCAATCCCGACAGAACGTCGCCCGAGCCCGCAGTCGCGAGTGCCGAGTCACTCAAGGTATTGACGAATGCGAGACCACCTGGTTCGGCAACAACTGTCTCGTGCCCTTTGAGTAGTACAACTGCGCCAAGCTGCGCCGCAGCGTTCTTGACGGCGCCGATGCGGTCCGCCGATTCGCCTTCGGGCAGAACAAATCCGAGCCGAGCAAACTCACCTGCGTGAGGAGTTATGACAGTGACTCTGCCCGCCGCTCGCCGAGCCTGCAGGAGGTCACGCAGCGACTCATCGCCGGCCAATAGCGTGAGTCCGTCCGCATCGACGACAACGAGAACCTCTGACTCCAGCGCCTGCGTAAGTCGCTGATGTGCGGCTTCGTCAGTGCCCGCGCCCGGACCAACTACCCAGGCTTCAACTCGACCGGCAGTCGCTGGGCCCCCAGCCGCGACCACAACCTCTGGCCAGCGATTGATGACGTAGTCCGGTGCCGATCCTGCGTACCGGACCATGCCTGCCCCACCGAGGCGCGCTGCCCCGGAACACAGGATTCCAGCGCCGGGATACGGGGGTGATCCAGCCACGACACCAACCACTCCGCGCGTGTACTTGTCGTCATTCTCGCCCGGAAATGGAACCAGCGCGGCCGCGTCCGCTTCTCCTATTCGCCTAACCACCGGCTGCCCAGCATCCGCCAGGTCGAGTCCAATGTCGATCAACGTCAGGTCGCCGACCAGTCCGGCGCCAGGGCTCACCAACAAGCCCGGCTTGAGGCAACCAAACGTCACAGTTTCCTGCGCCCAGATCGCCGCCGACGGGTCCGCGACTGCACCCGTATCGGCATCAACACCACTTGGCAGATCCACGGCAACAACAACGGCGGCGGATGCTCCGGCACGGGCCGCGAGCTCGGCAGCAGGTGAGCGCAAGGCGCCAGCTCCGCCGATGCCAAGGATCCCGTCGAGCACAAGGTCGGCAGTGTCGATCAGAGGCTGATGTATATCGAGATCAACCGGTTCGAGGCGTCCACCGTGTCGCAGGAGCGCCTCCGCCGACTCCCGGTGCCAACGTCGATCCAGCAGAATTGCAGTCACGGCCACCCCCCGCTGCGCTAGGTGGGACGCAGCCCAGAGGGCGTCCCCGCCATTGTTTCCACTTCCGGTGAGCACCACTACGCGCGAGCCCACCAGCGACCCACGTTGGAGCGTAAGCAGTTGCGCGCAGCGGGTTGCGAGTGCAAATGCCGCGCGGTGCATCAATTCGTCTGACGGAAGCCGGGCCATTGCCGACCCCTCCGCAACCCGGACCGACTCAACGCTGAATGCTGGATCCATCTGCCCATCGTCTCGCAGTCTCGGTCATAGTCGCACCCCGGATTGGCTACGAAGCTATTCGCGTCGTTCGGCGATTACGTACGCAATCGCCTGCCCCCCATCGTGAGCAAGCGATACATGCCAGTCAGTGATCCCAAGCTCATCACTAAGTTCCTTCAACTTCCCGAGCAGCCGCAACACCGGACGACCCGAGTCAGCAGTCTGCACTTCACATTCGAGGGGGCGCAGCTCGCCTACATCTCCGAGCGCCTTTACGACCGCCTCCTTCGCCGCAAACCGTGCCGCCAACGATTCAGCGGGACGCGCTCGGCCACTTCCGTCATGTGTCTCGGCCGGAGTGAGGGTGCGCTCCAAAGTGGCGGGTGTTCGCCGCAACATCCACTTGAATCGTTCGACATCAACAATGTCGACGCCGATCCCAATAATCACGGTCCGTGCTACTCGACTGTGACGGACTTGGCGAGGTTCCTCGGCTGGTCAACGTCATGGCCCTTCACCGTCGCCAGTTCGCATGCAAATACCTGAAGTGGAACTGTCGCAACCAACGGCTGCATCAATGTGGGGCAGGCCGGGATGCGAATGATGTGATCGGCATAGGGCACAACAAGTTCGTCCCCTTCTTCGGCGATGACGATGGTCTTTGCCCCACGGGCTCGAACTTCTTGGATGTTGGACACGATCTTCTCGTGCAGGAGCCCACGTCCGCGGGGTGACGGCACGATGACGACGACCGGAATCCCCTCCTCCAGCAGCGCGATCGGACCGTGCTTCAACTCTCCAGCCGCGAAGCCCTCCGCGTGCATGTACGCCAGTTCTTTGAGTTTGAGGGCGCCTTCGAGAGCTACCGGGAACCCGACGTGGCGCCCGATGAACAGCACGCTCGGAGCATCGGCGAACTCCTGTGCCAATGCCCGGACTCCCTCAGTGGTGTCGAGCACCAGATCAACTTTGCCTGGCATGTCACTTAACTCGTTGACGATCGTCGCGATCTCATCGCCGTACTTGTTTCCACGAACCTGCGCCAGGTACAGCGCCACGAGGTAACACGCAACCACCTGTGTCAGGAAGGCTTTCGTAGATGCAACGGCAATTTCAGGCCCGGCATAGGTGTAGAGGGCCGCGTCGGCTTCGCGGGGAATCGTTGAGCCTTGGGTATTGCAAATGGCAAGAACCTTGGATCCCTGTTCACGGGCGTAACGCATCGCCATCAGGGTGTCCATCGTTTCGCCGGACTGCGAGATCGCGATGACCAGAATCCGACTGTTGAGGATTGGATCTCGGTACCGGAACTCACTTGCCAGTTCGACCTCAGTCGGAATCCGCGTCCAATGTTCGATCGCGTACTTGGCGATCATTCCTGAGTGGTAAGCGGTGCCGCAGGCGATGATCACGATCTTGTCGATCTCGCGCAGTTCATGGTCCGACAGCGTCATGTTGTCCAGCTGCAGCAGTCCGTCGCTGCCAATCCGGCCAAGGAGGGTGTCGGCAACTGCCTTCGGCTGCTCAGCAATCTCCTTGAGCATGAACAGGTCGTAGCCGCCCTTTTCGGCCGCCGACGCATCCCAGGTGACCTGGAACGGTGTGACTTCGGTGGGCTCGCCGTAGAAATCGGTGATCTCCACTCCGTCGCGGCGCAGCACGACGATCTGGTCCTGACCAAGTTCGATTGCATCCCGGGTGTATTCGATGAAGGCAGCGACGTCCGAGGCCAGGAAGTTCTCGCCATCTCCGACACCAACCACAAGCGGGCTATTGCGCCTCGCGCCAACCACCAGGTCAGGGAAGTCGGCGTGAACGATGACGAGGGTGAATGCTCCCGTCAAGCGTTGGCAGACTCGACGGACTGCAGCCACAAGGTCAGCTGGATCGGCTGCCAGCTCAGCTGACACCAAGTGAGCAGCAACCTCTGAATCCGTCTCTGACAACAGCGTCACACCCGAGGCCTCGAGTTCCTCCCGCAGAACGGCGAAGTTCTCGATGATCCCGTTGTGAATGACCGCAACACGGCCGTCCCCGCTGACGTGCGGGTGTGCATTGGCATCGTTGGGTGCGCCGTGCGTTGCCCACCGTGTGTGGCCGATGCCAGTCGTACTTTGCGGCAATGGGTCATCGCCGAGTAACACCTCGAGGTTCGCCAGCTTGCCGGCCTTCTTGCGAGTCTGAATAGTTCCGTCGGCTACGACTGCCACACCCGCCGAGTCATACCCGCGGTATTCCAGCCTGCGAAGACCTGAAACGACTACTTCAAGGGCCTGTTTTTCGCCTACATATCCGACGATTCCACACATGGGCTAGAGCTTATGCCTAACCACCTGGAGTAAGCGGAATGCAGCGGCTCACGGCATCCGCCAATTGTGTTGCGACCTCGTTTGCCTCGGCTTCCGTGGGCGCTTCAACCATGACGCGCACCAGCGGTTCGGTTCCCGAAGGGCGCAACAGCACGCGACCCCGCGAACCTAACTGCAACTCGGCGGCGGTGACAGCAGCTTGGAGTTCCTCGTTGCTCTTGACCGCTCCACGATCGACACCCGACACGTTGATGAGCACCTGCGGCAGTTTCGTCATGATCGCGGCGAGTTCAGCGATCGACTTTCCCGATGACGCAATTTGCGCCGCCAGCATTAGCCCCGTAAGCACACCATCGCCGGTCGTGGCGAACTCGCTCAAGATGACGTGCCCGCTCTGTTCGCCACCGAGGTTGAATCCGCCCTCACCCATCGCTTCAAGGACGTAACGATCGCCAACCGCGGCCTGAATAACGCTGATGCCGTTGGCTTCCATAGCTTGAATGAAGCCAAGGTTCGACATCACTGTGGCTACGACGGTGTTGTCCGCAAGGTGACCACGTTCGAGCATCGCCATTGCCAGAATCGCGAGGATTTGGTCGCCATCAATAAGTTCGCCGTTGGCGTCAACGGCGAGGCAGCGATCGGCATCGCCGTCGTGGGCCAATCCAAGGTCCGCGCCATGTTCGAGTACTGCAGAAACGAGATCACCCATGTGGGTCGAGCCGCAGTCGAGGTTGATGTTCAACCCGTCGGGATTCGTGTGGATCTCGATAACCTCCGCACCGGCGAGCCGGTAGGCAGCCGGACCAACTACTGAAGCCGCACCATTGGCACCGTCAACAACAAGCTTGACGCCCTTCAGCTTGTTGGGAACCGCCAATGCCAGGTGATCGAGGTAGCGCTGAGCCGCGTCGACCGCGTCAGTGATCCGCCCAACGTCCGCACCAACGGGTGCCTCAAATGGGAGCCCGAGGAGGCCTTCGATTTCGTCTTCCACCGCATCGGGCAACTTCGAACCGCCCGCGGCAAAGAACTTGATGCCGTTGTCAGGCATCGGGTTATGCGACGCCGACAGCATGACTCCGAATGTGGCATCGAGTTCGGCGGTCAAGAACGCAACAGCAGGTGTAGGGAGAACTCCTACGCGCAGAACGTCAACCCCGGAACTGGCCAGACCAGCGCAGACCGCGGCTTCGAGGAATTCGCCACTGGCACGAGGATCGCGACCGACAACAGCGAATGGTCGCTCAGTTGCATCCTGCGGACGAAGTACCCGAGCCGCCGCAACGGACAGGTCAAGCGCGAGTGGGGCAGTCAGGACCTTGTTGGCCAGACCGCGAACTCCGTCGGTACCGAATAATCGCGTCATAACCGGGCCAGCCTAATCGCCAGCGCGGATTAACGCTTGCTGTACTGCGGTGCCTTACGGGCCTTCTTGAGGCCGTACTTCTTGCGTTCCTTGGCACGCGGATCGCGAGTCAGGTATCCGGCCTTCTTCAGCGACGGACGGTTGACTTCTTCGTCGATCTCGTTGAGCGAACGAGCGATGCCGAGACGCAGCGCGCCCGCTTGCCCGCCAACGCCGCCGCCGGTCAGGTTGGCAACCACGTCGTAGAGGCCTTCAGCGTCGACGGCCTTGAACGGTTCGTTCACGATCTGCTGGTGGACGCGGTTGGGGAAGTAATCCTCAAGCGTGCGTCCGTTGATGACCCATTGGCCGGTTCCGGGAACGATGCGCACACGTGCCACCGCTTCCTTGCGACGACCGGTTGCACCTGCTGGTGCGGTCTTCGCTGGGCGATCTACGGTGCTGGTCGCCTTGGAAGGCGTGGACTCTGAGGTGTAGCTCGTCGGCTCGATCTCTTCGACGTCAACTTCGGTCACTGCGAGGGTGATCCTTTCCAGGGAATTCTTGAGAACTAGGAGTTTGACTTAGCGGTCGCTGAAGCTGGCTGGGCAACCTGCGTCAACTCGTAAGGCGTGGGCTGCTGCGCAGCGTGTGGGTGCTCTGGGCCCGCGTAGACCTTCAGCTTGCGAATCTGCTGGGCGCTGAGCTTGTTGTGCGGAAGCATTCCGGCGACGGCCTTCTCGACGGCACGGCGGGGATCCTTGTCGAGCAGCTCGGAGTACTTGGTCGCGCGCAAGCCACCTGGGTAGCCGGAGTGGCGGTAAGCAAGCTTCTTCTCAAGCTTCTGGCCAGTCAGGGCAACCTTGTCGGCATTGATAATGACGACGAAGTCGCCACCGTCGATGTGAGGCGCAAAGGTCGGCTTGTGCTTGCCACGCAGCAAAGTTGCGGTCTGACTGGCAAGACGGCCGAGAACGATGTCGGTGGCATCAATGACATGCCACTGACGATCCACATCGCCGGGCTTGGGGCTGTACGTACGCACGGAGCAACCTTCGAATCTTTGTTCTTGAATTTGGGCTTTGGCGTGGGTCGCTTGTGATGCCAGATCACTTACTACATCAGCACCTAAACAAACCTGCCTCGTCGCCGCGCCTAGACGGCGCCAACCACGGTCTCCCAGAGTACCTGCCCACCTGACTTCCGGTCAAAGCAGGTGGCCGGATTCACACTCAGGGGGAACTCCGGCGCTGCAGCAGCGAGTCCTCCGCTCTCCCGCTAGGGCAGGGATCGTCTGGCCCGGGTAAGGCTCTGGCGCTCGGCCATTTCGGCGGCGCTTGGGTACGCAACATGGTCGAGGACCAGACCGCGGGCGGCTGCAACAGTGACGCCCGGGCCACGCACCCGAAGATTGAGGTACTCGCTGAGCCAGTCCAAGTCGCGGCGACCGTCACCAACATTAAGCATTGCCCCGACAAGCGCTCGCACCATTGAGTGACAGAACGCGTCCGCGGTGATTTCAAGCTCGGCAAGGTGCGGCGCAGGCCTCGACCAGGCGACGTTGAGCAGCGTCCGAATGGTCGTCGCGCCTTTGCGCTTGCGGCAGAACGAAGCGAAGTCGTGCTGCCCCACGAGCAGGTCGGCTGCCTCATTCATCGCGTCGACGTCGAGGGGGCGTGAGTACACGAGCGTGTCGCGGCGACGCCAAGGGTCGAGTTGGGTCCGGTCATCACACACCCGATACCGATACCGCCGCCAAAGTGCCGAGAAGCGGGCGTCGAATCCGTCAGGCGCCCGCTGCGCCGACTGCAGCATCAAGTCGCGCGGGAGGACAGCCCGCAGGCTGAATTCAAACTGCTCGAGGGCTGTCGCGGCCATGAAAGCTTCCACGCCGACGGCGTCGTGACTCGCGCGCCCCACCACAGTCGCGGGCAAATCCACGTGCGCAACCTGACCACGAGCGTGCACGCCAGCATCGGTACGGCCCGCACAAGTGACAATGGGTGGTTTGGGTAACCGGGAGATCTGAGCGATCGCAGCAGCGAGGACCTCTTGAACGCTGCGTTGGCCCGGTTGGCGCGCCCAGCCGACAAAATCGGTGCCGTCGTAGGCCAGATTCAATCGGACACGAACGAGCCCGCTGTCCACGATGGGATCAGCGGGCTCGTCGTTAAGAACTTCTTCAACCACCTAGGGCTACTTATCGTCAGCCTTCGTGGCTTCGTCAGCTGCAGACTCCTGGGCCTCATCGGCTTCGGACTGTGCACCCTCGGGCTCCGGTGTTCCGTCAGCCTCGGGAGCATCTTCGGTCGCCTCAGTCGCCGCAACTGCGGTCTCTTCTGCTTCCGCCTCCTGCGCACCCTTCGCCGCGGCAGCAGCAGCTGCTGCCTTCTCGCGGGCGTCGCGTTCCTTGGCTGCACGCTTGGCTGCGGCCTCGGCCTCAGCAACCGCCTGCTCACTCAGCGGCTCAACAAGTTCGATACGCGCCATAGGTGCGTTATCGCCCTTGCGAGGACCCAATTTGGTGATGCGCGTGTACCCACCGTTGCGGTTCGCATATCGCGGACCGATCTCGGTGAACAACTCGTGCACCACGTCCTTGTTGTGAACGACGGTCAGCACGCGACGGCGGGCATGCAGATCCCCACGCTTTGCGAACGTGATGAGACGTTCGGCCAGTGGCTGCATCCGCTTCGCCTTGGCCTGGGTGGTGGTGATAGCGCCGTGCTCGAACAGTGCTGTGGCGAGGTTCGCCAGCATCAGCCGTTCGTGCGCGGGGCCTCCCCCGAGCCGTGGGCCTTTAGTAGGCGTTGGCATGACTTTCTCCTAGCTGTAGTCGACACACATTTGGCGCCAACAAGTAACGGTGGATTGGGTTAGAGCTGCTCGTCTTCGGCGTAGGCGGCATCGTTGTCGTCGTAGAACGCAACGGCTGCGGCTGGGTCGAATCCGGGAGGGCTGTCCTTGAGCGCAAGGCCCATCGACTGCAACTTGGCCTTGACCTCATCGATCGACTTCTGGCCAAAGTTACGGATGTCCATGAGGTCAGCTTCGCTGCGGCCGAGCAATTCGCCAACCGTGTGAACGCTTTCGCGCTTCAAGCAGTTGTACGAACGAACGGTGAGGTCGAGCTGCTCGATCGGCATGGACATCTGCTCAGCCATGAATGTGTCGGCCGGGCTCGGTCCGATGTCGATGCCCTCGGCCTCGACGTTGAGTTCGCGAGCCAAACCGAACAGTTCCACGAGAGTCTTTCCAGCGGAAGCAACAGCATCGCGTGGACGAATCGAGGACTTGGTTTCGACGTCGACGATCAGGCGATCGAAGTCAGTGCGCTGCTCAACACGAGTCGCCTCGACCTTGTAGGTCACCTTCAGCACTGGCGAGTAGATCGAGTCAACCGGGATACGTCCGATTTCCTGACCCATCAGGTTGTTCTGCGCTGCAGAAACGTAACCGCGGCCTCGCTCAACAACAAGTTCGATCTCGAGCTTGCCCTTGCCGTTGACCGTGGCGATGTGCAGGTCGGGGTTGTGAACCTCGACGCCAGCCGGCGGAGCAATGTCAGCGGCCGTGACGACGCCTGGTCCCTGCTTGCGCAGGTACATGACGACTGGTTCGTCGTGCTCAGATGAGACAACGAGTTCCTTGATGTTGAGGATGATCTCCACGACGTCCTCAGTAACCCCTGGGATTGTCGAGAACTCATGCAGCACACCATCGACGCGGATGCTGGTGACAGCGGCACCCGGAATCGATGACAGCAAGGTGCGGCGAAGCGAGTTCCCGAGTGTGTAGCCGAATCCGGGCTCAAGCGGTTCAAGAATGAAGCGTGAACGGTTTTCTGAGACTGTCTCTTCGATCAGAGCTGGACGTTGTGCAATAAGCACGGCATTTCCTCCCCGCGGCGACCACTATTTGACGCCGGTTGTTTCGCAGTCGTGAATCGGTTTTGTTGACGTGCGCCACCGATTCACGACCGCGCTTGACTGGTTACTTCGAGTAGAGCTCGACGATCAGTTGCTCTTGGACCTGCGTGTCGATCTGTTCCCGGTTTGGAAGCGTGTGCACCAAGATGCGCATCCGGTTGGGAATAACTTCGAGCCACGCGGGAACGGTGCGTTCGCCCGCTTCTGCGTGGGCGACAACAAACGGGGTCATTTCGCGTGACTTGCCGCGAACTTCCACGATGTCGTTAGGGGTGACGCGGTAGGACGGAATGTCCACCTTCTTGCCGTTCACGGTGATGTGACCGTGACGAACAAGTTGGCGAGCCATATCGCGGCTCTTGCCGAATCCTGCACGGAAGACCACGTTGTCCAAGCGGCTTTCCAGGATCGTCAGGAGGTTTTCACCAGTCTTTCCAGACTGACGGTTTGCCTCTGCGTAGTAGTTGCGGAACTGCTTCTCAAGCACTCCATAGATACGCGCGCACTTCTGCTTCTCGCGCATCTGCAACAGGTACTCGCTCTCCTTGGTGCGAGCGCGACCGTGATCCCCTGGGGGGTACGGACGCTTCTCGATCGGGCATTTCGCCGTCTCGCACTTTGCTCCCTTAAGGAAGAGCTTGGTCTTTTCCCGGCGGCAACGTTTGCAATCCGGGCCGGTGTAGCGGGCCATTTCGCTATCTCCTTCGGCTCAGACTCGGCGCCGCTTTGGCGGGCGGCATCCGTTGTGGGCGACTGGGGTGACATCAGAGATCGCGCCTACCTCCAGGCCAGTGGCCTGCAGTGAGCGGATCGCGGTCTCGCGGCCGGAGCCGGGACCCTTTACAAACACATCGACCTTGCGCATGCCGTGTTCCATCGCGCGACGTGCGGCAACTTCTGCGGCTTGCTGCGCGGCGTAGGGAGTCGACTTACGTGATCCCTTGAATCCGACCTGACCACTTGACGCCCAGGCAATAACTGCACCGGACGGATCAGTGATCGAGACGATTGTGTTGTTGAACGTGCTCTTGATATGAGCGTGGCCGTGGGCCACGTTCTTCTTTTCTTTGCGCCTAACTTTCTTGGCGCCTTTTGCTGGTGGCATTCGCTGAATTTCTCCTGATGTGAGGTCGTCGGTCCGCGGTCTGCCGGGTTGGCATGAGGACCTAGCGGACTACTTAGGCTTTCTTCTTACCCGCGACGGTCTTACGTGGTCCCTTGCGGGTGCGGGCGTTGGTGTGCGTGCGCTGACCGCGAACGGGCAGACCACGACGGTGACGGATTCCTTGGTAGGAACCGATCTCGACCTTGCGGCGAATATCGCCTTGGACCTCACGACGGAGGTCACCTTCGGTCTGGAAGTTAGCGTCGATGTAGTCACGGAGCTTGATGAGATCAGCTTCGGAAACGTCGCTAACACGTTGGTTGGGGTCCACGCCAGTAGCCTCAAGTGCTTCGCGTGAACGTGAACGGCCTACGCCGTAGATTGCGGTGAGTGCGATCTCGAGCCGCTTGTCGCGGGGGAGATCAACTCCGACTAAACGTGCCATGTGTTGGCAGTTCCTGCTTTCTGTATTGGACGAAGGTGTCGGTTACGCCATCGTTCCTTGACTCTTAAAAGAGCCAAGGTCCTCAGCCTTCGCACTGAGGGTGTCGTCCGCAATGCCAGTGGCTGCGGGGTCGGATGACGCTGCGGTTCGTATTTAGTTGTCGGTCAGTCAGGTTGCTGCATGGCAGCTTCGCTGAGAACTCGACTCTCGTCGTGTTCTCAGCGAGTCCTTGCTAACCCTGACGCTGCTTATGGCGAGGGTTCTCGCAAATCACCATGACGCGGCCGTGGCGACGAATCACCTTGCACTTGTCACAGATCTTCTTAACGCTTGGGTTGACCTTCATCGTCTTCCTTCGTGCTTGCTTGCCGTTTCACCGGCTCGGCTGGCGAACTTCTAGCGAAATCGGCTTACTTGTACCGGTAGACGATGCGTCCCCGGGTGAGGTCGTAGGGCGAAAGCTCCACGACAACTCGGTCGTCGGGCAGGATCCGGATGTAGTGCATCCGCATCTTTCCCGAAATGTGAGCGAGCACCTTGTGGCCGTTATCTAGCTCCACCCGAAACATTGCGTTGGGCAGCGACTCGACGATGGTGCCTTCGAGCTCAATGGCACCTTCTTTTTTGGCCATGCGGGTACGTACGCTCCTTCAATGGGTTGTGGTGCGCAGAACCTAAGTGCACCAAGGGTCGAGTCTACGCGACACCTGTTCCGGAAGGGAAGCCCGGGTCCAAGCGGTCTACGTCACGTTTCTATCCGCCTGCGATCAGACCGGGGACAATCCCGCGAGCCCGCCATCAGCTGCCGTCGTGACGACTGGCCCGTTTGCGGTGATCGCGACCGTATGTTCCCAGTGCGCTGCAGGGCGGCCATCCTGGGTGACAACCGTCCAGTCATCGGCGAGTACGTCGACTTCTGCCGATCCCAGCGTGATCATCGGCTCGACTGCCAGCGCCATTCCCACCACAATCTCAGGCCCCTTCCCGGGATTGCCGATGTTCGGAACATTGGGCGGCATATGCATCGATGAACCGATCCCGTGTCCGACGTAGTCGACAACAATTCCGAAACTATGGTCCTGCTCGCGGACGTACTGCTTGACCGCGGCGCCGATGTCACCGATGTGGTTCCCGGCCTTAGCCGCCCGCAATCCCGCCCACAATGCACCCTCTGTCACCGCAGACAGGTCCGCGACTTCAGCGCTGATCTCGCCAACTGGGACCGACAGTGCCGCGTCACCATGCCAGCCGTCGACGATCGCCCCACAGTCAATTGACACCAAGTCACCATCTTCAAGGACGCGCGCGCCCGGGATTCCGTGGACGACCTCCGAGTTCACCGAAACACAGATTGATGCCGGGTACCCGTGGTAGCCCAAGAATGACGGGGTTGCTCCCGCTCCACGAATGACCGCTTCGGCGATCTCATCCAGCTCGATTGTGCGTACGCCGGGCGCGACGGCAACTCGAACCTGCTCCAACGCATCCGCTACAACTAAGCCCGCTTCACGCATCCGCGCGAACTGCTCGGGCGTCTTCAGTTCGAATTTTGGCTTTCGGATTCCGATTCCCACAATGCCAAAGGTAGATGCACAGTCGCGGTGGGCGGGCGGTGGACTGCCGGAACCCGGGCAGCGGGAAAACTCCCGTAATCCGCCCTAGGCTGCAACGGTGGCAACCGGGGCAAACGTCAGGCGCGTTTTCCTGATCGTGTTGGCGCTGATCGGTTGTGGATTCCTCTGTTGGCAGATCTTCCGACACCGACCGGCGGATCTGACCGTCTACCTGGCCGGCGCGCAGGCACTGCTCGATGGGAAACCGCTCTACGAGAGCGTGGCCATACCCTCTGGAACTCTGATCCTGCCCTTCACCTACCCGCCTTTTGCCGCGGTTGTGATGATTCCGTTTGCACTGCTGCCGTTTCCAGCAACGTTGCTGATCTGGGCGCTAGTCAGCCTGGCAAGCCTATTCGGCATCGCCTACCTCACGGCTGCACGGCTTCCCTCCCTCGCGGGGATACCCAAGGCACCCTGGCCAACCTGGCAGTTGGCTTTGGGGATCTTCGCAATCAGTGCTTTCTCTGAACCGATCATCCAGAACTTCGACCTAGGCCAGGTCAACCTGATGATCGTCGTGGCGGTTCTGTACGACACCGTCAGCCGCACGCGCTACGCCGGTTTTGCCACTGGTATTGCTGCTGGGTTCAAGGTCACGCCCGGGCTGTTCATGATCTTCATGTTGGTGACAAAGCGTTGGGCGGACTTTGGCCGTGCGGTCTTGGGATTCGCTGTCACGCTGGTAATCGGCAGCTTCTTCGGGCTAGGCCAAGTCTGGCAATACTGGACCGTTGAACTGTTCGCGACTGATCGAGTCGGCAACCCACGGCGCTACTCCAACCTCGGAATCTCAGGGGTACTGCAGCGGTCACTGGCTAGCGATACAGCGAACGCGATCTGGATCGGATGTGCGGTCGTTCTCATCGTTGCTGTGCTCTGGATGGGTGCCATCTGGTGGACCCGCAGCAAGCTGGTTTCCGCGACTCTGGTGGGTCTGGCGACAGTCCTGGTTTCACCAATCTCGTGGCCACATCACTGGGTGTGGTTGGTTCCCGGAGTCGCTTGCGCCGTCGCCCTAGCTCTTCGGGGCTTCAAGCAAGGTCAGGGCAAGGTGGGCTGGCTGCTGGCGATTGCTGCCGCCGTGACGGGAATCCCAGCCCTCATCCAGTTGCGATTCCACCTGCTCGAAATCATGCTCGCAACCAAATCTCCGGGCATCAGCTTCGCCGCGGCGTTCTATGCGCTCGGTGGGGTTGTGCTCGTCATTGCCCTCGGAGTGGGTGCGCGACTAATCGCCCGCGGCGAAGGCACTGGCGACGACGTGCCACCGGGAGACAACGTCACCGGAGTAGTCGCGGGCGCCTGAGCGAGATGTTCGTGCCACGCAGCGGACTATGCTGCGAACGTGGTGGGTTCGATCCGCATGAGATCCGTGATCGCCGGGATTCTGGCGTTGGCCGCACTTGTGTTCCTCATTCTAGAAGCGGCCCGCCTCGTCGATGTTGACTTCCTCGTCTACCTCGGTGCCGCGGATGCACTGATGAGCGGGCAAGACCTCTACAACAACTTCAACGTTGGTGGGTTGCCGTTCACCTACCCGCCGTTTGCCGGGGCGGTATTCATCCCGTTCGACCTATTCCCTCCAACCGCCGCCTTTGCAATCTGGACTGCGGTGTCAATTGCTGCACTCGCTGGCATTGCCTGGCTCACCGCCATGCGGTTGCCAGCCCTCGTTGGCAAAGAACTCACCACGAAGACGTGGGAACTTGCGCTGTTTATCTTCGCCATCGGCGCCTTCTCCGAAACGGTCATCAAGAACATCGAGTTGGGTCAAGTCAACTTGGTGCTCGTTCTGTTGATCATGTTCGACACCGTGACCAAGGCCCACTATCGCGGCTTTCTCACAGGAATGGCTGCTGGCTTCAAGATCGTTCCGGCCATCTTCATCGTCTTCATGCTCGTGAATCGACGATGGGGTGACTTCGGCCGGGCACTGCTCGGCTTCCTGACCACGCTGGCAATCGGAAGCTTCTTCGGGATCGGTCAGGTGTGGCAGTTCTTCAGCGTCGAACTCTGGGATACGACGCGGGTCGGTGCGGCAGACCGCTTGTCGAATGTTTCGATGTATGGCGCGCTCACGCGTTGGATCCCCGGCTCAGATCCGGTTGTCCTGTGGGCGGTGCTGGCAGCAACTGTGGCTGCGGCCGGGTTGGCGATTGCGGGTTTCTGGTGGAATCACAGCCGACTCGTTGCCGCCGTGGTCGTCGGAATTACCGGTCTGCTCGTGTCGCCGGTTTCATGGGTCCACCACTGGGTCTGGTTCATACCCGCTGCGTGCGCCGCGATAGCGCTGGCGATCCGTGCGTTCCGATCCAGCGACCGACTCGTTGGCGTCTGCCTATCAATCGCTGCGGCAGCGATGGTGTTGCCTGAGCTAGGCGAGCTCCGGTACGCAGGAGGTCGCCTAGCTCAAGACAGCACGTTGGGTGAGTCAGTCGTCGGCAGCGGCTACAGCCTGTGCGGTCTCATCGCACTGGCTGCCTTTGCACTAGCGCTTCGGTTGCCACGGCGCGATGCTGACTCGTCTTTCGAAATTCCCGATCAGGCAGACAAAGCTGACAGCAACCGGGCAGTCACATCTTCGACTGATCCCATGCCGTCAACCTGAATCAACTTGCCTTCCTCACGGTAGACAGCAGTGAGAGGTTCGGTCTGCTCTGCATAGACCTCCATCCGACGACGAATGACCTCTTCGGTGTCGTCGGCGCGGCCTTCGAGCTTTGCGCGGTTAAGCAACCGTGCGATGACCTCTTCAGTGTTGGCCGTGATCTCAACAACCTTGTCCAGCGGGGTTCCGAGACCAACCAGGATGACGTCGAGCTCGCCGACCTGCTCCAGGGTGCGCGGGTAGCCGTCGAGGAGGAATCCGTTCTCGGTATCCGGCTGCGCCAAGCGGTCGGCGACCATCGCGTTGGTCACGGAATCCGGCACGTACTCGCCCTTATCCATGTACTTCTTGGCCTCGACACCGAGTTCGGTCCCAGCGCCAACATTCGCGCGGAAAATCTCACCGGTTGAGATGTGTGGGATGTTCAGTTCCTTGGCAACAACCGCAGCCTGAGTTCCCTTGCCTGCACCGGGAGGTCCCATGAGCACAATTCGCATGTCAGCTAGCCCTTCGTTTGGTTTTTGACGCTCTGCCTGACGCTACTGAACCCGCAGCGTCAGCGCATCTCGACATCCCGCGTTTGGCAGGCAAGGCAGTGAGAACGCCGCCTACGAACGTAGGCAAGCGAGCGAGAACGATGCCAGTGCACGCCTCAGACCGACGCACTCAAGTAGTGCTGAGTTCAGCAATGGCAAGGCCGCAAGGAGCGCCGCCTACGAACGTAGGCAAGCGACTGAGAACGCCGCCAGTGCAGAACTCAGCTCTACTTAAGAAAGCCTTCGTAATTGCGTTGTTGCAACTGAGATTCGATCTGCTTGACGGTGTCGAGTCCGACACCCACCATGATGAGCAGCGACGTGCCACCGAAGAGGAATGACTGCCCGAGACCCAGCCCGCCGAACGCGATGAACGGGATGATCGCGATCACCGCTAGGTAGACCGAACCCGGCAGGGTCAAGCGGGTCAGTACGTAGTCGAGGTACTGCGCCGTGGGCTTTCCTGCACGAATACCAGGAATGAACCCGCCGTACTTCTTCATGTTGTCGGCGACTTCGGTTGGATCGAAAGTAATCGACACATAGAAGTACGCGAAGAACACGATGAGCAGGAAGTAGACCACCAGGTAGAGCGGCTCGGAACCGTTTGAGAGGTTGCGCGAGATCCACTGCGCCCATTCGTCTTGGCTTCCCGTGAGCGTGACGATGAGTTGCGGGATGTAGAGCAGTGACGAGGCGAAGATGACTGGGATAACACCGGCCATGTTGACCTTGAGTGGGATGTAGGTCGATGCACCGCCATACATACGCGAGCCGACCATTCGTTTCGCGTATTGGACAGGGATCCGCCGTTGAGCCTGTTCGACGTAGACCACTGCCGCGATCACCACTAATCCGACCGCGACCACGACGGCGAATACGAAGACTCCCTCCGTCTGGAAGATCCGCAGGAACTGGCCAGGCATGGTCGAAATGATGGAAACGAAGATCAGCAGCGACATGCCGTTTCCGACACCACGGTCGGTGATGAGTTCACCGAACCACATGATGAGGGCCGTACCTGCGGTCAACGCGATGATCATCGAGAGGATCAACGGAATCGACTGGTCGGGAATGAGTTCCTCATTGCAGCCTTGGAACAGGCGTCCAGGCGTACGTGCGAGGGTGAGAATCGTTGTTCCCTGCAAGACCGCGAGAGCGATCGTGAGGTAGCGGGTGTACTGCGTCAGTTTCGCTTGGCCGCTCTGGCCCTCTTTCTTAAGGGCTTCCAACCGCGGAATGACGACGACGAGCAGCTGAATGATGATGCTCGCCGTGATGTACGGCATGATCCCGAGCGCGAACACGCTGAGTTGAAGCAGCGCACCACCACTGAAGAGGTTGATCAGGCCGTACAGGGAGTTGTCCTGGACAACCGACACACACTTCTGAATCGCTGTGTAATCAACACCCGGGGTGGGAATTACGGTTCCGAGCCGGTAGATAGCGAGCAGACCTAGCGTGAAGAGAATCTTCTTCCGCAGATCAGGCGTGCGAAATGCCGCCGCCAACCCACCGAGCACGGCTGACTCAGACCTCTACCGCAGTGCCACCGGCAGCTGCCAGCTTGTCCTTCGCTGACTGTGAGAAGGCATTGGCGCTCACCTGCAGAGCAACTGAGATTTCGCCGTTCCCAAGAACCTTCACGGGCTGATTCTTACGCACCGCGCCAGCATTTACCAGGTCAGCGATCGAAACTTCGCCACCATTTGGAAATAGTGCCCCGAGAGCTGCAACGCTGACGACCTGGTACGGAACCTTGTTCGGGTTCTTGAAGCCCTTGAGCTTCGGCAGGCGCATGTGCAGTGGCATTTGGCCACCTTCGAAACCGGCCGGCACCTGGTACCGAGCCTTCGTTCCCTTGGTTCCGCGACCCGCTGTCTTTCCACGCGTGCCTGCTTCACCACGGCCAACTCGAGTCTTCGCAGTCTTGGCTCCCGGTGCGGGGCGCAAGTGATGAACTTTGAGTGTCATGCCGACTCAACCTCCTCCACTGCTACCAAGTGCGAAACTGTCCGCAACATTCCACGAACTTCTGGACGATCTTCACGCACGGCTGAATCTCCGATGCGACGCAATCCGAGTGTATGCAGGGTTGCGCGCTGGTTGGCGGTTCCGCCAATTCCCGACCGTGTCTGGGTCACCTTAAGCTCAGCCATTGTTGACACCTGCCGCAATTCCGGCTGCGCGTGCGCGCAGCAGCGCTGCGGGAGCAACGTCCTCAAGCGGGAGTCCACGACGAGCGGCAACTTCTTCCGGACGCTCGAGTTCCTTGAGCGCCTGAACAGTTGCATGAACGATGTTGATGGCGTTGTCGGATCCGAGCGACTTGCTCAGGACATCGTGAACGCCAGCGCACTCGAGCACAGCGCGCACCGGTCCACCAGCGATAACTCCGGTACCAGGCGATGCCGGGCGCAAGAGCACCACACCAGCTGCCTTCTCACCCGTGACGGGGTGAGGAATGGTTCCCTGGATCCGTGGAACGCGGAAGAAGTTCTTCTTCGCTTCCTCGACGCCCTTGGAGATGGCGGCCGGAACTTCTTTGGCCTTGCCATAGCCGACGCCAACCTGGCCGTCGCCGTCGCCAACCACAACGAGTGCGGTGAAGCTGAATCGGCGACCACCCTTGACCACCTTTGAGACGCGGTTGATTGCGACCACGCGCTCGAGGTAGTTGCTCTTCTCAGCACCACCCCGACCTTGAGGGCGCTCCCGGCGCTGTGCAGCCATGTGTCCTTCTTCCTTCGTTTACTAAGTCGATGTGGGGTTAGAACGTGAGTCCGGTTTCGCGAGCCGCATCCGCGACTGCAGCGATTCGCCCGTGGTAACGGTAGCCGCCGCGGTCGAAGACGACCTCGTCGACTCCTGCGGACTTCGCACGCTCGGCGACAAGTTCGCCGACGCGCTTTGCAGCTGCCGTCTTGTCGCCATCGAGGGAACGAACATCTGACTCCATCGTGGAAGCCGCTGCCAGCGTCTTTCCTGCGGTGTCGTCGATGACCTGGGCCTCGATGTGGCGGGCTGAGCGGAATACGACCAGACGCGGGCGAGCAGTCGTGCCGGACACGTTCTTGCGAACGCGCGCGTGACGACGGATGCGCCCGGTTGACCGGCGAGTACCGGAACCAATCTTTGCGCTGATTGCCATGACTACTTACCAGCCTTTCCGGCCTTGCGACGAATGACTTCGTCGGCGTACCGAACACCCTTGCCCTTGTACGGGTCGGGCTTACGAAGCTTTCTGATGTTGGCGGCTACTTCGCCGACCTTCTGCTTGTCGATGCCTTCGACGCTGAAGCGCGTTGGCGTCTCGACTGCGAACTTGATGCCTTCAGGAGCATCAACCTGCACAGGGTGACTGAAGCCGAGCTGCAGTTCCAAACCAGCACCCTTGGGGGCGACGCGGTAACCAGTACCGGAAACCTCCAGGGTCTTGGTGTAGCCCGTGGTCACACCGATGACCATGTTGTTCACCAAGGTGCGTGACAAGCCGTGAAGCGACTTGCTCATGCGCTCATCGTTGGGACGGCTGACGACGAAGCTGCCGTCCTCCTCCTTGGCGATCGTGATTGGTTCGGCGATCGTGTGGCTCAAAGTGCCCTTAGGCCCGGTAACCGTGACGTCTTGACCTTGGATCTCGATCTTGACGCCGGTTGGAACCTGAATCGGCAAACGTCCAATACGTGACATGACTCCCCCTTACCAAACGTAGGCGAGGACTTCCCCACCCACGCCTTTCTTGGCAGCCTGTCGGTCGGTCAGCAGACCCGACGAGGTCGAGATGATGGCGATACCGAGTCCACCGAGGACCTTCGGCATGCCCGTGCTCTTCGCGTAGACCCGAAGACCTGGCTTGCTCACGCGGCGAAGGCCTGCGATGGAGCGTTCGCGGTTGGGGCCGTACTTGAGATCAACAATCAGCGTTTGACCGACGGTTGCTTCTTCTGTGCGGACGCTCGCAACGTATCCCTCTTGAACGAGGATCTTCGCGACGCCTTCTTTAATCTTTGAGTACGGCATCGCCACGGAATCGTGGTAAGCCGTGCTCCCGTTACGCAGACGCGTCAGCATGTCTGCGATTGGGTCGGTCATCGTCATGGCCATCAGGCCCTTCTCGCCGTGGTTTCCCCTTGAGGGACCTTCAGCGTTAGTGAGGTTTATGAAGTGTGTGGGTGCTTACCAAGATGATTTGGTGACACCGGGCAGTTCGCCGCGGTGAGCCATCTCGCGCAGACAAATCCGGCACAAGCCGAACTTGCGGTAAACCGAGTGTGGACGTCCGCAACGGTTGCAACGCGTGTATGCGCGCACTGCGAACTTCGGCTTACGCTTTTGCTTCTCTTTGAGAGCAGTCTTTGCCATCTGGTCAAATCTCCTTGGTGCTACTTGGCCTGGAAGGGAAAGCCCAGCGCCTTGAGCAGCGCGCGACCTTCATCGTCGTTTTTGGCAGTAGTCACCACGGTGATGTCCATGCCACGGACTCGATCAATGCTGTCCTGGTTGATCTCAGCGAACATTGCCTGCTCGTTGAGGCCAAAGGTGTAGTTGCCGCGCCCATCGAACTGACGAGGCGAGAGGCCACGGAAGTCACGAATACGAGGCAATGACACCGACAGCAGACGATCCAAGAACTCCCACATGCGGTCGCCGCGCAGGGTCGTGTGACACCCGATTGGCTGGCCTTCACGCAGCTTGAACTGAGCGATTGATTTGCGGGCCTTGGTGACTGCGGGCTTCTGGCCAGTAATGGTGGTCAGGTCGCGAACAGCGCCGTCCATCAACTTGGAGTCGCGAGCGGCTTCGCCCACGCCCATGTTGACCACGATCTTGGTCAGGCCTGGCACCTGCATGACGTTCTCGAGCGCGAGCTCAGTCTTGAGCGCGGGCCGCAGTTCGTCGTTGTACCGCTGCTTGAGGCGCGGTACTGCTGGAGCAGCTAGTTCAGTTGTCATGAGATGTCCTTACCACTGCGAACCGATACTCGAACTCCCCGAGTTCCGGTGTAGGCAGTGCCATCAGTGCGGTTCTTGTCGACAGTTTCGCGACGCTTGCGGACGCGGGTTGCCTTGCCGTCTTCATCAACGACCATCACGTTGGAAACGTGAATCGACGCCTCTTGAACGATGATGCCGCCAGTGCGGGCACCGCCAGCGCCTTGACCAGCCTTGGTGTGACGCTTGACGCGGTTCACGCCTTCGACGATCACGCGGTTCTGCTCGGGCAGAGTCTTGATGACCTTGCCCTTGACGCCCTTGTCCTTGCCGGAAATCACCTGGACGGTGTCACCCTTGCGTACCTTCAGGCCTGCCATCACAGCACCTCCGGTGCAAGCGAAATGATCTTCATAAACTTCTTGTCGCGCAGTTCGCGACCGACTGGTCCGAAGATGCGCGTTCCACGAGGTTCGCCAGCTTCCTTGAGCACAACAGCAGCGTTCTCGTCGAACTTGATGTAGGAACCGTCCGGACGGCGACGTTCCTTCTTGGTGCGGACGATGACGGCCTTGACGACCTCACCCTTCTTGATGTTTCCACCAGGAATGGCGTCCTTGACGGTGGCGACGATGACGTCACCAATGCCTGCGTAACGGCGACCGGATCCGCCAAGCACGCGGATGCAAAGGAGTTCCTTCGCACCGGTGTTGTCGGCAACGCGCAGCCGCGACTCTTGCTGAATCATTTGGCCTTCTCCAGGATCTCAACCACGCGCCAGCGCTTCGTTGCTGACAGCGGTCGGGTTTCCATCAGCAGCACGCGGTCTCCGGTGCCACAGGTGTTGTCCTCGTCGTGTGCCTTCAACCGTGAGGTGCGGCGCACGACCTTGCCGTACATGGGGTGCTTGAAGCGGTCTTCAACCGCCACCACAACGGTCTTGTCCATCTTGTCGCTGACTACGAGGCCTTCGCGAACCTTGCGTTCGCCACGGGTCTCAAGTTCAGTCTGGGTCGCCTCGCTCATACGGCAACCTCCTCATCCGTTGCGATGATGCCGAGCTCGCGCTCGCGCATGATTGTGTACAGCCGGGCAATCTCGCGTCGGACTGCTTTCAGTCGGCCATGGCTTTCCAGCTGGCCGGTTGCTGCCTGGAAGCGCAGGTTGAACAGCTCTTCCTTGGCTTCAACCAATTTGGTTGCCAAACCTTCGTCATCCATCTGACGCAGTTCGGATGTAGGCGTTAGCGCTGACATTAGTCTTCACTCACCTCTCGCCGAACGATCCGGCATTTCATTGGCAGCTTGTGTGCGGCGCGGGTCAGTGCTTCCCGTGCAGCTGTCTCGTCTGGGTAGGTCAGCTCGAACATCACACGTCCGGGCTTCACGTTTGCGACCCACCATTCCGGTGAACCCTTACCCGAACCCATGCGAGTTTCCGCAGGCTTCTTGGTCAGTGGGCGGTCTGGGTAGATGTTGATCCAGACCTTGCCGCCACGCTTGATGTGCCGGTTGATCGCAATACGTGCCGATTCAATCTGACGGTTCGTAACGTATGCAGGTTCCAATGCTTGCAGGCCCCAGTCGCCGAACGTCACATCGGTACCGCCCTTGGCGGCGCCGCTGCGCTTCGGATGGTGCTGCTTGCGGTACTTAACCTTGCGAGGAATCAACATGTGCTACTCCCCCGTCACAGCTTCAGTAACGGCCTTGGCCGAATCTGGTGTTTGATCTGCAGCCTTAGCGGTGTCCTCAACCGGTGCAGCCGCAGCTGCCTCGACGCCGCGTGGGGCGCGCGAGCGGTTGTCGCCGCCGCGTCCGCCGTCACGACCGCCACGACGCTGCCCGCCACCAGCACCTGGACGCGCGAGGCGTTCCTGCTGCTGCTTGCGACGCTCATCAGTGTCGGTCGAAACTTCACCGTGGTAGATCCACACCTTGACGCCGATGCGACCGAACGTCGTACGAGCTTCGTAGAAGCCGTAGTCGATGTCGGCACGCAGCGTGTGCAGCGGGACCCGGCCTTCGCGGTAGAACTCGGTGCGGCTCATTTCAGCGCCACCCAAACGTCCACCGACCTGGATCCGAATGCCCTTGGCGCCGGACTTCATCGCACTCTGCATTGCCTTACGCATTGCGCGGCGGAAGGAAACTCGGCTGGACAGCTGCTCAGCAACACCCTGGGCAACCAGTTGCGCATCTGCTTCGGGGTTCTTGACCTCGAGGATGTTCAGCTGGACCTGCTTGCCGGTGAGCTTCTCCAGCTCGCCGCGGATGCGATCTGCTTCTGCACCGCGACGGCCGATGACGATGCCGGGACGAGCAGTGTGGATGTCGACGCGAACGCGCTCACGCGTGCGCTCGATCTCCACCTTGCTGATACCTGCGCGCTCCATACCCTCGGTCATCAGCTTGCGGATCTTGACGTCTTCGTTCACGTAGTCGCGGTAGCGCTGACCTTCCTTGGCGCTATCTGCGAACCAACGCGACGTGAAGTCCGTCGAGATCCCCAGGCGGAAGCCGTGCGGGTTTACTTTCTGGCCCACGGCGGTTACCTCTTCTTCCCGGTCGGAGCGTCTTCCGGCGTTCCGACAACGATGGTGATGTGGCTCGTACGCTTGCGGATCCGGAACGCGCGGCCTTGGGCACGCGGGCGGAATCGCTTCATGGTGGGGCCTTCGTCAACGCGTGCCTCGGTGATTACCAAGCTGTTGACGTCAGCTCCGTTGTTGTTGGTGGCATTGGCGATGGCGCTCTTGAGCACCTTGCCGACCGGTTCGGTCGCGGCCTGCGGCGCATACCGCAAGATTGCCTGTGCCTCTGCAGCAGGCAGCCCACGAATCAGGTCCACCACTCGGCGGGCCTTCATGGGCGTCACGCGGATGTACCGCGCCTGGGCCCTGGCTTCCATCGCATTTCCTCGCTGTTAGTTCTGATCGTTGTGGTCTGTGTAGCCGTGGCAGTTAGCCGCGGCGTGCCTTGCGGTCGTCCTTGATGTGTCCCTTGAACGTCCGGGTCGGTGCGAACTCGCCCAACTTGTGGCCGATCATGTTTTCGCTGATGAACACCGGCACATGCTTGCGTCCGTCGTGCACAGCCAGGGTGTGGCCGAGCATGGCGGGCACGATCATCGACCGACGTGACCAGGTCTTGATGACGTTCTTGGTTCCGGCTTCATTCTGCTTGTCGACCTTCTTCATCAGGTGGTCGTCAACGAACGGGCCCTTTTTCAGGCTGCGTGGCATGAGTTATCGCTTCTTTCCGGTCTTACGGCGGCGAACAATGAACTTGTCGCTTGCCTTGTTCTTCGCCCTAGTGCGGCCTTCTGGCTTTCCATTCGGGTTGACGGGGTGACGTCCACCGGAAGTCTTACCTTCACCACCACCATGCGGGTGATCGACCGGGTTCATCGCGACACCGCGCACGGTTGGGCGCTTGCCCTTCCAGCGCATACGTCCGGCCTTGCCCCAGTTGATGTTGGACTGCTCGGCGTTGCCGACAGCTCCAACAGTGGCGCGGCAACGAAGGTCAACGTTGCGGATTTCGCCGGATGGCATACGCAGCTGGGCGTAGGGACCGTCCTTGGCGACGAGCTGGACACTGGCGCCCGCTGAGCGAGCGATCTTGGCACCGCCACCTGGGCGAAGCTCGATCGCGTGCACGACGGTACCGGTCGGGATGTTGCGCAATGGCAGGTTGTTGCCCGGCTTGATGTCGGCCTTGGGGCCAGTCTCAACTCGGTCACCCTGCTTCAACTTCTCCGGAGCAACGATGTAGCGCTTCTCGCCATCTGCGTAGTGCAGCAGTGCGATCCGTGCGGTGCGGTTCGGGTCGTATTCGATATGAGCGACCTTGGCCGGCACGCCATCTTTGTCGGCACGCTTGAAGTCGATGATGCGGTAGGCGCGCTTGTGGCCGCCACCTTGGTGCCGCGTCATGATGCGACCGGAGTTGTTACGGCCACCCTTCTTCGGCAGCGGACGAACCAGCGACTTTTCTGGCGTCGTGCGCGTGACTTCTGCGAAGTCAGCAACGCTCGAGCCACGCCGTGACGGCGTAGTCGGCTTGTACTTACGGATACCCATGAGTCCTTGTCCTATTCCGTGTCCGACCGCCTAGGCGACCGGGCCCCCGAAGATGTCGATTCGATCGCCCTGCTTCAGCGAGACGATTGCCCGCTTCGAATCGGGGCGCTTGCCGAATCCGGCCTTCGTCCGAACTCGCTTTCCGGCGCGGTTGCTGGTGTTCACACCAGTGACCTTCACCTTGAATGCCTCTTCGACAGCGATCTTGATCTGCGTCTTGTTGGCATCCGGGCGCACCAGGAACGTGTACTTGTTTTCGTCCAGCAGTCCGTAGCTCTTCTCAGACACAACCGGTCCGAGCAGTACGTCGCTTGGGTTCGGGATACGCATCAGGCTGCCCCTTCCACATCAGCAAGTGCACGCTTGCTCACCGAGGCGCGAGCGCGCTCGATGAAGGCCTCAAGTGCTTCGGCCGTGAAGACGACGTCGTCGCTGCACAGCACGTCGTACGTGTTGAGTTGTTCCGGCGCGAGAACGTGAACGTCCGCAGCGTTACGCAGGGACTTCCAGGTGGTCTCATCGCTCTGCGAGACAACGACGAGCAACTTTGCGTTCTCAGTGATCGCCCGAAGCGAGGCAACAGCAGCCTTCGTAGACGGTGAGTCGTCCGAGAGGAAACCGGAAGCCACGTGAATGCGGTCGTTGCGAGCACGATCTGAAAGCGCGCCGCGAAGTGCTGCCGCCTTCATCTTCTTGGGGGTGCGCTGTTCGTAGCTGCGCGGTGTCGGACCGTGAACGGTTCCACCGCCAACGAACTGGGGCGCACGGGTCGATCCCTGACGGGCGCGGCCGGTTCCCTTTTGCTTGTAAGGCTTGCGCCCACCACCGCGAACTTCGGCGCGGGTCTTGGTCGACGACGTTCCCTGACGAGCTGCTGCCAACTGAGCGACCACAACTTGGTGGATCAGCGGGATGTTGACCTGTACGTCAAAGATCTCGGCGGGAAGATCGACAGTGCCGTCCGTTCCGCCACCTGGCTTGTGAACATCTACCGATGTCATGCCGATGCCCCCTTCACTGCGGTGCGGATGAGCACCAAAGATCCCTTTGAACCGGGGATCGCGCCCTTGATCAGCAACAGACCCTTTTCAGTGTCAATCGCGTGGATCTGCAGGTTCTGGACCGTCTTGCGCTCGTTGCCATCGCGACCGGCCATCCGCATTCCGCGGAAGACACGACCAGGCGTGGCGCAAGCACCGATCGAACCTGGCTTGCGGTGGTTGCGGTGAGCACCGTGGGAAGCGCTGACTCCGTGGAAGCCGTGACGCTTCATGACACCGGAGTAGCCCTTGCCCTTGGTGGTTCCCGTGATGTCGACAGCCTGTCCGGCTTCGAAGATGTCGGGTCCGACTTCCTGGCCCAGCGTGTACTCGCTGGCGTCGTCGGTACGCAGTTCAACCAGGTAGCGCTTGGGCGCTGCCCCAGCCTTTGCGAAGTGACCCGCATCGGGCTTGTTGACCTTGCGTGGCTCAATTGCGCCGTAACCAAGCTGCACAGCCGAGTAACCGTCTACCTCGGGTGAGCGAACCTGCGTGACGACGCAAGGGCCCGCCTTGATGACGGTTACGGGCACAACGCGGTTCGCGTCATCCCATACCTGGGTCATGCCGAGCTTCTCGCCCAGCACTCCCTTCACGTTCTTACCCATGATTGTCGTTTCCTCGCCTGTTCTTAAAGCTTGATCTCGATGTCGACACCGGCCGGGAGGTCGAGTCGCATAAGCGAATCGACGGTCTTCGGCGTCGGGTCGAGGATGTCAATAAGACGCTTGTGTGTACGCATCTCGAAGTGCTCGCGGCTGTCCTTGTACTTGTGCGGCGAACGGATGACGCAGTACACGTTCTTCTCAGTCGGCAGCGGCACGGGGCCGGCGACCTGCGCACCGGTACGAGTCACCGTCTCGACGATCTTCTTCGCCGAGTTGTCAATGACCTCGTGGTCGTAGGCCTTGAGCCTAATGCGGATCTTTTGTCCCGCCATGACCGCTTACTTCCTCACTGTTGTTCGTGCTCTGTCTTGTTGTGTGTTCGATTTCCGGAGTCCGCACCATCGGTGCGTAGCCCGAGCCGTGTGGACTGGACCGACGCTGGCAAGGCCGCAGGGAGCGCCGCCTACTGTGAGGTAGGCAAGCGACCGAGAACGCCGCCAGCGTCGGAACCAGTCCGCACGCCAGGTACCAAAAGCTACTTATTAATCTTCGTAACCCGTCCGGCGCCGACCGTACGGCCACCTTCACGGATTGCAAACTTCAGTCCGTCTTCCATGGCCACTGGCTGAATCAGCGCAACGGTCATTTCCGTGTTGTCGCCTGGCATGACCATTTCGGTGCCCTCTGGCAGGGTCACGACGCCGGTCACGTCAGTGGTACGGAAGTAGAACTGTGGGCGGTAGTTGTTGAAGAACGGGGTGTGGCGTCCGCCTTCGTCCTTGCTCAGGATGTAGGCCTGAGCTTCGAAATCGGTGTGCGGGGTGGTCGTGCCTGGCTTGACGATGACCTGTCCACGCTCGACATCTTCACGCTTGGTGCCACGAAGAAGCAGTCCGACGTTTTCGCCAGCCTGGCCCTCATCGAGCAACTTGCGGAACATTTCGATTCCGGTGACGGTGGTCTTCGTCGAGCCTTCGCGGATTCCCACGATCTCGATTTCTTCGTTGACCTTGACGATGCCGCGCTCAATACGACCGGTGACAACGGTTCCACGACCGGTGATCGTGAAAACGTCTTCCACTGGCATAAGGAACGGCTTGTCGATGTCGCGCTCTGGGGTTGGGATGTACTCGTCAACCGCGTTCATGAGCTCGAGAATCGACTCGCCCCACTTGGCGTCGCCGTTGAGTGCCGGGAAGGCCGCAACGCGAACAACCGGAACGTCGTCGCCTGGGAACTCGTAGCTGCTGAGGAGTTCGCGAACCTCGAGCTCAACGAGCTCCAGGATCTCTTCGTCGTCAACCATGTCGCACTTGTTGAGTGCAACCACGATTGAAGGAACGCCGACCTGGCGAGCCAGAATGACGTGTTCCTTCGTCTGCGGCATCGGACCATCGGTGGCTGCAACGACGAGAATTGCGCCGTCCATCTGAGCCGCGCCGGTGATCATGTTCTTGATGTAGTCAGCGTGACCAGGGCAGTCGACGTGTGCGTAGTGACGCGACTCGGTCTGGTACTCGACGTGCGCGATCGAGATGGTGATACCGCGCTGACGCTCTTCAGGCGCCTTGTCGATCATGTCGAACGCTGAAGCTTCATTCAGGTCCGGGTACTTGTCGTGCAGCACCTTGGTGATCGCCGCGGTAAGCGTCGTCTTTCCATGGTCAATGTGACCAATGGTGCCGATGTTGACGTGGGGCTTAGTCCGCTCGAACTTTGCCTTCGCCACTGGGGCCTCCTCATTA
>Ga0075160_10000353_pt1 | contig 29529 bp, 27 predicted proteins | sample JI91814C2DNA_FD_70969 | JGI IMG/M metagenome (GOLD analysis project Ga0075160, IMG submission 70969) | Wastewater effluent complex algal communities from Wisconsin, to seasonally profile nutrient transformation and Carbon sequestration -... | ecosystem: Engineered > WWTP > Effluent > Algae... | reverse complement strand
CATATCGGTGTCCGCGCTTCCAGTTTCGGCCGTTTTATAATTATCCGGCATCCCAACGGACTGTCTACTTTGTATGCCCACCTGAATGATTTTTTCCCGGCACTGGAAGAATTTGTGAGAGCTAAACAGAAAGAAAAAGAAAGCTGGCCCATAGAACTGGATTTTACCAAAGAACAGTTTCCCGTAAGCAAGGGCGCATTTATTGCCTATAGTGGTAATACCGGCGGCTCGCAGGGTCCGCACCTGCACTTTGAGATCATGGATACCAGGACTGAAAAAAGATTGAACCCCCTGCTCTTTGATTTTGGATTAAAAGATGATGTGCCACCCACCATCAGTAAACTGGCCATCTATGACCGCAGCAAATCGGTTTATGATCAAAGCCCGCTTTTTTATAATCTGAAAAATACAGACAGTGGGTATATTATTCCCAAGATACCAGTGATCAATACCGGGTTGAAAAAAATCAGCTTTGCCCTTGCTGCAACCGACCGGCTCAGCGGATCCAATAATCCCAACGGGATCTATTCTGCCAAACTATACCTGGATGAGGAACCTCAGGTAGCTTTTATTCTCGATAGTATCAGTTATGATGAAACCGTGTACATGAATGCGCATGTGGATTTTAAAATGCGGTACAATGGTGGTGGTTTTATCCAGCATCTTTCCCGTATGCCCGGCGACCTGGGTGCCGCTTATCATCCCATTAAAAATGATGGTGTGATCGAATTCAATGATACGCTGCTTCATGCAGTGAGCATTGATGTTTCGGATGCCCATGGCAATCGCTCCACACTGAATTTCATGATCCGATATTATGACAGCCTGTCCAAACCCTCCACTGTCATCACCAAACCATTGGTGATAGCTCCCAATATGGTGAGTGTAGTGGAAAAGCCGGGATTTGAAATGTATATCTCGGATAAAGCGATTTACGACACCGTGTCAACCGTTTATTTTGTTACCGGGTCTGCATCACCCTATGCTTTTTCTGATATCCACCAGGTGGGTGAAGGGTCGGTGCCGGTGCATGATGATATGGTGGTGCGGCTGAAACTAAAAAAGAAAGTACCGGAAGAATGGCAGGATAAACTGATTATCCTCCGTGGTGACCGCAAGGGCAGTACGGTGCGTAAAGCGGTGTGGCAGGAACAATGGCTCTCGGCCAAATTCAGCGATTTTGGATCTTATCAGTTACTGGCAGACGTGATGCCTCCCCAAATTAACAGCCTGGGTAGTGGTGATACTGTGAACCTTAGTGCTGCCAGCCGTATTGTTTTTACACCCACGGATAATTATGGGATCAAATCTTTCAAAGCGATCCTTTATTCCTGCACAGCTGATACATTGGGCTATCATTGCAGCGGGGATTCGCTCAGTGCCGGACAATGGCTTCGTTTTACCAATGATAAAGGCCGGAACTGGATCTACCGCTTTGATGAAACCTGTCCTTATGGAGTACACAAGCTAAAGGTAACCGTGGAGGATCTCGTAGGTAATAGCAGTACCAAAGAATGGTGGTTCAAGCGTTATCCTTATACTCCACCTCCACCGAAAAAAGCCAGCAGCAAAAAAGGCAAGGGAAGCAAAACGATCAAAAAAACTAACGAGAAAGCCAAAAAAGATGTCAAGAAATCGGTGAAGAAAACAAAAAAATAAGTCATGGCTGTTACATTAAAGGAGGGGGATCCGGCACCGGTTTTTTCAGGGAAAGACCAGGACGGGAAAAAAGTATCACTAAAAGATTACAAAGGGAAAATGCTCCTGCTATATTTCTATTCAGAGGCCGGTACACCCACCTGTACCCTGGAGTCCTGCAATCTCCGTGACCATTACAAAGTCCTTTTGTCAAAAGGTATCGAAGTGTTGGGGGTCAGTCCGGATACGATCAGCCGCCAGAAAAAGTTTGAGGAAAAATACCGGTTACCCTTCCGGCTGATGGCGGATGAGGAACATCAAATCACATCAGCCTACGGGGTGAGGGGGATGAAAAAATTATTCGGAAGAGAATACATGGGCATCCTCCGGACCAGCTTCCTGATTGATGAGAAGGGAAAGATTCTACGGGTATTCCATAAGCCCCGCAACAAAGCCCATGCAGAAGAAGTACTGGCCTCGCTGGGAAAATAATGACCCGGTTTCTTCATTCCATTTTAATATTAATAAGCAACCCGTTTGCCTGCTGTTACGATAGGGGGAGTACATAAAACTCAATTCGTATGCAGAAGGCATTAGTAGCAGCACTGGCTTTCCTCACCCTCCAGGTATCCGCACAGGAAAAAAAAGAAGCAAAACCCGTAGAGATTTTCAGTTCTACCAAAACCATCAATGCCCGAACTACGGAACTGGTGGGAAAGGGGAAACTGGATTTCAATGTCTCCCATAATTTTGGGGATGTTGGCGGTAGTAATGGCGGTATCAAAAGATTTTTCGGGTTGGATAATGCATCCGATATCCGGATCGCTTTTACCCTGGGGCTGGGTGACAATCTTGACCTGAATATTGCCCGTGCCAAAGGTGCCGGACCCCAGCAGCAATTATACGAAACCGGGATCAAGTACCGGATCATGCAACAACGTGAAAATGATCCTTCGCATCCGCTTTCCATTGCACTCTTTGGGAATATGGTAATTGCTGCCAGTCCGCAGAGTGCTTTTCCCAACCAGGACAATAGTTATGACGGACTGGGTGAAAGAATGAGCAATGTACTCCAGCTGATCCTTGCCAAAAAAATGGGAAAGATCAGTTTTCAACTCAATCCCACTTTTGTAACCCGTGGTTATGCGATCAGTTATGACCAGAAAAACTTTTTTGCATTGGGCGGTGCCCTGAAACTCCCATTAGGAGGCCGGGTGAACCTTTTACTGGATTATTTCCATCCCTTCCGGAGTGAGACCAGCAAGAATGCTTTCAAAACAAATGACAATATTAAATTTCATGATCCTTTAGGTGTAGGATTCGAGATCCTGACTTCAGGACATATCTTCCGGCTCAACTTCACCAATGCGACCGAACTGCTGGAGAACAGGTTCATTCCCCGCACCATTACCAGCTGGGGCAAGGGTCAGTTTAGATGGGGCTTTACGATTTCCAGGAAGTTCAGATTGTGGACAGCGAAGTAGGAGTAAATTATGTTGAATTTTGAATGATGAATTTTAAATGTTGTGGAAGGACTCAAGACTCCCGACTCAATTCACCCATTCAATCGTTCCGAAATCAAATGCTTCGGGAATGGCATGTGCTGTTTCCAACTGACCATTTTCATTAACGCCATTGATCATTGCTTCAAACACCCTGTTATCTTTTCTGAGTTTTACTTTTTTTCCTTGTTTGTATAAGTACTGGTTATACTTACTGAAAATATTTCCCGGACCGGTGGTCAATAATTCCCGGTAGTAAAGATCAACATTGGTAACAATGGCCCGGGCCATTTGAATGGGCTCCCATTCTTTGCCGGTGATTTGTTTCAAGGATACCGGATTGGGCAGATCGGATGGGAATTCGGTCTGGTTGATATTGATCCCAATCCCGGCAATCGCCCAGTTCCATCGGCTGCCAGATTGCTCATGACTACCTAACAGGTTTTCAATCAGGATCCCGCCTGCCTTTCTGTCCTGCCAGTACAGGTCATTGGGCCATTTTATGGTCAGCTCATCCGGAATATAGGTGGCAAGGGTTTGCCGAACTGCCAGGGCAATTGCTGCGCTAAGTTCAAATTGCCGGTTAATTGGAAGCGAAATTGGCTGTAGCAGGATGCTGACTGCCATATTTTGCCCCTTTTCACTGATCCATTGCCGGCCCCTTTGGCCTTTTCCGGCCCATTGTTCATGGGCGAAAACGACCTGGCCATGTTGTGCCATTCCTGCATGAATCAGCTGCCGGGCATAGTTATTGGTGCTGTCAACCGATTGCAGTTCAACGAATGGCGAACCGATGCCGGCATAGGCCGGTCCTTCCGGGTTTGATTGAGGGGCTTCTGACAATTAATCGCTATTTTTGAACCAGTAAACTTAAACTAAAAACCTAACACGTTCAATATTTGGAACAATTGGCAGTCTTGACCAACCGTAAGAAGAAAAGTGCAGTCCGGTTAACGAGGAACTCAAAAATCATCAAAACCATTCTTGCTGCGATCCAGGAAAAAAAGGGACAACATATTGTGTCTCTTGACCTGCGTAAAATCAATGAAGCAGTGTCTGATTTCTTTATTATTTGTGAAGCTGGAAGCCAGCCACAGGTAAGGGCCATTGCTGAGCATGTGGAAGACCGCGTTAAAGAAAACTGCGGAGAGAATCCCTATCGTCACGAGGGGTATAGTAATCTCCAGTGGGTCCTGATTGATTATGTAAACGTAGTGGTACACGTAATGCTGCCGGAAAATCGCAAGTTTTACAGGCTCGAAGAAATGTGGAGCGATGCTTCAGTGGAGAACCATGAAGACTAAGCTTTGTTAAATTGGAAGCCGGCCTCAACTTTTTATCGTTTTTATCATTAAATAGCAGAATACTACATTCATTTTATGTCACAAGACTCAGGAAACAGGCCCAGGTATGACAGGCGTCCAGGTCCGGGAGGAGAAGATCCTAACCAGGCGCCGCGGAAAGGCCCCCGCTTCAGCATTTACTGGATCTATGCCATCATATTTGCCGTACTGATCGGTTTTTCATGGTTTGGCCCCTTCTCAAGGAACATGGCTAAAATCAATGAACTTGATTTTAAAAGCATGATCGCTGCCGGAGAGGTAAGCAAGTACACCATCATTGATAATAAGAAAAAGGTCAAAATTTTTCTGACCAAACAAGGATTGGTGAAGTATGCTGATAAACTCAAGAAAGGAGTCAGCGGAAAAATCAGCGAGGAAGGCCCCCATATGTATTTTGCCATCACCAGCGGTGATAATTTTAAAAAAGGGATTGATGATTTTTATAAAGACAATCCCTCTGTGGTTAAAGTCCCTTTTGAAGTGGACAATGAGCGCGATATTTTCGGTGGCATTCTTCAATTCCTCTTTCCCGTTCTGATCTTTATTGGTCTCTGGATCCTGCTCATGCGGAAAATGAGTGGTGGTTCCGGCGGCGGCGGTGGTCCTGGTGGTATTTTCAATATTGGTAAATCCAAAGCCACATTGTTTGACAAAGGCACCCGTGTCAATATCACATTTGCTGATGTGGCCGGATTGGATGAAGCCAAAGTGGAAGTGATGGAAATCGTTGACTTTTTAAAGAGCCCTAAAAAATATACCAATCTTGGTGGTAAGATTCCGAAAGGAGCATTACTGATTGGTCCTCCTGGTACCGGTAAAACCCTGCTGGCCAAAGCCGTGGCAGGAGAAGCACAAGTGCCTTTTTTCAGTCTGAGTGGTTCTGATTTTGTGGAAATGTTTGTAGGAGTTGGTGCCAGCCGGGTACGTGATTTGTTCAAACAGGCGAGGGAAAAAGCACCTTGTATCATCTTCATTGATGAGATTGATGCCATTGGTCGTGCCAGGGGAAAGAATGTGATGATGAGCAATGATGAAAGAGAAAGTACCCTGAACCAGTTACTGGTAGAAATGGATGGATTTGGTACCGATTCAGGTATCATCGTCCTGGCCGCTACCAACAGACCGGATGTACTGGATACAGCCTTATTGCGTCCGGGTCGTTTCGACCGTCAGATCACAATCGACAAACCCGATCTGGTGGGAAGAGAAGCGATTTTTAAAGTACACCTGAAGCCCATTAAAATTTCCAAAACACTGGATATACATAAACTGGCAGAGCAGACCCCGGGATTTGCCGGTGCTGATATTGCCAATGTTTGTAACGAAGCCGCATTGATCGCTGCCCGTAAGAATAAGGAAGCCGTGGATATGCAGGATTTTCAGGATGCAGTGGACAGGGTGATCGGCGGACTGGAAAAGAAAAACAAGATCATTTCTCCGGAAGAGAAAAAGATCATTGCCTATCATGAAGCAGGCCATGCCATCTGCGGATGGTACCTGGAACATGCTTATCCGTTACTGAAAGTAACCATTGTGCCAAGAGGTACAGCTGCGCTTGGTTATGCGCAGTACACGCCAAGAGAACAATACCTCTACAATACCGACCAGTTGAATGATCAGATCTGTATGACCCTCGGTGGAAGGGCCAGTGAGGAGATATTCTTCAAGAAAATCTCCACCGGTGCCCAGAATGACCTGCAGCAGATCACCCGGATTGCTTATTCCATGGTCACAGTATATGGAATGAATGAAAAGATCGGCAATATCAGTTACTATGATCCACAGCAGGAAAATACATTCACCAAACCTTATTCCGATGAAACAGCCAAGCTGATTGATGAGGAAGTGAGAAAGCTGATTGATGAAGCGTATGAAAAAACAAAACAGCTGCTGACGGAAAAACGAGAAGATGTGGTGAAACTGGCGCATGCCCTGCTGGAAAAAGAAGTATTGTTCCAGAGTGATGTGGAAGCATTGATCGGCAAAAGGCCTTTTGAGGAAAAGAAAAGCCTTGGTGTGGAAGAGTCAACTGAGCCGGTAGCGGATGAAACGATTCCTGTTACCAGGAGTGAGAATGAAGCTAAACCTGATGGAACTATGGGCGGACTGGATATGTCGCCTACTGTGTAAGTTAACCAAGCGGCATGAACGTATCTCCTTCCAAGGAAAATATATTGAAAAGGATTCGCAAGGCGTTGAGTCATTCAACGCCTTTGCCTTTTCCGCAAAGTGAGGGAAACCAGCCTGTCTTTCATCCCCTGGATCAGGAGCCCGAAGTGGAATTTGCGGAACAGTTTACCAAACTCCAGGGTAAATTCATTTACTGTATCAATCAGCAGGAACTGGCTTTTCAGCTGGCCAGCCTGATTAAAAAACAGGACTGGCACAAAGTCTATTGCCAGGAAGACAAACTGGTGGCTGCTGTTGCTGGTCAGTTAAGTGACCGGCTGGTTAAAACGGATCTGGCTCATTGTGATGTATCTATCACCGGTTGTGAATACCTGGTGGCCCGTACCGGAAGTATTGTGATGAGTGCCGCTGATCCGGGAGGCCGGGCAGCCAGTGTATATGCACCCATTCATATTTGTATCGCTTTTACCAGTCAGCTGGTATATGATATCCGGGATGCATTGCAGGCGGCAAAGGAAAAATATGGCCAGCACCTGCCCTCCCTGATCACCCTGGCCACCGGACCCAGCCGCACGGCCGATATCGAAAAAACCCTGGTAGTGGGTGTGCACGGTCCTAAAGAAGTATACCTGTTTCTGGTAGAAGCATAATCTCCGTCATCTCTTCATTTCTGAGCAACTTGTATCTTTACGGGTATGAATAACCATCCTGTTAAAAGAATTTTTGTGTACGGCTCACTGCGTAAAGGATTTCAGAGTCCTGTATACGAGTATATCAGCCGTTTTTTCAGTTATGAAGGAGAGGCCCGCGTGAGGGGCAGGCTATATGATATGGGCACCTATCCTGCCGGTATTCCGGATACAGATGATGCATTTATTATAGGAGAGTTATACCGGATTACCAACGAAAATGAGTTCTCCTGGGCCCTCGGTCAGCTGGATGATTACGAAGGAGTATCCGTTGAAGAAGGAGAAGTTCCTTTGTATCGCCGGGAAATCACCAGTGTTTTTCTAAATGGGGAAGTGACGGAAGCCTGGATTTACTGGTACAGTGGTGATGTGAGCGGAAAGCCTGCCATTGCATCCGGCGATATGCTGGAGTATCTCAAACAGCATAAATAAACATTAATCATTATGATGAAGCCCGTTTCTTCCTCCCTGGTATTATTGTGCCTGACCCTGTCCCTGTCTTCCTGTTCTTTTCATTGTCAGGTAGGTAATGGTACCGCTGAAGAGAAAACAACTCCCAAAGTAAAAGACGAGATGCTGTTGTATAACGGAATAGAATTGGATGCCCGCAACATGCAGGTAGATAAAGCTTATCTCGTTACCAATGATGACCAGGCAGATCGTATTGATGAGGATAATGTAGTCAACCTGGGAAAAGGTGTAAGACTGATCCTGCTGATCAAAAAGGGATGGAAAGAAATTGACGATAGGGTGTGGTTGGATGCCAGTCTGCTGGTGACAAACAGTAGCGGTGAAACCGTCCTTGAAAAGGAGAATATGTTCGCCAAATTCGGGGAGGAGGGGCTTTCAGCAGAAGATGCAAAAACAATTGGTCTGTCCGTTTATTTCAAAGGAAAGGACACTGCAAAACCGGATACCTATAAAGTGAGTTTCAAAGTCAGTGATCAAAAGGGAGATGCATCTCTGGAAGGTTCCTATAAGTTATATACCCGCTAACCGTGTCAAAAAAAATCTACTTCCTTTCTGATTTTCACCTGGGAGCTCCGGATCATGCCGCCAGCATTGAACGGGAAAAAATTATTGTGCGTTTTTTGGATGAAATCAAAAATGAAGCTGCCGAGATTTTCATTGTGGGTGATATGTTTGATTTCTGGTACGAATACAAAAAAGTAGTACCCAAAGGATCTGTAAGACTATTAGGCAAGCTGGCTGAATTGTCAGACGCCGGGATTCCGATACATTTTTTTGTCGGCAACCATGATATGTGGATGCGGGATTATTTTCAGCAGGAGCTGAACATGCCGGTATATTTTGAGCCAAAAGAATTTGAAAGGAATGGTAAACTGATCCTGGTGGGTCATGGTGATGGACTGGGCCCGGGCGATCATGGGTATAAAAGACTGAAAAAAGTATTCCGCAATCCGGTGAGTAAATGGCTATTTGGTATCCTGCCACCGGTTGTTGGCATGGGCATTGCACATTATATGAGCCGGCGAAGCCGGGCCCAGACGGGCGGTAAGGAAGAGATTTTCCTTGGAGAAGACAAAGAATGGCTGATCATTTATTGCCGGGAAAAGCTAAAAGAAAAAAATGTTGATTTTTTCATCTTCGGGCATAGACACCTGGCGATTGATTTTCGTCTTTCTTCCACTACTGAAGAGAAAACCGGTTCCAGGTATATCAACCTGGGCGACTGGATCCGGTATTATACTTATGCGGTAATGGAAGGAGATCAGATCACACTGAGGTCTTATACCGGCCAGGATGAAAAAATTATTCGTCGCTGACATGAAGAAAAAATTAGCCATACTCTTTATATTATTTCTGCCACTATTGCTGTCTGCGCAGTCGGATACCAGTTTCCGTTTGTTAAAAATGGTGCAGGGTGATTTTATAGATTTTTCAGTGGACAACCTGGATAATATGTATGTGCTGACCAGCCGGAACCAGGTGAAGAAATTCAACAGCAATGGTGATTCGGTAGGTATTTACAATGACGTGCGCAAATTCGGGCAGGCTACACTGATCGATGTGTCCAACCCGCTGAAAGTATTATTGTATTACCGAGATTTTGCCACCGTCGTCATGCTGGATCGTTTCCTGAATGTGGTGAACACAACTGATCTGCGTAAACAGGGAATTTTACAGGCCAGGGCCATCGGGCAATCTTATGATAATAAGATTTGGGTCTATGATGAACTGGAAGCCAAACTGAAAAAAGTGGATGAGGATGGAAAGCTCCTGCAGGAGACTCCTGATTTCAGGCTCCTGCTCATTGAATCGGTGAGTCCGGTGAAAATCGTAGATGAAAATAAATATGTTTACCTCTATGATCCTGCCAGGGGAGTATATGTATTCGATTATTTCGGAGCGCTCAAAAACGCCATCCTGATCCAGCAATGGCAGAATTTTAAAGTCAGCGGCAAATATATTTACGGCACTTTGGCCGGTAAACTCTACCGCTATGAGATTAAATCAGCCCTCTATGATGAATGGCCCCTGCCGGATGCTGTAAAAGAAAGCCAGTCTTTCAATTTCAGTTCTACCCGGGTATATGCGCTGAAAAGAAACTGTGAAGGACAAAACAGTTGCCTCTACATTTATACCATCCGCTGAGGAAGGCTCCTTCCAATTCAATATTTTTACGTTTCAAATGGAAGCACATGAATGAATTCATGAACAGGATATGGTATGAAAATATGGTGAGGGATTACCTGATCATCGGAGGGATCATTCTCTTTGTCTGGTTCCTGAAAAAATTCATCTCCCGGTATTTGGCCGGACTACTCTACCGTCTCGTGCACCAGGTATGGAAGGATGTAGATAAGCAGTCCTTTATTCAGCTCGTAGTGAAGCCGCTGGGTCGTTTCCTGGCCATTCTGGTTACTATTGTGGCGCTTTTTAAATTGAAATTCCCGCAGGAATTCAATGCTGATATTTACAAATACACTGTAAAGGAAGTCATTCATTGTGCCGGTAATATCATCCTTATAGTTTCATTTACCAGTCTGCTGATCCGTATTATTGATTTCATCGCCCTTATCCTCGAAAAAAGGGCCAACCTGACTCCTGACCAGAGTGATAACCAGCTGATCGTCTTCTTCCGGGATTTTTTTAAAGTGATCCTGGTGATCATCGGTGTGATGATGGTGCTTCGATATGCTTTCGGATTAAATGTGGGTGGATTATTAACCGGGCTGAGTATCGTGGGTGCTGCCATCGCCCTGGCCCTGCGGGAAAGCCTGGAAAACCTGATTGCGTCCTTTATCATTTTTTTCGACAAGCCCTTTATTACCGGTGATCTGGTGAAAGTGCTGAACATTACAGGTACCGTGGAAAAGATCGGACTGAGAAGTACCCGGATCCGAACGGATCAGAAAACACTGGTAACCGTACCGAATAAACAAATGGTGGACAGTGTGCTGGATAATCTCTCCCTTCGCAGCCAGCGCAGGGGGGACCTGAAACTGGAACTAGGTTTACAAACACCGGCGGCCCTGCTGGAAGAAACAGTAAGTGGTATTAACCGTATTCTTGGCCGGAAAGAGATTGAATCATTTCATGTACATGTGGCGGATATCACCGGTCAGGCCATCATTATTCTGTCCGATTATTACACGGCTCCGCTTACCATACAGGAATTCAATACCATTAAGCAGGAAGTCAATTTGCAAAGCCTGCGGCTGTTGGAGACTTTAAAAGTAGAACTGGCCGGGGCCAGTACAGATATCCGGTTAGTGAAGGGGGACTGAGTATGTTACTTCAGTAATAATTCACCCAGTTCCTTGTCGAATGATCCGGAACTGCCGTATTCCACCACTCTCCCGATTTCTTTTCCCTTTTTCATGACGATAATTGTCGGCACATTTGTAACGCCCAGTGCATCACAAAGATGACTGATCGTTTTTTTATTCCGATCCACACCGATCAGGGTGATCCGTTCATCGGAAAAACCAGCTGCATCAGTAAGTTTAAAAAGACGGGGAATGATAAAATGAGAGTCTTCACACCAGGTACCCATGAATACCAGCAACTGCACGGAATCCTTTTTTTGCTGAAAGGCTTCTACAGCAGCAGCCGGTGCTGTGTAAATTTTTTGTGCCTCTGCATACCATCGGAATGAAGTATCACTGGTGAGGAGTTGTCTGGAAAGAATTCCTTTCAGTGTTTTTTCATTGGGCCTTTCAATCAGGGTGCTGTACTGCACATCGGCAGGACTTTGTGCAATCAGCAATTGGCTGCACAGGAGGGTAAGGATAAAAACGGGCGCAGTCTTTAGAATCATTTTTCTCATGGTTGAACATTCACTTGGTGTAACAAATGTAAAAGCAGGCAGGCAATAGATGAGGCAGATAAAGTTAAAGTTGCAAATCCGGTCAGAGATTCGCCTTTAATTCCAGCAGGAAACCCCTGATTTTTTGTAAGGAATGGATCGCAGCAAATTTTTCTTCGGCTTTTTTATTTTTCTTCAGGTAATCCTTGGCACCTTCAATCGTGAATTTTCTCCGGCGGAGCAGGTCATAAATCAGTACCAGGTTTTTAATATCCACCGGGCGGAAAAAACGATCTCCTTTCCGGTTTTTCCGGGGCTCCAGGATATCGAATTCTGATTCCCAGTAACGGATCAGCGATTGGTTTTCGCGAAACATGCCTGCTACTTCTCCTATGGCATAGTACTGTTTTTTGAACAGGATCTCATCTTCGGGAACCTGGATGAGGTCGGCACTCAGGGCAATTTCTTTCAGCGATTTGCGTCCTCTTTTTCCGGTACTGTTTTTTTGCGGTACAGGTTCTTTCTTCTTCACCCTGAAAACAGCCACAGGCTCGCTCACCACCGGTTCAGTTTTGGTAACAGGAACCGGAGCCGGTTGAACCGTTTCGGCAGGTGTTTCTCCTGCTGAAAAGTCAAAAGTGATTTGAGTAAGCGATTTGGCCATAAAAAGTAAAGGTAACATGCCTGCGGGTAACCCGGCCAGCTAAAGGGCTGCTGTGGAAAAATGACAGTGGAGGAAATAAGGAAGTATCCTTTTAATCCAGGCTTTGGTTACTGGCAGCCGCTTTTTTCAGGATCTGGTCAAATTGTTCTGGCGAGAGATCGTTATAGAAATAATAGATCGGGTCGATCTTCTCTCCGTTTTTATGCACTTCATAATGGCAGTGCGGTCCGGTTGATTTACCGGTGCTGCCAACCCATCCGATCACTTCCCCTCTCTTCACCGCCTGTCCGGCCCTCGATTTCACCCGCACCATATGACCATACAAAGTTTCGTATCCATAACCATGGTTGATGATCACATGGTTGCCATATCCATTGCCTGTGTTGCCGGAAGTGGAAACGGTTCCGTCAGCCGTGGCATAGATTGGGGTGCCTTGGGGGGCAGAGAAATCCAGACCGGCATGGAATTTTGTTGTTTTATAAACCGGGTCAATCCGGTAACCGAATCCGGATGCGATCCGGTTCAGGTCTTTATTGCTCACAGGCTGTATGGCCGGTGTTCTGGCCAGTAATTCTTCTTTATTCTTCACGAGTTCTTCTACTTCATCATAGGATTTTCGCTGGGCAGCAATCCGGCTATTCAGATTGGAAATGGTAGCAGTAATGGAACCAACGAGCTGGTGGTCTTTGATTTTTTCCACTTTGGCGATTTCCTGTTTCACTTCCAGTTCCTTGGCCCTGGCACTATCAGGAATGGGATTGGCTTCAAAAATGGCCCGGTACACGTCATTGTCCCGCTTTTCCAATTCCCGCATCTGCCGCTGGATGGATTCCAGGGTATCTTCCAGTTCTTTGTAATTATCACGTAAGGCCCGGTTCTGCTGATGCAGAATTCTTTCCTGCGGAGACCCCACAAAGCGGAATGCCAGATAGGAGATCAGGGCAGCCGTAACAAGGGCAGCGGCAACAAAACCAAACACGCGCAGCAGCTTTACCCGCAATGGCGTTTCCAGCTTCTCGTAACGGAGCGTATTGGTATTATAGTAATACTTGATCTTCTTCATGGATGCCTTAACCCGGTTACAGGCGGCTTAAATGCGGCCTGAATAATTTACCTTTGCGACCCCGGCCAAAGTCCCTGAAAGGGTTGTTTTTTTGAACCGGGTCTGTGCTGCCTTTAGGCAGGCAGGCAAATATAGACTCATAAATAGCAAAAATCAACCCGGTTTCTGCTGAGGGCTAAGGTAAAAATGCGGTAAATATCCACGATACCCGATTGTTAGCTTTCGCAGGAATAAAACCGAATAAGATGACAGCGAACGAAATAAGACAGGCTTTTCTGGACTTTTTTAAAGAAAAAGGTCATACGATCGTGCCTTCGGCCCCCATTGTGGTCAAAGATGACCCTACCCTGATGTTCACCAATGCCGGGATGAACCAGTTTAAGGATTATTTCCTCGGGAATAAATTCCCTCCGTATGGACGGGTGGCCGATACCCAGAAATGTCTTCGGGTTAGTGGCAAACACAACGACCTGGAAGAAGTAGGCGTGGATACCTATCATCATACCATGTTCGAAATGCTGGGTAACTGGAGTTTCGGGGATTATTTCAAAAGAGAAGCCATTACCTGGAGCTGGGAACTGCTGACGGAAATTTATAAAATTCCGAAGGACCGGCTCTATGCCACCGTTTTTGAAGGAGATGCCAAAGAAGGATTACCCGCTTCCGCCATAGCACTTGCGAAGTGGCAGGAATTATTGCCGGAAGATCATATCGTTTATGGCAATAAGAAAGACAATTTCTGGGAGATGGGAGATACGGGTCCATGCGGCCCCTGCAGTGAAATACATGTAGACTGCCGTCCGGATGAAGAAAGAAGTAAAACACCCGGGCACCTGCTCGTGAACAAAGATCACCCGCAGGTAATCGAAATCTGGAATAATGTATTCATTCAGTTCAACCGGAAAAAAGACGGATCCCTGGAGCCACTTCCTGCTACTCATGTGGATACGGGAATGGGACTGGAAAGACTGGTCAGGGTCTTACAGGGGAAAGCATCAAATTACGATACCGATATATTTACTGGTACCATTGCGGTAACAGAAAAGATCAGCGGAAAAAAATATGATGGTTCAGATACAAAAGAAGCCATCGCTTTTCGCGTGATTGCCGATCATATCCGGGCGATTTCATTCACCATTGCTGACGGACAACTTCCATCCAATACCGGTGCCGGCTATGTGATCAGGAGAATTTTGAGAAGGGCCGTACGGTATTATTTTTCATACCTGGATTATAAGCAACCCTTGCTCACTCAATTGGTACCGGTACTGGCCAAACAATTTGAAGGGGTATTCCCGGAATTGCTGCAACAGTCAGACTTTGTTGCCAAAGTGGTGAAAGAAGAAGAAGAAGCTTTTTTACGTACCCTGGATAAAGGGCTTAAAAGAGTGGATGACCTGGTGTGTAAGGGTGAGATTTCGGGGAAGGATTCATTTGAATTATATGATACTTATGGGTTTCCTTTTGACCTTACCCAGTTGATTGCTGCAGAAAATAAACTGAAAGTGGATGAGGCCGGGTTTCATGAGGAAATGAAAAAACAAAAGGACCGCAGCCGGGCCGCAACCGCCGTGGATGCGGAGGACTGGGTGATATTGAAAGAAGGATCCAATCGGTTTGTGGGGTATGATTCGCTGGAGGCCAAAGCGTCCATCATCAAATACAGAAAAGTAAAAGCAAAAGGGAAAGAGCTCTATCAACTGGTCCTGGATCAGACTCCGTTTTATGCCGAAAGCGGCGGACAGGTGGGAGACAGGGGTATTCTGACCTTTCATCAAAGTTCCATTGCTGTTGTTGACACCAAGAAGGACAATGACCTGATTATTCATTTCACAGAAACAATTCCTGCTGATCTGAGTGGTGAGGTGAATGCCAGGGTAGATGCCGGCACCAGGAAAAAAACAGAACTCCATCATTCAGCTACCCATTTGCTCCATGCTGCCCTGCGAAAAGTGCTGGGGAACCATGTGGCGCAAAAAGGATCCTTGGTGAATGAAGCACATCTGCGTTTTGACTTCTCTCATTTTGCCAAAGTAACTGAAGTAGAAATTGCACAAATTGAAACCCTGGTGAATGAAAAAATCAGGGAGAATATTCCGGTTGTGATTAAATCAATGCCCAAAGAAGAGGCGATGAAACTGGGGGCCATGGCCCTTTTCGGAGAAAAATACGGGGATGTGGTCAGGGTAGTGATCATGGACCCGGCTTATTCAGTAGAACTTTGCGGAGGAACCCATGTGGGTGCCACCGGGGAACTGGGTTTATTCAAATTAACCAGTGAAGCCGCTGTAGCTGCCGGGGTTCGCCGGGTAGAAGCGGTTTGTGGTAGTCAGGCAGAAGCCTATGTTAATCAGCAGTTGGGGCAGATCAGTTTGCTCAAAGAGACATTGAAGAATCCAAAAGACCTGCAGAAAGCAGTTGAAAGTCTGCAGGAAGAAAATGCGACCCTGAAAAAGCACCTCGATGCAATGGAAGCCCGTCAGCTGGTGGGGATCCGGAATGAATTACTGGAAAAAGATGAAATCATTAATGGCATCAATTTTATCGGTGATATAGTTGAAGTCAGTAATGCAGATGCACTCAAGAAACTCTGCTTTGATCTGAAGAACCATCTGCGGGATCATGTAGCTGTGCTGGCAGTGAACCTGGGAGGTAAACCCTATGTGGCCATTGGTATATCTGAAACCGTTGTAGCAGCCAGGGGATTGGATGCCGGTAAAATTATCAAGGAACAGGTAGCACCGCTGATCAAAGGTGGAGGGGGCGGACAAAAAACACTGGCAACAGCAGGCGGACAGGAACCCGGAAAACTGCAGGAAGTGATCAGTGCGGTAAAACAATTACTGGGATAAAGGTTCAGGACCAGATATCTTCTTCATCCTCCTCTTTTAAGCGGGGATTCATTTTTCTGTTTTCCCTGTAAACCTTTATTGCCAGAATCACCACCCCGATAAAAAGGGCGGCACAAGCGCCGAATACTATATAAGCCATAACTCAGTCATCTAAACTTTAATCAGATACCCAAAAGTCTGGTTTTAATATTCCTGGCCAATACCACTTTGTGGTAAGTAAAACTACTCGACTTCGTATGAGCATGCACGTTATACTGGAAACAGAAAGGCTGGTCTTCCGGGAGTTTACCGCAGCAGATGCCCCATTGATTTATGATTTGAACCTGGATCCGGAGATCACCCGGTATACCCTCGACCCGGTCAGGGACCTGGATCATGCTGCTGAAATTCTGCACAGTGTCATCCTTCCTCAGTATACCTTGTACAATCATGGAAGATGGGCCGTACTACTCAAACCAACACTGCGTTTTATTGGCTGGTGTGGTTTAAAAACCAGGCCGGAACTGGCAGAAGTGGACCTGGGTTACCGGTTCATGAAATCGGCCTGGGGAAAAGGATATGCAACTGAAGCGGCAAAAGCCAGTTTGCAGCATGGGTTTGGTCAACTGGGGCTCGACCGGATTGTAGGGAGGGCCCTCACCGGAAATGGGGCTTCCATTCGGGTTTTGGAAAAATGCGGGATGAATTTTATCGGTGAACAGGTGGTGGAAGGACTGCTTCACCGGACTTATGAGGCCCTGAATCCGCTCATCCGGTTATAAACCCGTTGAAAGGAAGGACCGGCTTTTAACATTTCCGAAACATTTCGTATTTCAGAAAATGTCTTTATATTTGACTACGAAACTTAACGTAGTTCAAACTAAAAAGTGAAAGTCATGAAGCAGCTCCGGATCAAAAACATTTTTGTATTGACAGCTTTTGCATTGGCTGTACCTGTAACCATTCTCGCACAGGAAGATGGTAAAACCGATAAAGAGAAATCCAATAAGGATAAAACAGAAAGAAGGCATATTACGATTACAACAAAGGGTGACCAGCAGGAAAAGATCACGGTGGAGATCAATGGTGAAAAAGTAACCGTGAATGGCAAACCAATTGAAGAATACAAGGACAAGGATGGTGATATCTCGGTCAATGTCAATAAACTCAGGGGGATGGAATCGCTGAGTTATTTCCGTACACCCAAAAGCGGGGCCTGGAGTTTCAATGGGAATGATGATGTAACTGCTTTCGGTGGAAACGAAAACAGGGCCATGCTGGGTGTGACCACTGAAAAAGTGGAAGAAGGAGCCGAAATTACGAGTGTCAATAAGGAAAGTGCGGCTGATAAAGCAGGATTGAAGGAAAATGATATCATTACCAAAGTGGATGATGCTACAATCAGCAGCCCCGATGATTTGTCGGCTGCCGTAAAAAAACACAAGCCGGGAGATAAAGTGTCGATCAATTATCTCCGGAATAAAAAAGAACAAAAGACTACTGCGGAACTCAGCAAATGGAAAGGATCCACATTATTTGGATTTGATGATATGGGACAAAATTTCAAACTGAATATGGATCAGTTCAACTTTGATAAAATTGCTCCTAAAATGCAGCCGTACAGTACTGTTCCCTCTGATGGATACCGGGCCTACACTTTTGCAGGAGGTGCTCCCAAACTGGGTATTTCCGTACAGGATACCGATGATGGAAAAGGAGTTAAAGTGGTGAATGTACTGGATGAAAGCAATGCCGAAAAAGCCGGTATTAAAGAAGATGATATTATCACCCAGGTGGATGACAAAGCGGTCAACAGCACGGATGAAATTGCGAACCTTCTGAAAGAAAAGAAAGATAATCTGACCGTTAGATTTAAACTGCTCCGCGACGGAAAAACACAGAATATAGAAGTTAAAATGCCAAGAAAAATAAAGACAACCAATCTCTGATTTCAGCAGATCTCCTGAAAATGCCCCCGGCCATACCGGGGGCATTTTCTTTTATACAAACCTTACCAATCCCCTCCCTCAAATCCGCTAATTTTGCCTGCCCGCCGTAGCTTTAGCGAAGGCGGGCTGCCCGTTCAGCATCGTTGGTAAGTGGCTTTAGCGAAGGCGGGCTGCCCGTTCAACGACGACAGGTAAAAAGCTTTAGCGAAGGCGGGCCATTCAAAGCCTTGGCGAAGGCAGGCCACCCGTTCAGGCGCCTCATCCACACAAGTGGTGAAAAAATGACAGATTACAATAAATATGAAACAGTCGTAGGACTGGAAGTACATGCCCAGCTGCAAACAGCCAGTAAACTGTTTTGTGGTGACAGCATTGCTTTTGGTGCAGCACCCAATACCCATATCAGTCCGGTCACACTCGCTCATCCGGGGACCCTACCCGTCATGAACCGCAAAGCCATTGAACTGGCTGTAAAGATGGGTTTGGCCTGTCACTGTACCATTGCAAAAGAAAACTGGTTTGCGAGAAAGAATTATTTCTATCCCGATCTTCCCAAAGGATACCAGGTAACCCAGCATACAACCCCGATCTGTGAAGCAGGTTATGTGGAAATCAGTGCAGCGGATGGATCCAGTAAGAAGATCCGGCTGAACCGCATTCATATGGAAGAAGATGCCGGTAAAAGTATACATGATGCGGATGAGCACTACACCCTGGTTGATTATAACAGGGCCGGTACCGCACTCATTGAAATAGTAACCGAACCGGATATCCGCAGCGGGGATGAAGCCTATGCCTATCTCACGGTAGTAAGAAGACTGGTACGTTACCTCGGTATTTGCGATGGTAATATGGAAGAAGGCAGTATGCGCTGCGATGCGAATATTTCTGTGCGCCTGAAAGGGGCAACAAAGTTGGGTACAAGGGTGGAAATCAAAAACCTGAATTCCATCCGCAATGTGAAAAGAGCCATTGAGACCGAATCAAAAAGACTGATCGACCTGCTGGAAGCCGGATCAACCATCATTCAGCAAACCCGGAGTTTTGATGCCAATACAGGTACCAGTTTTGCCACCCGGGAAAAAGAAGATGCAGATGATTATCGTTATTTCCCTGAACCGGATCTGGCTCCTTTTTCACTAAGCGATTCCTTTATTGCGCAAATCCGGGAAAGCATCCCGGCATTACAGGAAGAAAGGATTAAAAAGTATACAACATCTTACCAGCTATCAGCCTATGATGCCGGTTTGCTGACCGAGGAAAGAGAACTATCCGATTATTTTGAACAGGTCATTCATCATACCGGTCATTACAAAGCAGCTGCCAACTGGATATTGGGACCAGTGAAAAACTGGCTTAATGAAAACAGTACGGATATCACGGATTTCCCAATGGGCCCATCCCAACTGGCAGAACTGATTGGAATGATTGACAGCGGTCAACTTAGTTTTACCGTGGCCGCATCCAGGTTATTTCCCCTGATGCTGAAAAACCCGCAAGCTGACCCTGCCAGCCTTGCCCAAACCCATAACCTTCTCCAGCAATCCGATGGGTCAGCTATCGGACCGATTATTGACCAGGTATTGCTGAAATTTGCAGATAAAGTAGCTGAATATAAAAAAGGAAAGAAGGGTTTGCTGGCACTTTTTGTTGGAGAAGTGATGAAACAATCCAAGGGAAAAGCAGATCCCAAACTGACCAATGAACTCTTACTCGAAAAATTAAAAGCCTGAAACAATCATACAATATGAAACGATTATTACTGGCAGTATTGCCACTGTTATTCCTTTATTCCTGTAAAGAAAAATCCGGAGAACAAAAACTGGAGCTGAATGGGGTGATCACCAACAACAGCGCCAAAATGATTTATCTGGAAGAAGTGCCCATGACAACGATGCAACGTGTCATCATGGATTCAGCCGTGCTTGGGGCTGATGGTAAATTCAAACTGAAAACAACCACGGGAGAGGCCAGGGTGTATAACCTGCGCCTGGACCAGAGTAGTTATCCCCTGGCAGCCGTGATCAACGATGCCAAAAAAATTACCGTGAATGTCAAATTCAGCAAAGAGAATACCCAGTTCCCGGAGAGTTATGAAGTAAAAAACTCACCGGTGAGCCAGGAGTTGAAAGATTATGTCACGGCATTCAATAATAAATTTCAGCTGATCATGGCCGAAGCCCGTCGCTACGACAGCCTGGGCCGCGCCGGCGCTACCAGTGAAGACAGCAGTCTGCTGGCGATCCGCAATACCGTTTCAGGGATTGCAACTGATATTAAGACTGTCACCATGGATGCCCTGAAAAAAAGTAAGAACCCGGCACTCTCCATGTTTATCCTTGGTTATTATCAGAGTACGTCTAATATGCAGGGATCGGGTCTGACTGGTCTTACCAATGATGAAGTGATTCAGATTGTACAGGAAGCAGCTACTAAATTTCCTGAACACCAGGGCCTGATCGCTATTAAATCCTCTCTCAGTGCTACACCACAGGGAGGACTGATAGGCCAGCCGGCTCCGGACTTTACCCTTCCCGATCCAAATGGAAAACCGATTTCCCTCAGTTCATTCAAAGGGAAATATGTGCTGGTTGATTTCTGGGCTAGCTGGTGCGGGCCCTGTCGTGCAGAAAACCCCAATGTGGTGAGTGCTTATCAGAAATTTAAAGACAAGAATTTTACGATTCTCGGAGTATCCCTCGATCAGCCGGGAGGAAAAGATGCCTGGATGAAAGCGGTAATGAAAGATAATCTCACATGGACCCAGGTCAGTGACCTGAAATGGTGGAGCAGTGCCGTGGTACCACTGTATAAAATAGAAGGGATTCCTTATAATGTGCTGGTAGATCCGCAGGGGAAAGTCATAGCTGAATCATTGCGTGGAGCAGACCTTGATAAAAAGCTGACCGAACTACTGCAGTAAAAAAAATACGAAGAATAAAAAAGGCCGGACATTGTTCCGGCCTTTTTTGTAAATGCTTTTCCGCTTTATTTTATTTTCTTTCTTTTAATCAGTTTGGCTGTAATAATCTTTACATCTTCCGTAGGTCGGTTGGTATTACGATTGGTGCTAACGGCAGCAATTTTGTCTACCACTTCCAGACCACTGACGATTTCTCCAAAAACGGTATATCCCTGGTCCAGATGAGGAATGCCTCCCAGAGTTTTGTACACTTCCCGCTGGTTTTCAGGTATCTTTCTTCCACCCAGTCTGTTTTTTTCCATCATGTCCAGTTCCTCATCCGTAAATTTTTTTCCCTGTGCCAGATAAAACTGACTGCCGCTGCTGGCTTTCTGGGGGTTTACCTGATCTCCCATTCTTGCTGCTGCAATCACCCCTTTTTTATGAAATAGGGTTGGCCGGAATTCGGCAGGAATTGTATAAGCAGGTCCGCCATTGCCCAGTTGTTGTCCGGGCTGGGCTGTACGGCTTTCCGGATCTCCTCCCTGAACCATAAAATCTTTAATGACCCGGTGAAAAAGCAGGCCATCGTAATAATGCATTTTAACCAGCTTCAGAAAATTGTCGCGGTGCAGGGGGGTAGAGTCAGAGAGACGGATCCGGATATCTCCCATACTGGTTTGCAGCAGCACATCTCTTTTCCGGTCTTTCTTTTTTACCGTTGAATCAGATTGTGCCAATATCGGAGCTACTGAAAGGAATAAACCCGTAATGGCCAATACAAATTTCTTCATATCATAAAGTGTTTTGTTCAAAATAAAGGAGCACATGATCCTTAATGAAATTTTCCTGTTCGGCCGGATTCAGTTCGGGCATGGGTTTTAATTGCCTATAATGCGGCCATCCATCCTCATCCACCAGTTCCAGTTCATAATAACCACTGGGACTGAGCAGGTGGCAAACAGCTACATGCATCAGGTCCTGTTTTTCTTCTTTTGTAAATTTCTCCCGGAACTCACCCAGTTCCTGCACGCCAATCAGGAATAGAATGGCTTCCAGATCAGGTTTTTTCCCAAATCGCTCAGCCAAACCGGCTTCCAGGTTCCACCACCGTTGTTGCAGGTCATCATGTACAAACATAACGGCAAAGATAGTGCTGACGGCACAACCGGCATCTCCATTATCTTTGCGGCTCCGGAGCCTTCCCTTTTATTGTTAAAACCTCCGGTAAAAAGGAAATAAGATGTTGCAGATACAGGTAATCAGGCAGGATCCCAGCCTGATCAAAGAAAGACTGGCGGTAAAGCATTTTGCAGACAGCGGGCTGGTGGATGAAATTGTGAGCCTGGATGAAGAGAGAAAGAAACTACAGCTGGAATCAGACAATACCCTTGCAAAGGTCAATAGTGCTTCGAAAGAGATTGGTCAGCTGATGGCCAAGGGACAGAAAGAAGAAGCGGAGAAAAGAAAACAGGAAGTAGCTGCTTTTAAAACAGCCCTGCAGCCTATTGCGGATCAGCTGGCTGCTACTGAAAAATTACTGCATGATAAAATGGTCTTACTGCCCAACCTGCCTTCATCCAAAGTGCCTGCCGGAAAAACACCGGCTGATAATGTGGTGGTAAGAGAAGGGGGTGCCATTCCTGTTTTACCTGAAGGATCTGTTCCTCACTGGGACCTGATTAAGAAATATGATATCGTGGATTTTGAGACCGGTGCAAAGTTAACCGGCAGTGGATTTCCGCTTTATAAAGGAAAAGGTGCCAAACTGCAAAGAGCATTGGTACAATACTTCCTCGATTTTAATACGGCAGCCGGTTATACGGAATACCTGCCCCCGCTGATGGTGAATGAAGCCAGTGCCTATGGTACGGGCCAGCTACCGGATAAAGAAGGACAGATGTATTATATGCCGGCGGATAATTTTTACATGATCCCTACATCCGAAGTACCGGTGACCAATATTTACCGGGATACGATGCTGAAGGAAACCGAACTCCCGGTAAAAATGACTGCATTTTCTCCCTGTTTCCGCAGGGAAGCAGGCAGTTTTGGGGCCGATGTGCGTGGACTGAACCGGGTACATCAGTTTGATAAAGTGGAAATCGTTCAACTCACCCGTCCGGATAAAAGTGAAGAAGCCCATGATGCCATGGTGGCCCATGTGGAGCAACTTCTGCAAACACTGGAACTGCCTTATCGCATCCTGGCTTTATGTGGCGGTGATATGAGTTTTGCTTCCGCACTCACTTATGATTTTGAAGTGTACAGTGCCGCTCAGCAAAAATGGCTGGAAGTAAGTTCCGTATCCAATTTTGAAGCTTATCAGACCAACCGGATGAAGATCCGGTTCAAAGACAGTGATGGTAAAACCAAACTGGCTCATTCCCTTAATGGCAGTTCACTGGCCCTGCCCAGGATTGTGGCCTGTTTACTGGAGAATAACCAGACAGCAGAAGGAGTAAAGCTGCCGGCTGTATTACAACCTTATTTTGGTGCATCGCTGATTAACTGAATAAACGAAAAGGATTTACCAGAGTCTCATTAGCATGAAAAAATGCTGGCTGATTGTATTACTTTTTTCCTGTCAGAAGAAGGCCGTGCCGGTTATCACGGGCAGGGAAGCTGAATTACCCCGTAAAACGGAATTCATCTATCCACCAAAAGCAACGGTAGCCCCTGATACTTTGTTGGGTAATCGCTTGTTTACAGCCAGATGCGGTCGTTGCCATGGTTTACCTGAACCCAAACAGTTTTCAGCAAAAAAATGGGATGATATCCTTCCCCTGATGTTTCCCCGTTCCCGTTTCGATAATGAAGAAGCCCTGCATGTGCGGGCCTATGTACTGGCTAATGCAGAGAAGTAGCGGCATGTATTTTTTTAATCCTTCGGTTCATCACATAAAACCAGGCGGGTGGTACCAGTGACAGCAGCATCATGCCCGGATAACCCGTGGGCATTTGCGGAGCATCATCATGGTGACGTAGCACCTGGTATTTGCGGCTGGCCATATAATGATGATCGCTGTGCCGGCTGAGCTCAAATAAAAAAATCCGCCCCAATACATGGTCACTGTTCCAGCTATGGGCAGGCATGGCCCGCTCATACTTCCCATCCCCGGTTGCTTTACGCTGCAATCCGTAATGTTCTATATAATTTACTGTTTCCAGCAGCAGGATACCGATCAGGGCTGCTGCCAGGAAATAGAGTAATACCTGTGGCCCGAACCCGACATAAATCAGCAGCAGGAATGCCGCTTGTATCAGGGTAAACTGTATCATTTCATTGTAAAGTGAAAAGACTGCTTTGCCCTTTTTCCTGGTTTCAGCATTGGCAATATGCCAGGCACTGGTATAGCTGAAAATAATGGTGCGGAAGAAAAAAAGATAGAGCGGTTCATTATACCTGGCACTGCTGGGATCATCAGGAGTGGCCACTCTTTTATGGTGGCCTTTATTGTGCTCAGTAAAAAAATGCATATACAGCGAAGTCAATAAGAGCGCCTTGGCCAGGGATTGTTCCCATGGGTTGATCCGGTGACCCAGTTCATGTCCCACATTGATACCAAATGTGCCACATAATAAACCCATCACGGCTGTTCTGCCCAATGCATCCTGCCAGCTGAGAAAATCCTCTTTCATCCCGCTCAGGTAAAAATAAAGGGCGGTGTACTGCAGGATCACGATGATATATAAAAAAAGATCATATACAGGATTCTTTCTGGCCAGTTCCTCTTCTGCTGCATCCATGTTGGCAGGATCAGGTTGTAACAACAGTTCCAGCAAAGGAATGAGGATCCAGGCTATCATCATCGGAATCCATATCGTCCAGCCCCTGCTGTTAAAGGAATGGATCGCTCCCGCAAAGAAGATAAAGGGGATGATATATTTAAAAGCCCTGATTCGCATATCGATTCTCTTTCAAATGTAGAAAATAAAGCAGGGTTTTTTAACGTTTTACGTCTGTATTATGGCCCGGTTTTTAAACTAATCCCTTCCCAGTCAGTCTCAACCTTTAAATGAAGCTTCATGTCATTGAGTAACCAGTTGAAGAACCAGCATTTGATGTGGCGTGCCGGTTTCGGCCCCGCAGTGGAACAACTTCCGGATATGTCCAAATTCACGCCCAAACAGTTCTATAAAGCCCTGGTCAAAGCCTCGGATAAAAAGCCTGAATTCATTGATGTAGCGGATGATTACCTCAAAGGCCTGCTCATGGGAATTGAGGAAACCGGTCGTCAAAAGAAAAAGGAAATGGACATTGAAGATCGTAAGAAGGTGCAGCAAAAGAACCGGGAAGGAGTTCGCAACCTGAATTTGTTCTGGCTCCACAATATGGTGAACAGCGCTTCTCAGTTAAGAGAGAAAATGGCTTTTTTCTGGCATGGACATTTTGCCTGCCGGAATATCAATATTTTTTACCAGCAGGGATTACTGGATGTGCTGAGAAGAAATGCATTGGGCAATTTCGGTACCATGCTCAAAGAAGTATCCCAGACAGCTGCGATGCTGAACTTTCTCAATAACCAGCAAAACCGCAAGGACCACCCCAATGAGAATTTTGCCAGGGAAGTAATGGAACTCTTTACCCTCGGCCGTGGCAATTATACCGAAAACGATATCAAAGAAGCGGCCAGAGCATTTACAGGCTGGAGCGCCAATATGAAAGGTGAATTTGTTTTTCGCAGATTCCAGCACGACTTTGGCAGCAAGACCGTATTGGGTCGTACCGGCAATTTTGACGGGGGAGAAGTGCTGGATATTTTATTGCAGGAGAAACAAACAGCCCGCTATATTACACAAAAAATCTATCGCTTTTTTGTGAATGAAAAACCGGATAACGATAAAATCGACTGGCTGGCCGATCGCTTTTTCAAAAACAATTATGAGATCGCGCCGCTGATGGAAGATATTTTCACGAGCGACTGGTTCTATGAGGATAAAAATATCGGTGCCCTGATTAAATCACCCGTAGAACTGATGGTAGGAATCCAGCGGATGCTGCCCATGAAACTGGAAAGCGAGGATTCACTGATTCTTTTGCAGCGGGTGCTGGGGCAACAGTTGTTTTATCCGCCCAATGTGGCCGGCTGGCCCGGTGGCCGAAACTGGATCGACAGCAGCAGCCTGATGATGCGGATGAGGATACCTCTGCTGATCAATGATACCGATCAAATGAATATCAGTCCGAAAGATGATGACGACGCCATGATGGGTCGTAAGGATGGGGAACCCGCGATGGAGATGGCCAAAAAACAGGGAAGCAAGCAAAATGCAATGGGAAATGGAGGAAAGCGTCAGCAGATCAATGCTGATGTAGACTGGAAGCCCTATGTGAAATATTACGAATCGGTACCAAGAGAAAACCTGGAAGCGAGCATTTCGGCCAATCTGCTGCAGGTGAAAAGCCAGGTGGGCACGGAAGTGATTAAACAGCATTCCGATCAGTCCGGCCGGGAGAATTTTATTAAGACAGCCACTTTGCAGATCATGAGTACACCGGAGTATCAGCTTTGTTAGGTGAGAACATTAAACGTCAGACGTTAAACGTCAGACGGGAGAAGATCTAAAAAGATAAAAATTATTGTAAATGTATATCAGGCGTAAAGAATTCATCCAGGTAGGATCGCTGGCCACCGCTTCAATGATGGTGCCCAAGTTTCTGAAGGCATTTGAAGGAAAGGCCATGGTTCCTCCCGGTAATAAAGTAGTCGTTGTTCTCCAGTTAAGCGGAGGGAATGATGGATTGAATACCGTGATCCCGGTGCGCAATGATTTGTATTATAAAGCCAGGCCCAAACTGGGGATTGAGAAATCAAAGGCGCTTACGCTAACCGATGAAGTGGGAATTCACCCGGCATTAACAGGCTTTAAAGAATTATTTGATGATGGCAGTTTGTCCATCCTGAACAATGTAGGTTATCCCAATCCTGATCGTTCGCATTTTCGCAGCATGGATATCTGGCATACTGCGAGTCAGTCTACCGATTACTGGACCACCGGCTGGTTAGGCCGCTATCTCGATGCACAGTGCAAAGGTTGTGACAAACCCACCCAGGCCATTGAGCTGGATGATATCCTGAGTCTTTCCCTCAAAGGAGAGCAGCTCAAGGGAATTGCAGTAAAAGATCCCCGTCGTTTGTATGGTACTGCTAATGAAAAATTCTTCCGGGATGTGATGAAGAATCACAAAGCCGCAAACCATCCTGCAGGTGACCAGCCCGTTGATTACCTGTATAAAACAATGGCGGAGACTTTATCCAGTGCTGATTATATTTTCCAGCAAAGCAAAATGCATCCGACCAATGCCAGTTATCCCAGTACCGGTTTGGGAAACAGCCTGAAAACAGTGGCTTCCCTGATTTATTCAGAGATCAATACCAAGGTATATTATGTTTCACTGGGAAGTTTTGATACCCATATCAACCAGGATAATCAGCAGCAACGCTTGTTTACGGAAATGAATGATGCGTTAAAAGCCTTTGTAAAAGACCTGAAGCAGAACAACCGTTTCAATGATGTGCTTTTCTTTACTTTTTCTGAATTTGGCAGAAGGGTGGCACAAAATGCCAGCAATGGTACGGATCATGGAACGGCCAATAATATGTTCTTTATCAGTGGCGGCTTGAAACAGAAAGGACTGATCAATGAGATGCCCGACCTGGGCAATCTGGATGAAGGTGATTTAAAATTCAAAGTGGATTTCAAGAATGCCTATGCCACGGTATTAAAGAAATGGCTGAATGCAGATGACCGGGCGATCCTGACCAAACAATACGATTACCTGAATTTTATCTGACGGGTTTATTGCTTTTTCCGGAAGCCAAAATACAATCCGGCTCCCGCCAGCAGAGCACCTGCAAGGATCAGGATCCACAGCTTGTTTTGTTCATTGCCGGACACAGCTTCCTTGTCCGCATGTTTTTCTTTTTCGCCATTCACTAATTCTATTCCTTTTTCCAGCAGGTCTTTTCCTTTTTTCAGCAAATCATCTTCGTTTCCGAAATGAGTGGCCAAATCGGGAATGGGCATGTTTTCTGCTTTCAGTCTGGTTTCAACTGTCTCGATAAGGGTATCCAGTGAAAGTTTTTTATCGGTATCATATTCTGCTCCGATGCGCAGTAGTACCCATTCCTGTTGCCATTTTTTTTGCTTCCTGATATAGGCTGCTGCATCACGCAAAATAGCGGCCATCATCAAATCGGGTCGTGGCGTAAAGGGCAATCTTTCTTTGAGCTGGTATACAACATCGCTGATGATGGTTTCTTCATCTTTTTGCAGTTGATCGAAATGAAGCACCGGATGGTTGATCCACCAATTGGCAGGTTTGTTCTGTAGTTTGGCTTCCAGCACCTGGATATGGAACCATTCGCTGCCCTGGTGCGATTGGCTGTTCAGCTGCATGGCCCGTCGGATATATTGCAGGGCTTCTTTGTTGCGGCCGGCCAGTTCGTAAGCGGTGCCCAGGTTGGCGATCACTTTGTATTCGTTGGGTTTCTCTTTATTCAGTTGCTCCAGTATAGCGATCGCCTCTTCTGTTTTGCCCATCCTCAGACTGGCCAGGGCCTTGTCGTTTTGATTTTCAAACAGATTCAGTTTATTGCTGATGGCATCGCTGAGTCTGTAGAATTCCTGTAAAAGAACCGACTGATCGAACCCTTTCCGGAAGCGGAAAGAGGCGAGCTGATTATCTTTCAGATACTCGGTGGTATGAGCATTACTGCGGTAGCTATTGCCACAGGGGAAAAGCAGGGCAGGGACTAACAGCAGTATAAACAGGATACTTAGTCTTTGCTTCATCAGCGGTTTATTTTTTACTGGCCGCAATCCTGTAAAGAATGAATGCCAGTGCAGCAAAGAAAAGGGTTCCCAACAGGAAGTATCCGCTCTCTCCAAGTCCGCTGTTGCCGGAAAGAGAATGTTCCAGACTGACATTGGTCAGGAATTTTTCTCCACCCGATGAGGCACCTATAAATGCAATAATGACTCCTGCGAGTGCACCTCCTGCCACCAATCCGGTGGCAAAAAGATTGCCCTTGCCCAGTTCTTCTTCTTCCGGTGTTTTATGAATATTGAGTTTTTTCTCTCTTCTGTCAACCAGTGCTTTTACCATACCACCAATAAAAATGGGTAATGTGGTAGAAAGGGGCAGGTAAGTGCCTACTGCAAAACTGAGGGATTTGATATTACAGAGTTCCATCACAATGGCCAGAAAAACGCCCACAAAAATGAATTGCCAATCGAGGTCTTTTGCCTGTATGCCTTTATCTAATGTAGCCAGTAATGTGGCCTGAGGTGCCGGGAATTTTTCTGTTCCAATGGCGTTGGTTATTCCCTGCTGGATCATTTCAGTGCTTGGGTTATTCAATACCTGGATGGTTAAGCCGATTACAATTGATGAAACGATGGCGCCAACAAATAAGGCGATTTGCTGGTTACGCGGGGTAGCGCCTACCAGGTAGCCGGTCTTTAAGTCCTGCGAAGTAGCACCTGCATTCGCTGCTGCGATACAGATCATTCCACCTACCACCAGCACGAGTGGCTC
>Ga0075160_10000346_pt1 | contig 29783 bp, 17 predicted proteins | sample JI91814C2DNA_FD_70969 | JGI IMG/M metagenome (GOLD analysis project Ga0075160, IMG submission 70969) | Wastewater effluent complex algal communities from Wisconsin, to seasonally profile nutrient transformation and Carbon sequestration -... | ecosystem: Engineered > WWTP > Effluent > Algae... | reverse complement strand
GCCTTCTTCGCGCCTTCGATCACCTCGTCGTACGCACGGCTGAAATCACATTCGACCTTCGTGCCAAACTGTGTCCGCATTGGTGAACGCAGGCGGTTCTCTGCGTGGACAAACTTCCAGCCATACCGCACTTCGTCGGTGATCCACCACTTGTTGACCTTGAGGTTCGTCCGCGGCTTGACGCGATAGACCTTGCCCTCATTGTGATGGACATAGATGTTGTCGCCGCTCGCCGTGAGCCCATCGATGGACGGGGTTTCCTTGAGGAACCACACGCGCTGGGCAAAGAGGAAGTCCTTGTCCAGCAGCGCGCCAACGGGGCAGAGGTCGATGACGTTGCTCGCGAGCGGGTTGTCGAGCGCGACACCCGGGAAGACGTCGATCTCTTCCTTGTTCCCGCGGCCTTGCACCGAAAGTTCCGCCGTGCCAGTCACTTCGCGCGTGAAGCGCACGCACCGCGTGCACATGATGCAGCGATCGCTGTAGAGATAGACATGCGGCCCGATGTCCTTCTTGGGCTGCTTGACCTTCTGCTCTTCGAATCGCGAGGTGCCGCGCCCGAACTGGTACGAGTAATCCTGCAGGAAGCACTCGCCGCTCTGGTCGCAGACTGGGCAATCCAGCGGGTGGTTGATGAGGAGGTACTCCATCACCGCCTTCTGGTTCTGCACGGCCTTGGGCGAGTCGGAGTAGACCACCATGCCGTCCACGGCGGGCGTCTGGCAACTGGGCAGGAGTTTTCCGCCCATGTAGGGCTCGAGTTGCCCGGTCTTGGCGTTGGGAGCCGCACACTCCACGAGGCAGATGCGGCACGAGGCGACCACGGACAGGCCGTCGTGGTAGCAATACTGCGGGATCTCGACACCCTTGCCCTCTTCCATCAGGCGATTGGACACCTGGAGGATGGTCTGGCCGGGGGTGAAGTCGGACTTGACGCCATTGATCGTGATCGAGGGCATGGGACCGCATGGTAGCCAAACGGGAGGCGTGTTTTTGCCTCGGCCAAACAGCGACAGGTTGGTGTACATTCGGGTTGAGTGAGCCGCGCAATGATCCTCAGGGGCTCTCGCTCACCGTCGGATCGGAGAGCATTTCTCCCACGTCCCGAAAGAACGGCTTTGAAGTCGCTGTATCCCACCACCACCGGCTTCACACGACCCACATGCAGATTCCGAAGTTTTTCTGGCCAAATGGGTTGCACGAATTGGAATCGTCCAGTACACTGCGCCCGTCCTGGTTGGGCGTCTTTCAGCCCGACCCCGCGAGAGAGAGATGACAAGCAGTCGATGAGGGTTTCCCTCGTCGGCGTGAGGGACGCGGGAAATCACCGGACACCGGAGACTGTTGATGTGTGCGCCACGGCTTAATCGGCCGTGCTGGGTCTCGTTCGTTTCGTCCCTTTGTGTTTCCTGGGATGAGACGCGTGAGCCTCACGCATCGAGCGGCCCGGGATCGAGCAACTCGCCTGGCAGACCAACGCCGACCGGCAGGTGGTGACGACGACCTCCACTTACCGCAACGCCGAGGAAAGCCTCCGACGACCTGAGAGACCGGCGGCTGGCGCGACGCTTGATTCGACTGCACCTTTGGAGGCGGGCTGGGAAACTGGCTCGTGAGGTGACGCACGCGGCTTGGAGACAGGCCGTCAGCGTCAAGAGAGACAGGACGACGTTCGCCGCTCACGCCGTTTCCGCGACGTGGGCCACATCACGAATCGTTCGACGCCGGGTCGACAAACCACAGCACGCGCTGTACTCCTTCCCGATCGATCCCGAAACGCGTCGTCCTACAGCAAACCCTCCCACACCGGGAGGGTTTGCTTGTTTTTGGGGTTTGCAATGAGCGTGTGGGTTTGCACGCCCACGATGAGGTCCGCCGAATCGTGGCGCTCCCGTGCGCCCCAAGCCCCTCACTTCACCAACTTGGGCCTCACCAACTCCACCATCACCATCAGGATTGCGAGGGCCGTGGACGCGTTGTACGCCCCGCCCGCAACAACGATGAGGTAGGTGCCGTCCGCCCACTCGCGTGCGATCCACCAGCCCGCGAAGTCCAGCATGAGGGAGACCCCCATCACGCCGCAGAGCAACTCGCTGAGGCGCTTGGGGAACGTGGTCATGAAGAGCAGCAACGCGAGGACGATCGTCGTCGTCGCCATCGCGAGCATGTGGGCGTGGGCGCTCACGATCACCTTGTCCGTTGGCGTCCGCTCGATCGTCTTGCTAAATGCCACTTTCTTGACGTCGTTCCACTCATCCAGCGGCACGGCCTTGGCGATCGGGTCTTTGGAACCCTTGCCGTGGCACGAGCGGCAGTTCGACGCCAGGATCTCCGCTGGTGCAAAGTCGCCCAAGTCGGGGTTGTCGTACTGCGACTGCACGCCCTCGCCCTTGAGCCACTTCACGAGCGCATCGCGCTTGTTCTTGGCGAGTTCTGCCGGATGGTTCTTTTCTTCGATCGCGACGAGCAGGCGTGACGGCGCCTTCACGCCGTGGTACGCGCCCTTGAGGTCGAGCATCGAGAGCCCCGGCTCCTGATCGCGGGGCGAGTAGTGCTGACGCACCTGCTGCACGGACGCGACGATGCCGCCCACGAGCGTGAGCATGAATCCAAGAAACCCAACGCGGGCCAGCACACCAAACTCTCGCAACTTGGGGAACGATGTCATGCGCCGCCCACTCCTCTCGTCAGACCTTCATCATGTCCGCGGTGATCTCGACCGTCGTCCCATCGCGTACGGCCTTCGCCGCCGCGATCCCCACGACCGTCGCCTTGTGCCCGACCTCTGCGCCCGCGACAACGGCCTTCCCTTCGCCCACGCTCTTGAGGAAATCCGCCATCGCGTAGTACAAACTCGTCTCGGGCAGCCCAACGCCATCCTTCAACTTGCCTTGCTCCGCGAGTTTCGTCGCGCCGGCGATGAGCGTGATTCCTTCTTCCTTGTGGAACTGCTGCTTGTTGGCGTAGACCTGCCACCCTTGCGTCGGGGCGTCGGCTTCGTTGAACATCCATGCGTGCGACCACGACAGTTTGATCGTTGCGTTCGTGCCGTTGAAGACCTCGTGCTTGCCCTGGAACGAACTGCCAAGGCTCGACTCGTAGATGAACTTCAACCCGTCGGCGTACGCAAACTCGCACACGACGGAGTCGGCGATCTTGCGCCCGTCGTCGTACGCCGCGATCTTGCCCGAGCCGCGGACCGACGTCGGATACTGGTTGCGATACCACGAGGCGACGTCGAACTGGTGCGTCCCCCACTCGCCGGGCAGGCCCAGGGACACGCCCTCGTCCAATCGCCAGTTCAGGACCTTGTCGCGGGCCGCATCGCTCGCGGGGATGCGCCAACTGGTCTTCTGGAACTGGTGCGCCCGCAGCGCGACCAGATCACGCACCGCCTCTGACCGGAAGAACGTCCGCGCCAACTGATACACGGGGTTGCTGCGCCCCTCGAGCCCCGCCGCAAAGATCACCTTGGACCCCATCGCCGCCCCCGCGATCGCCCGGGAATCCTCCACCGTGTGCGCCAGCGGCGCCTCGCAGTACACATTGATCCCCGCCGCGATGAGGTCCAGCGCGATCTGCTTGTGCTCGTGCGTCGGCGTCGCAATGAACACCGCCTTCAAGCCCTTTTCCTTCTCGATCAACTCCGCGTGCGTCGCGTAGGCCTTGGCCTCAGGCGCGCGACGCTGGCCCTGGGCGAGCGCCTTGGCGTCTGCATCGCACACCGCGACGACCTTGGCGGCGGTCAGTTTCTGCAACTCATCGAGCATCGCGCGCCCCTGCCGCCCGCAGCCGATCACGGCGACCGGCAACGCGTCCGCCAGCACCATCGCTGCCGGGAGCACTGCGGGCAGGATCGCCACCGCGCCAATCGCACCAGCCGCTTGCACCAGAAACTCACGACGATTCACGTCAGACATGCTCAATCTCCGTCTTGCTTCGTGCCACGGGCACACGGACTCACACAACATACGCCCATCGAACCTCCGACGCTTCGCCTCCCACCAAGAGCGCCGTGGACCACGCGTCGGCGTCTAGCGCGCTGTCGCATACCACCGCCGCCAGCGTCCTGCCCATGACCGGTTCGCCCGAGCGAGGATCGAGGATGTGCCCGATGTCCTTTCCATCGATCGCGACCATGCGTCCGCCGACTTCCGAGACAGAGAGGGACGCATCTTTGAGCGACACCGTCGGGCCGTGGTTGCCGACCTGCACGCGCCAGCCTTCCAAGGCCTCCGGCGGTGCACCGATGGCCAAGACGCTGCTGGTGCCGGCGTGGAGGAGCGCGCTCTCGATCCCCGCGTCGCGGAGGATCACGCCCGCCGCATCGAGGGCCGCACCCTTGCCGATGGCGCCCAGGTCGAGCGTGATGCTCGCATCGGATCGCCACGCGGTCATCGATCGGTCATCGATCCCGATCGTGTCCATGCCCCAGTGTGGTTTGGGCTCGCTTCGTGCTCGTCCGCAATCGTCCCCGCGAAACCCCCACCACGCCATGAGCGTGCCGATCGTGGGATCGAAGAGGCCGCCCGTCCGGGTGTGGAGGCGTTGGCACGCCAGGAGCAGGTCCAGCGTGTCGCGATCGAGGCGCCGCCCGACACCGACGGGAGCCTGGTTCAGTTTCGCGATCGTGCTCGAGCGTTCGAAGGGGGACCAGAGGGCGTGCAGGCGCAGGACTTCCTCCATCGCCGCCTCGCACGCGGCGCGTGCCAGCGCAGCGTCGGGATGGTGCGCGACCACCTCGAAGCGCGTGCCCATGGCGTGCACGGCGTGTCGGCACGCACTCTCTTGCTCGGTCATGGCACCGGCCATCACGCCCGCGTGGTCTTCATGGTCTTGGGATCGAACGTGAACGCGCCGCCCTCCCACATCGAGCGGGTGGCGAGGTCCACGACGACCATGACCTTGAGCCCAAGTTCGACGCCGCTGTCGGGGGCCTGGCGTGTGCGCATGCTCGACAGGAACCCGACGCGGTGCGCGTCCTGGTCGTCACCGATGTCGGGGCATTCGACCTTCATGGGCTCCAACTCTTCGGAGTAGGGAGATTCGGGGCGGACTTCGCAGTTGCGCCCGCCGAGGAAGATATTGGCCTTGTGCCCGCGGATCATCGTCTCGACGCCGGAGTTGTTGCAGGTGGAGCCGCAGACGAACATCTGGTGCCCGGTCTCGAACTGGACGACGAGGTTGATGTTGTCGTGGTTCTCCATCGCCTTGTCGATGAGGTGCGAACCGGTGGCCGCGACGCGCACGGGCCAACCCTGGTTGATCGCCATCATCATGGGCGTCATGACGTGCACGAGCAGATCGCCGATGATGCCGGTGCTCACCTTGCGATAGCGGCGCCACTGGTAGTAGACCTTGGGATCCCACGTGAGGGTCTCGCCAAGGGGCTTGCACCACAGGTTCCAGTCGAGGTTCTCGCCGGGCTTCCAGTTCTTGTCGATCGAGTAGTGCCATTCGCCGGGCGGGTTGTGCTTGGAGGAGTTTCGGCAGTAGGACGTCTGGCTGAAGGTGGGGACGCCGATCGCGCCGTCCTCGATCAACTTCTTGGCGGCATGGAACTTGGGCATGCGCGTCTGCTGCGTGCCGACCTGCACGATCACCTTGGGGTGCGCCTTGGCGACCTCGGCGAGCGCGATCGCATCGGGCAGATTCAAGGTCATCGGCTTCTCGAGGTAGACGTCCTTGCCGGCCTTGATCGCGTCGATCGCGGCCATCGCGTGCCAGTGCTCGGGCACGGCGAGGATCACGCCATCGATCGACTTGTCCGCGAGCAACTCGGCGTGCGTCTTGTAGGTCTTGACGCTGCCGCCCTGGGCTTCATCAATCTGCTTCTTGGCACGGTCGAGGAAGAGGGAGTTGAGGTCCGCGATCGCCGCGACCTCCACCTTTTCGCGGCCTTTCTTGTTGATCGAGATGAGGGCGTGGCAGTGGCCCAGGCCCATCGCGCACCCGCCCGCGCCGCCGACGCCGATCACGCCGATCCGCAACTTCTTGGCGTCTGCGGGCAACGCCGCGCTCTCGGGGGCTGCGGCCGCGACTTGGTTCTGGGCGGCGGCGATCTTGCCGAGCAGCGCGGCGGCTCCGAGCGTGGCGGCACTGCCCGCAAGGAAGTGGCGACGGGACTGGCTCGACTCAACAAACTCGCGCGGCGTGGTCATGTGGCTCTCCGGATGGGGCATCGCCCCGGGGTGGTGTGGTTACCACCATGGTACAGGAATCCTCGGGGTGTGCAACTCTGCCACCCGCCACAAATCGCGATTCCATCTATTCCGGGGCCACACCGGGGAATCTGGGAGGCGATGGGCGACATCACCCACACGTCCCGCCGCCTGTCCCCCACACAACCAAACCCCTCACTCGCCTTTCACTCGCCCCCATCCAATGATGCGCCTTCGGCCTCGTAGCTCAGTTGGATAGAGCACCGTGCTTCGAACGCGGGGGTCGCAGGTTCGAATCCTGCCGAGGTCGCTTTGCCTTCACATCCCATGCCACTCGGGTTCGCCGAAGGCGGCGAGGCAGGGAAGAAGAGGGGGTGGGGGCACACACACCCTCACACACTCTTCCCACACACACTTCTTCCATCAAAGCAGAAAGCCCCGAATTTCTCCGAGGCTTTCCGGTCTGTCTCTCCTACTCAACACCTATGAACACCGTGACGCGCGGGGGGGCCTAGCGCCGCCGACGTGCTGCGAGGAGGCCCGCCACACCGAGCAGGGCCGCCGCACTTGGCGCGGGGATGACGTTGACTTCGATCATGGGGACCTGGGCCGCCGCACCATCGCCCGAGACGATCTCGTAGAACGAGTTCACGACGGCCACGTTCGGCTCCACCTGCAGGCGGAAGAAGACGTAGCGGTTCGCGTTGTTGCTGAGGAAGTCGGTGTAGCGGGCCTGCAAGAACGCCGTGATGTCCTTGCCGTAGCGCTGGTTGTAACTGGGCGGGATCACGTTCTCGAAGATCTTGGGGGCGATCAACTGGTAGGACGCATCGGCGAACTCATCGGTCGCGCCGACGCTGTCGAAGTTCTTGAGGGACGAACGGTTCGAGGTCGAGCCCCAGAGGTCGGCATCGTGCGTGGGCACGGCGGAGGCCTGCGAGGGAAGGAACAAACTGAAGTTCGCGCTCGTGATCGTCGGGCCCAGGGGCTGCAGGCTCGCGAGGTCGAACTCAAAGATCGCGCGACGCTCGCCCTCGATGCGGCCGGACGGCGGGTTGCGCGTTTCGCGGAACGTGCCCAGACGCCCGGGCGAGCCGATGCCGGCCTGCGCGTTGATCGCGCCGTTTCCCTCGGGGAGGGTGATGTGGTAATCGGCGGCGTTGCCATTGAGCGTGGTCACCGTCGCGGAAGCGGTTCCGGCGGCGGCCAAGAGGCCCAGCACAGCAATGTGGATGGAACGAGAAGGGGCACGGCGACCAGCCACTGTGAAAGACAGCGCGGCACGACCCACGAACGACGTCAACAGATTCTTCATAACGCAGAGTTTCCCCCGCGCTGCACTCTTCCCACGGGGAATGTACACGGACGGCGCGGGGTGTCAAGCCGATCTTGCGCCAACCTTCGACGAAACTTCTCGCCGGCCTCTCACAGGATCAACCCGTCGCGACCCACGGCAATACGAAGGCGAGGCCGTACAACCCAACCCCGCACCAAACCAAACCCCGACGGACACGCCTCTCCCCAACCAACGCCGCCCACGGCTGCTTCCACGCGTTGCCGCACTCAGAGCACACCATCGGCGCCCCCCGCCACGTGGTCATCGGATAGTCGCATCGCCCACAGACGACGCGTGCGCCGTGCCTTTGTGTGAGACCCACCGCGATCAAGCCGGGCCCGGCGACACTCAGCGGAAAGCCCAGCAACATCACGGCGACGCGCGCGTTCGAGGTCGCCGCGACTGCGGTCATCACCAGCACCGCGATCACTGCCACGCTCCCCACGATCAACGCGATCGTTTGCGTTCGTCGCGCCGACCGCCGCTGATCCCTCGCCTCGCGCGAGCGTGCTTCAGCACTTCGATCAAACTTCCACCGCACCAGACGCGGCAGGCCCCACACGAAGAACGCGAACATCAACGCGAAGAGCACGTATACCGACCAATCAACGTGGGACACCGTCTTCACCAGGATATCGAAGGGAGACGCGGCCACTCTGGTCGCGACCGCCGGTCCGCCGGGGACCATCGGCCCAGGAAAGAGCGATACGGAAAGTCTCGCTTCCTGCACGCCGCTGGCGATGAAGAGCCAGAAGAACTTGCCGAAGGCGATCGCGGGGATCACCCATCGCCATTGCAGCACCATTCGCGCCTGCCTCATCCGCGCCACGCGCTCCCCCACGGGCGACAAGGGCGTCACCGTGCGACGCGTGCCCCAGAGGTGTGTGGAGAGGATGGACATCGCCGCAATCGTAAGGCGTGCGCCGCGATCGGTCCCTAACGTCACGCGATGACTCTTGCCCAACAGAGGCTCCCACACGCGCCCCCGCACACGCTCGTCGTCGGCGGCACGGGGATGCTGCGTGACCTGTGCCTTGCGCTCGCGATGCGGGGGCAGGTCGTCAGCGTGATCGCGCAGGATGCGGCGCGGCTTGATGCGCTCCGCGTCGAAGCAGAGCGGCACGGGAAAGTGATCCATCCGCTGCCGGTGGATTATGGGCACGCCGTCCAACTGTCCAACCGCATCCGCTCGGCGCAGGCGCTCCATGGCCCGATCACGCTCGCGGTCTGCTGGGTGCATGGCGATTCGCCACAGGCGCTGCCGACGATCGCGGAGGAGTTGCGGCGGGGAACGCAAAGCGGCATTCGGGATTCGGCATTCGGCATTCGGGAAGAGGAAGCAAAGAGCGAGCGAGGGGAAGAAGAGGGGGTGGGTTCACACACACACTCCCACACACACACCCACCCTGACCCCGCCGGAGCAGAGACGACGAAGAAGAAGCGGGGCGAGGTGGATGGTCGCCCGCGTTTGTTCCACCTGATCGGGAGCATGAGCACGAGGCCCGAGGCGCGGGCCGCGATCGAGAAGTATGCGGCGAGTGTTCCCGAGGTCGCGTGGCGGCGTGTGCTCCTTGGGTTCAAGTTCATGAAGGCGGCGGGCGTGGAGCATGGCGGGATGGGCGGCACGCCCTCGGGATCGGGAGCACTCGGCAAAGCCCCCGGCGGCAGCCGCTGGCTCACGCACGAAGAGATCTGGCAGGGCACGCTGGCGGCGATCGAGAACGACTGGACCGAATCGGTGATCGGCGTGGTGTCGCCGTGGGCGAAGAGGCCGGGGTAGGGACTGGAGTTGGTTCGAAGCGAGTACACCGATGGCAAAGCACCCTTGGCCCAACGAGACGTTTCTCACCCGTGCCGCCATGCGACTTCATGCCGAAGTTTCAGATGTGCCCCATGGATTTCCAAGGCGCCTTCATCCTCTGATACGGGCAGTCGACCACGTGTTTCCGGGGCAGGCGCTCAAGTGGAGCATCAACTCCTTCTACGGGGTGGAGCCGTACTACAACGACGAGTTCGAGGCAACCTGTGGCGACGCGCTCAGCGGCGGCCTCACGAAGATAGCGAATGACGCGGAACGATTGGTTCACGCTTCGTTTCATCGAGGGCGTGGTGCGCTCTCGAGACAGCCTCTGGATTTCAGTTGGATGCCCGTTCGCAATCAGCCCGGAGTGTGTTGGCTCACGCTCACCTTGGAACTGTCGGACATACTGCCGGATCACTTCCGCGAAGTGCGGGGCGTGATGCGGTCGTTCTTCGACGGGCTTCCCGAGATCGGTACCGTGCGCAAGGCAATTGGGACTCTGCAACCGATTCGACCGCGATGGCCCGTTGAGCACTACTGCACGCAGGAGTTTGAACCGCCCATCCAAGTCGCCGAGAACGCGGGGTTCTACGGCGCGGTTCCGCCCGGAACCATCGAGACACTCACGTGGTTGACGCTCCTTGGACCGGAACATCTGGAAGCACTGGGGGGCAAGGACACGTTCTTGGAGCGCGCGAAGAAGTTGGCAGGAGACCAGCGGTGCAAGATTCCGCTCGCAATCTCGATCGGCACGCACCACGTGCTCGTCGAACTCCCGCTGTGGTTCGATCCATGGACATACCCGCACTACGAGAAGAATGCCGAGAGTCTGCGGACTACGCCCGAGCCTTCCCGCTGGCTTGCCCGCGAGTTGGCCGATGCCCGCCTCTTCTCGTGGCAGAACTTCACACCGCCCGTCCCGCCTGCAACCACGCCGCGAACGAAGCGTGCGACGCAGGAATCGGCGACGGTGGTCGCCCCACCAACAACGCCGAGCGCGACGCGCCCAGTTCCCGAGCCCGCGCGCACCAAGGATGCGCTGTGGGAGCGCTTGCGTGCCAATCCGCCCGAGTGTCACCTCGACGAACCGGTGCCGGCCACCGCGGCCGAACGCAACTGGGCACAGAAGCACTACGGCCAGTTCGCGACGGCGTTTATCGTCGCCAACGACCAAGGCGACACCAGCCTGCCCCTGTGGGTTCGGTTCGTGCCCGAGTCGATGTCCGTCATCGACCCGATCATGGTCGGGCACCACGCGCGACAGGGCGCCAGTTTCCTCTTCCAATCCCACCGCCACGGCTACGACGGCAAGCAGGGGCACAACCACTGGCCGCGGCGGAAAGCGCCCGACCTCTTCCACTGCCCGCGCTGCGGCAAGGACAAGTTCCGCGTGCTCACCGTGTTCCAATACTCGGGCGATGAGGACGACGAGAGCGATCCACGCGTCAAGCGTTCGCCGCAGGACTTCTTCTCCTGGCTGGCGATCCGCGCGACGTGCTCGGCGTGCAAGTGGTCGGGAACGATCGCGGACATCGAGTGCGCGTGAGGTACGGCACGCCCTGGGCGAAGAGGCCGGGGTGAGCAAAGACGCTCGTGGAAGATGAAGAGGGGGTTGGGGCACACACGCGCCCCACACACCAAATTCCGGCTCATGCATCCGCAGAGTTCGTGTCCTGCACGATGCGGAGACGTTCCAGGATCGGGTGGCGCTGGGCCTTTTTCTCGCGGAGGCGCTCGATGACCAGTGGCGGGACCATGGGTGCGAGTTTGCCCAGATCGTCGCTCATGGCGGTGATCTGGCGGATGAGGCTGCTGGAGGTGTACGCGAAGTTCTGCCCCGCGACGACGAAGGTGGTTTCGAGGTTGGCGACTTCGCGGTTGGTGAGGGCCTGCTGGATCTCGTATTGGAGGTCCGAGAGGTTGCGCACGCCACGGAGGAGGGCCGTCGCGCCGACCTCGCGGGCGAAGTCCATGGTGAGGCCGCCAAAGGAGCGGACGCTGACGGGCGCGTCGTGCGGGGCTTTCTTCACGATCTGGTCGGCCAGGGCCTTGGCCATCTCGAGGCGTTCGTCGGCCGTAAAGAGTTGGTCCTTCGACGGGTTCCTGCCAACAGCAACGATCACTTCATCAAAGAGCTTCCGTCCTCGTGCGATGACGTCCACGTGCCCAAAGGTCATGGGATCAAAGGAGCCGGGATACACGGCGATGTGGCGTGGCATGAGAGAAGAATAGCGACGCAGGGGGTCAGCGAGGCGGCGCAGCAGGGATGAGAAAGAAGAGGTGTGGACAGTTGAGTGTCAGTAGTGCGGGGCGAGGAACTTCCAGCCCCCAACCCCGCAAGCCCAGAATGCTCTCGCCTTCTCCATAAGATGCCTCGATGTCGCACGCCAACGCCAACCACCGCACCCGCGTGATGCTCTTCACCGACACGCTGGGCGACGTCAATGGCGTGTCGCGGTTCCTCAACGACGCCGCGAGCGAGGCGGCCCGCACCCAGCGCGATCTGCTGATCGTGACGAGCACGCGCTTCAAGGTCGAAGAGCGGCCGCAGATCGTGAACGTCCGCCCTCGCGTCGCGATCGCGATGCCGCGGTACGAGCATCTGGAGGTCGTGCTGCCGCGTGCGAGCGAGATGCGAACGTTGGCAGAGGCGTGGAAACCAACCGCGATCCACGTCTCGACGCCCGGGCCAGTTGGTTTGGTCGGTCGCTCGATCGCGAAGAGGCTGCGCGTGCCCTTGCTCGGCACGTACCACACGGACTTTCCGGCGTACATCGAACGATTGTTCGAGGTGGACGGGCTGACGCTCGCGACGCGCAACGTGATGGCGAGGTTCTACAAGCCGTTCGATGTGGTGTTCACGCGGAGCAAGGAGTATCGCGAGGCGGTGGTGGCGATGGGCGTCGATGCGTCGCGCGTGGAGGCTCTCAAGCCGGGGATTCGTACGGATCGATTCAACACATCATGGCGCGACATGGGCGTGTGGCAGCGCCTCGGACTTGAGGGTGGGCCTGCGAACGCACAGGACTCGACGGTGCGGTTCCTCTCTGTCGGGCGCGTGAGCGTCGAGAAGAACCTGCCGCTGCTCGCGAAGGTGTGGCGGCGTGCGGACATGGCGCTGCGCGAGCGCGGCGTTGACGCGGCTCTCATCGTCGTGGGTGACGGGCCATACCTGGAGCCAATGCGGCGCGAACTCGAAGGCACGCGCACGCACTTCCTGGGCTTTCGACATGGCGAGGAACTCTCGAAGATCTACGCGAGTGCGAACGCGTTCGTGTTTCCATCGACGACAGACACGCTTGGGCAGGTGGTGCTGGAGGCGCAGTCGTCGGGATTGCCGGTGCTAGTGAGCGATGTGGGCGGGCCCAAGGCCGTGGTGAACGATGGCGTGACCGGGCACGTTCTCCGCGCGGACGATGAGGCGCACTGGTCACAGGCGATGGTGGACCTGGCATCGGACGATGGGCGTCGAACGACGATGGGACAGGCCGCCAGCACGCACGCGCAGGAGTTCTCGATCGCTCGTTCGATCGACCACTTCTGGGAGGTGCATGTGAATGTGGGGAGAAGGGAGTGAGTGGGGAGGAAAAGCGGGTGGAGGCTCACACATCCTTTCGTCTTCCCTCACCAAACCCGTACTCGTCGACTTGCGAACCGCGATTCTGAGAACAGAACCTCTTATGCTGGCCCTTGGTTCTGGGACGCCGCCCTTCCGTGGACCTGTGACGCCTGCGCGGATTCGACAATCTTGCTGCAGGAAATGCAGAACGCCCCTTGCGTTCAGGGGCACACCAAAATAAAGTAAGAGCACCGGGGAGCCGCTTTGAGAGGCAAGGACGTCCTTGGGCTGTGGCCTTTGCCAGAGCCCCGGATGTTCGTCCGTGCACCGAAAACTGTTGAGGGGCATCTATGCGCGCTGTGGAAGATCGTGGTTTCAATCGTGGCCTCTTCGCTCGTCACCTGACGCGCCTCGCGGGTGCACTCGCCGCCCTCGCCACCACTGCGGCCCACGCGCAGATGTCCACCCCCATCCTCAACCCAGCCACCGGCAACTACTACGCCTACGTCACCGCGCCCGGCGCGGGCATCACCTGGCTCGCGGCCAATGACGAGGCGCAAACCGTCCGCCGCGACAACGTCCCAGGACACCTCGCCGTCCCCACCAGTGTCGCCGAAAACGCGTGGATCGTGCAGAACATGCTCATCATGGGCGTGCCCGGCTTCCCCAGCGGGTATCCCGTCGCCGCCGATCGCTACTGGCTCGGCGGGTACCAACTCCCCGGCAGCAACGAACCCGCCGACGGCTGGACCTGGGTCACCGGCGAGCCCTTCAACTTCTCCAACGCCAACTGGGATCCGCTCGAACCCAACAACAGCGGCGGCGAAGAACGCCTCGCCTACTGGCGCCGCAACCACACCCAGCCCTACGACCCCCTCGATGGCACGCAGCGCCCCGTCGGCGAATGGAACGACGAGCCGAGTTGGCTCCAGAACAAGGGCTATGTCGTCGAGTGGGAAACGCCCGTCCCCTGGAACACCGCGGGCCAGTTCAACTATGGCTACGCCGACGCCAACCGCGCCGACCCAGGACCCTCGGGCCCCGTCGCCAGTTATGTCATGAAGTGGTTCGACCTGCGCCCGGGATTCTCCTTCGGGCTCGGCGTGCATGAAACCCTCACCCTCGACGGCAACAACGGCACCCTCATCATCGGCGCCGGCTCCACCTTCACCGCCAACGGCACGCTCTGGAACAAGACCGTCGAGAACGCCCACCTCTTCCGCATGCCCGCCAACAACATGCGCTACTGGACGCGCACGCAGGGCGGCGTCGTGCACGCCCTCCCGCCCGGGCAGGCCGTCCTCATCGATCCCAACAATATCGTCGACCTGAATGTCAACACGCTGGGGTACGTCGGCGCGGGCGCGGGCTTTGCCCACACCAATGGCGGGATCGCCGCGCCCGGCGTCAACCCCATGAACAGCCTCCTCGACTCGGGGCGCATCACCAACCACGGCACGTTCGCGTGGGACGGCAAGATGTTCATCACGGGCCGCTTCATCCAGTCTCCCACCGGCACCACACGCATCTACATCGCGGGCGCCAACCAGGGCACTCAGTACAGCCGCCTCAACGTTCAGGGCCGCGCCGACCTCGAAGGCTCGCTCCAGGTCATCCTTGAGCCCAGCCTCTTCAACTACGTCCCCGACGTCGGCGCGACGTTCGACGTCATCAACTCCGACACCGCGATGACCCTTCCCTTCGGCGGGCTCAACGTCACGACGCTCATGACCGCCGCCGGCGCAGCGTCGCTCGGGCTCACGCTCCCTGCGCACAACAGCGGCTTCACCGCCGACCCCAACCAACTCGTTGAACTCCCCTCCAACCTCTTCACCGTCTCCACCGTTAACGGCGGGCTCACCCTGCGCCTCACCCTCACCTCACCACTCTGCGTCCCCATCACCGGGCCAACCTCCGCCGAGTTGTGCGCCGGCGCACCCGCCAACTTCTCGATCGTCTCCAAGGGCTCGGGCCCCAAGACCTACCAGTGGCGAAAGAATGGCGTCAACATCGGCGGCGCCACCGGCACCTCCTATTCCATCCCCACCACCAACGCCAACGACGCCGGAAACTATGACTGCGTCGTCACCAGCGCTTGCGGCGCAGAGCCCTCGCCCGCCGCCACGCTCACCGTCAACACGGCGCCCGCAGTCTCCGCACCCAGCAACGTCGCGGCCTGCCTCGGCGGCCCCGCGTCCTTCACCGTCACCCCCACCGGCGGCGGCTCGTACACCTACCAGTGGCGCAAGGGCGGCATCAACATCGGCGGCGCGACCAACGCAACCCTCAACATCCCCGCCGTCGTCCCCGGTGATGCTGGCAACTACGACTGCGTCGTCACCAACTCCTGCGGCAACACCACCAGCGGCTCGGCATCGCTCAGCATCAACACGCCAGCCACCGTCTCGTCCAATCCGTCGAACCAGGCCGTCTGCGCCAACGCACCCGCATCCTTCAGCGTGACCGCTTCCGGCACCGCCCCCTTCACCTACCAATGGCGCAAGGGTGGCGTCGACATCGGCGGCGCGACGAGCAACACGCTTTCATTCGCCAACGCCCTCGAAGCCAACGAAGGTTCCTACGACTGCGTCGTCACCAACGCCTGCGGCAGCGCTACCAGCACCGCCGCGACGTTGACCGTCAATGACGCCGCGACAGTTGCCAGCAATCCCTCCAACCAGACCGTCTGCGCCGACGCGCCCGCGTCATTCAGCGCGACCGCAGCCGGCACAGGCCCCTTCACCTACCAGTGGCGCAAGGGAGGCGTCGACATCGGTGGCGCGACGAGCAGCACCCTCTCCTTCGCCAACGCCCTGGAAGCCAACGAAGGGTCCTACGACTGCGTCGTGACTAACGCCTGTGGCTCGGCCACGTCTTCGGCGGCCACACTCACCGTCAACGACGCGGCCACCGTTGCCTCCAATCCCTCCAACCAGACAGTCTGTGCTGATGCACCCGCGTCCTTCACCGTGACCGCGTCAGGTACGGCCCCCTTCACCTACCAATGGCGCAAGGGTGGAGTTGACATTGGTGGTGCCACCTCGTCCACCCTGTCCTTCGCCAGCGCCGTCGAAGCCAATGAAGGTTCCTACGACTGCGTCGTGACCAACTCGTGCGGCTCTGCCACGAGCGGTGCCGCGACCCTGATCGTCAATGACGCTGCCACCGTCGCGTCCAGTCCGTCCAACCAGACCGTGTGCGCCAACGCACCCGCATCCTTCACGGTGACTGCTTCGGGTACCGCTCCCTTCACCTACCAGTGGCGCAAGGGTGGCGTGGATATCGGTGGTGCGACGAGCAGCACGCTTTCCTTCGGAACCGCGACGTTGGCCGATGTCGGCTCGTATGACTGCGTGATCACGAACACCTGTGGCAGTGCGACGTCCACCGCCGCAACGCTCACGGTCAACGAGATCGCCACCGTTGCGAGCAACCCGTCCAACCAAACCGTCTGCGCAAACGCGCCCGCTTCCTTCTCGGTCACTGCCTCGGGCACAGCGCCCTTCACATATCAGTGGCGTAAGGGTGGCGTTGACATTGGTGGTGCCACTTCTTCCACCCTCTCCTTCGCGACCGCTCTGGAAGCCGACGAAGGTTCCTACGACTGCGTCATCACCAACTCGTGCGGCAGCGCCACCAGCACCGCCGCAACCCTGACCGTCAACGACGACGCCACGATCGCGTCCAACCCTTCCAACCAGACCGTCTGCAATGGCACCCCCGCCTCTTTCTCTGTCACCGCCGCCGGCACCGCCCCCTTCACCTACCAGTGGCGCAAGGGTGGCGTTGACATCGTCGGTGCGACGAACAGCACACTCGCCTTCGCCGCCGTCACCCCAGATGACATCGCGTCCTACGACTGCGTGGTGACCAACGCCTGTGGCAGCGCGACCAGCACCGCCGCCAGCCTCGAGGTCGATTCCCCCGCAACCATCGCGAGCAACCCGTCCAACCAGGACGTCTGCTCTGCCCAGCCCGCGTCCTTCGTCGTCATCGCCGGCGGCACGCCCCCCTACTCCTACCAATGGCGCAAGGGCGGCGTTGACATCGGCGGTGCCACCTCGTCCACACTCTCGTTCGCTTCCGCGCTCGAAGCCGACGAAGGCTCTTACGACTGCGTCGTCACCAACGCCTGTGGTTCGGCAACGTCCACGCCCGTCACCCTCACCGTGAACGACGCCGCGACAATCGCGAGCAACCCCTCCAACCAAACCTCCTGCCTGGGCGCTCCCGCCTCCTTCAGCGTCACCGCCTCCGGCACCGCACCCTTCACCTACCAATGGCGCAAGGGTGGCATCGACATCGTTGGTGCGACGAGCAGCACGCTCGCTTTCGCCGCGACCACCCTCGCCGACGTCGCGACGTACGACTGCGTCATTACCAACGCCTGCGGCTCGGCCACCTCAACCGTCGCCTCGCTCACCGTCAATGAGCCCGCCGCCATCGCGAGCAATCCGTCCGATCAGACCACCTGCGCCAACGCCACCGCATCCTTCAGCGTCGCCGCTTCGGGCACCGCCCCCTTCACCTACCAATGGCGCAAGGGTGGCGTCGACATCGTCGGCGCAATCAACAGCACCCTCTCCTTCGCGAACGCCCTCGAAGCCGACGAAGGCGCCTACGACTGCGTCGTCACCAACGCCTGTGGCAGCGCCACCAGCATCGCCGCGACGTTGACCGTCAATGACGCGGCCACGATCGCATCCAACCCGTCGAACCAGGAAGTGTGTGCAAACGCTCCCGCCTCCTTCAGCGTCACCGCCTCCGGCACCGCCCCCTTCACCTACCAATGGCGCAAGGGTGGCATCGACATCGTCGGCGCAACAAGCAGCACCCTCTCCTTCGCGTCCGCGATTGAGGCCGACGAGGGTTCGTATGACTGCGTCGTCACCAACGCCTGTGACAGCGCGACCAGCACCGCCGCGACGTTGACCGTCAACGACGCCGCATCCGTCGCATCCAACCCCTCCAACCAAACCGTCTGCGACGGCGCACCCGCCTCGTTCGCCGTGACCGCCTCCGGCACCGCGCCCTTCACCTACCAGTGGCGCAAGGGCGGCATCGACATCGTCGGCGCAACCAACGCAGCGCTCTCTTTCGCGGCAACAACCCTTGCCGACGTCGGCTCCTACGACTGCGTCGTCACCAACGCCTGTGGCAGCGCCACCAGCACCGCCGCGACCCTCACCGTTGACTCCGCCGCGACCATCGCCAGCAGCCCCTCCAACCAGTCGGTCTGCTCCGGCGCTCCTGCCTCATTCACCGTCACCGCCTCGGGCACGGCCCCCTTCACCTATCAATGGCGAAAGGGCGGCGTCGACATCGGCGGCGCCACGCTCAGCACCTACACCATCGCTTCCACCCTCGAAGCCGACGCGGGTTCCTTCGACTGTGTCGTCACCAACGCCTGTGGCAGCGCGACCAGCGCCGCCGCCACCCTCACCGTGAACGCATCCGCCAGCGTCACGAGCAGCCCATCCAACCAGACGGTGTGCGTCGATGCGCCCGCTTCCTTTAGCATCACCGCCTCCGGCACCGCACCCATCACCTACCAATGGCGCAAGGGTGGCATCGACATTCCAGGTGCCACGCTCAGCACCCTCTCCTTCGCCACCGCGATCGAGACCGACGCGGGCGTCTACGACTGCGTCGTCACCAACGCCTGTGGCAGCGCGACCAGCGCCGCCGCCACCCTCGCCGTCCAGAACAGCCCGTCGATCGGCACGCAGCCCGACAGCCTCGCGATCCCCGCTGGTTCGCAAGCGGTCTTCACCGTCGCCGCCACCGGCTCGGCCCCAATCACCTACCAGTGGCGCAAGGACGAGACGCCCCTGGTCGATGGCGGCACCATCACCGGCGCCACCACCTCCTCCCTCACCATCAACCTCGTCTCCACCAGCGACGTCGCCGACTACGACTGCGTCGTCACCAACCCGTGTGGCTCCGTGACCTCTAGCGTCGCGGTCCTCCACATCAGCGGCTGCCCCGCCGACATCGACGACGGCACCGGCACCGGCACGCCCGACAATGGCGTCGATATCAACGACCTCCTCTTCTTCCTCGAGTCCTTCGAAGCCGGCAGCCTCGATGCCGATCTCGACGATGGCAACAACTCCGGCACGCCCGACGGCGGCATCGACGTCAGCGACTTGCTCTACTTCCTTGCCCACTTCGAGGCAGGGTGCTAGACGAGGAGTTCTACACGCTCGACCAACCTAGCACTCCGCGCCACAATGCCTGCGCACAATGCCAACACTGCCGGGTGGCGGCATTGTGCAATTCCCCGCCCAACCCTGACGGCCGCGCGAAGCACGGCATGAGGGCAGCGGCGTTGGCGCCGCATCGGTGTTCGAACTTGCTCGTGCGCAATTCTTGCCCAATCTCCAGTGAGTCCACCTAGGCCCGCCTGCAGGAACCCACCTACTTGCACACACAATTCAGGTGCAGGTCCATTCTTGCAGGAGCCATGGCACGAAAATATGCCGCCAGACTGTTCCGTGACTCATTGTTCTCCGAAACACATGGAGCGTGCTCTCTCGCCATCTTGCGGCATTCGCCGCCGATCGTGACGAGCCAGCACCTAAGCAGGGGATGGCAAGAACTATGTGGAACAAGATTGCATCGCTCGGCGTCGGCACCCGTATCACCGCGATCGCCTCCTTCGCACTCGTGGCGGCCCTTACGGTCAACAACGTCGTCTTCGTAAAGAAGTACGAGACCAACGCCGGGCAGGCGATGGTGGACAAGGCCAAGGCGTTCATCGCCCTCGCCGATGAAACCAAGACCCACGTGGGCAAACTCCAGCAGCAGGGAGCGTTCGACTCGGCTCAGCTGATCGAGGAACTCAAGGCCGATCAGGAGGCCGGCAAACCCTACAGCGAGTCCAAGATCTTCGGGACGATCCCCGTCGTCGCGGGCTGGCTCGCGGCGGACGCGGCGGCCGAGAGGGAAGGCATCGAGTTCCGCACGCCCGCCTTCGACGCCCGCAACCCCAAGAACGAGCCCAAAGCTGGCTCCTTTGAGCACGCCCTGATGACCGATCTGACGAACCAGGCCGAGCGTGGCGGCGATGCCAACATGCATCGCATCGATACCGCGACCAACACGCTGCACTACATGCGTGCGATCACGCTCGACCAGTCGTGCATGGCGTGCCACGGCGACCCGGCGACGAGCCCCACCAAGGATGGCAAGGACATCCTGGGCTTCAAGATGGAGAACTGGAAGGCGGGCAAGGTGCACGGCGCCTTCCACATCGCGATGCCGCTCGCGCCCGTCGATGCGCAGGTCGCGTCGTTCGTGTCCAACGGATTGATGTGGACGGTGCCGCTGGGAATCGCGGCGTGCGGCATCCTCGTGTGGTTCACACGCAAGGTGCTGGGCAAGCCACTGGGCGCCATGCTCTCCAGCATCGTCACCATTCAGAAGACCAAGGACCTGACCCAGCGCGTGGACGTCAAGTCCCAGGACGAGATCGGGCGCGTGGGCGAGAGTTTCAATAACATGGTCTCCAGCATGCACGACATCATCGCCGAAGTGAACTCTGGTACGACCCAGATCGATGCGGGCACCGGGCAGATCTCCGCCGCGAGCCAGTCGCTTGCCGAGGGTGCTTCGCAGCAGGCCGCGAGCCTCGAGCAGATCAGCGCGTCAATCGAAGAGATGTCCAGCATGACGCAGCAGAACGCGGAGAACGCGCGTCAGGCCAACGCGATGAGCGAGACGTCGAAGAAGTCCGCCGACAAGGGCCAGTCTGAAATGAAGCAGATGGCGTCGGCGATGCACGAGATCAAGCAGTCGTCCGCCGAGATCGCGAAGATCATCAAGGTGATCGACGAGATCGCGTTCCAGACGAACCTGCTCGCGCTCAACGCCGCGGTCGAGGCGGCTCGTGCCGGCGAGGCGGGCAAGGGCTTCGCGGTCGTCGCGGAAGAAGTGCGTTCGCTCGCGCAGCGTTCTGCGGAAGCCGCGAAGAACACGTCGAGCATGATCGAGCAGTCGACGAAGCGTGCGGACAATGGCGTGGAGATCGCGAGCCGCGTGGGCCAGGCGCTCGATGAGATCGCGGATGCAACGAAGAAGGTGAACACGCTCCTCGCGGAGATCGCGTCCGCATCGTCCGAGCAGGCCAAGGGGATCGGCCAGGTGAACACGGGCGTCAGCGAACTCGACAAGGTGACGCAGGCCAACGCGGGCAACTCGGAAGAACTCGCGTCGGGAGCCGAAGAAACCGCGTCGCAGGTCACGAGTCTGCAGGAACTGGTGAGGCAGTTCAGGACGTCGGAGGCCGGGCGCATGGCGACCACCTCCACGCCATCGAAGCCAGCAGCGTCCAAGCCAACCGCAACGAAGCCCGCGAAGGCGCCGATGAAGTTGTCCAAGTCCAAGTCGCTCAAGCAGACGGCGTCCCCCGCCAAGTCCGCCCAAGCCGCGGCCGAGCAGGCCATCCCCCTCGAAACCGCCGACGACTCCCTCGCATCATTCTGATCGTTTCCACTCTTGAATCCTGAACCACACCCCGCCAACACTGGCGGGGTGTGTTCGTTTGCAGCAGCCGTACGATCCCCGCATGTGTGGCCGCTACACCCACCTCTTCACCTGGAAGCAACTCCACCGGTTGCTCTCTCTCACCTCCCCCGAGGTAACGCTCACCAACGCCTACAACGTCGCGCCGACACAGCACCAACCCGTTGTGATGCTCGATGAAGCCCAAGACGGCCTCGCCCTGCGCCCCATGCGCTGGGGCCTCGTCCCCTCTTGGGCCAAGGACATCGCCATCGGCAACTCCCTCCTCAACGCTCGCTCCGAAGGAATCGAATCCAAGCCCTCCTTCCGCGCCGCGTTCAAGCGCCGTCGCTGCATCGTGCCCATGAGTGGCTTCTATGAATGGCAGAAGGTCGAAGGCTCGCGCACCAAGCAGCCGTACTACATCTTCCCCGCACCCAACTCCCCCACCGCTCCTTCCGACGACCCAACCGGCGCCATGTGGCTCGCCGCAGGCCTCTGGGAATCCTGGCACGATCCCGCCCTCCCCAAGGACGCCCCCGCCCTCGAGTCCTTCTCCGTCATCACCACCAGCGCGAACACCGCGATGGCCCCCATCCACGACCGCATGCCCATCTTCCTGGACCCCGCCCAGGCCCGGATGTGGATCACCGCCAAGGAGGGGGCCGACGTCGCCCCCTTACTGACCCCCTGCCCGCCCGCCTGGCTGGCCTTCCGCAAGGTCTCGACCCTCGTCAACAGCCCCCGCAACGACTCGCCCCAATGCATCCAAGAGGCTGTCCCACAAGACTTTGGGAGTATTTTCGACCCACAAGACTGATTTCCGCTTGCTCTAATGTCGGTCTCCGTTAGGATACCGAACATGAGCCGATCACTTCAACTCGCCGGCCTCCGCGATCGCATCGCAGGCACCCACGCCCGGGACCCCGACCAGGGCACCTTTCCGACCGCCGCGGGCGATGGCCTGCGCGGGCGGACGCTCCATGAGTGGTTCGGGAGCGGGGATGGAAGCACGGCACGCGATGCCGATTGGTCGCCGCCCTTGCTCCCACTCATCGACGTCGTTCGGCGTGGTTTCCTCGCCGGGCTCATCTCGCGCGTCCTGTGGATCGGGCGGCGCGTCTTCCCCTATCCGATCACGCTCGCACGCCACGAAGGACTCCTGACCGCGTCGGTCTTCGTGGATCCGCCCAACGCCGCCGCCCGATTGTGGGCGATCGACCTCGCCCTGCGCACGCAGGCCCCCACCGCCGTCATCGCCGATGGATCAGGGCTGACCCTCGCCCACACGCGCCGCCTCCAACTCGCGGCGAGCGCCGGACGCGGCATCGCCCTCCTCGCGCGCCCACCCACCGACATCCACACCCTCTCGGCCGCCACCACGCGCTGGCGCGTCGAGCCCCGCGTCTCGTCACGTTCCTGCGCCGGTTGGAAACTGACGCTGCTTCGCAACAAGGACCACCCCGCGCTCACGGACGAGCGGGGACGGCCACACGTGGAGTGGAGCGATGAAAAGGGTTGTGTCCCTGTGCCTGCCCTGGTGGAGCGCGGAACGAGCGCATCGTCGGCTGGGTCTGCGCAGCAACTCGGCGCGTGATGCCATCCTGCTCGTCCGCGTGCGCGCGGGGCAGCAGATCGTCGCGGGCGTGGATGCCCTGGCCTTCGCCCACGGCGCGCGCGAGGGGCAGAGCCTCGCGCAGGCGCGCACGCTGCTCGCAGGCCTCACCGTCCACACCCCGCCACACGATGCCGCCGCCGACGCGCTCGCGCTGACGGCTCTTGCCCGCTGGGCCGCCAAGCGATGGTCACCCATCGTCAGCATCGATCCGCCCGATGGCGTGCTGCTGGACATCTCCGGGTGCGGGCACCTCTTCGGCGGCGAAACGGAACTGGTCGCGTCACTCGAGAAGAACGTGCGTGCACTTGGTTTTACGCCACGAACGGGCATCGCCTCCACCGTTGGTGCCGCGTGGGCCCTCGCGCGATTCGCCGAGGGCGAAGACTGCATCGCCCCACCGGGACACGAGCGACGGTCGCTCGCGCACCTGCCCATCGCCGCGTTGCGCGTCGATGCGGACGTGATCGAGGGATTGGCCGAGGTCGGCATCGAGCGTGTCGGGCAACTCTTCGATCTGCCACGCCACACGCTCCCGATCCGGTATGGGCCCGACCTTTTGCGTCGCCTCGATCAGGCGCTGGGACTCATCCCCGAACTCGTTGATCGCACGAGCGAGGCAATCACCATCCATGCCTCGCGCGAACTCAGTGGCGGGACCACGCGCCTCGACGCGATCGAACGCGTCGTGCAGATGCTGCTCACCGACATCGCCACAACGCTGGGCACGCACGAGTCGGGCCTGCGCCGCTTGGACGCGACGTTCGAGCGCATGAACGCCGACGCCCAGCGCATGACGATTCAGGTCAGCCGCCCTACGCGGGACGCGAAGCACCTGTGGTCCCTCCTGCGCCCCAAGGTCGAGCGCCTGCACATGGGATTTGGCGTCGAGCTCATCACGCTCGCCGTCGGCGGCATCGCCCGCCTCGTTCATCGCCAGGCCTCCCTCGCGGGCGAACGCGACAATGCATGGAAGCACGACGGCGAGTTCGCCGCGATGCTCGACACCATGGCCTCGCGCCTGGGCCGCACCAACGTCCTGCGCGCCGAACTCGTCCAGAGCCATCGCCCCGAGCGGGCGTTTCGCCTCCTGCCCATCGACGATGTTCGCGGCTCGTCCAAAGCCCCAGACACCTGCCCCGTTGGGCCACGCCCCTCGCGCCTCTTTGACCCGCCACGCCCCGCGCACACCATCGCCCTCTTTCCCGATGGCCCGGTCCAGCGGCTGCGATGGAGCACGCACCACGTCCATCATGAGCAAGGGCATGAGCACGATCACGCGATCATTGCGAGCGTCGGCCCCGAACGCGTCGGCCCGGAATGGTGGAAAGGACGCGAGCCCACGCGCGACTACTACCGCGTGCAGGACGAAACCGGCCGCTGGCTCTGGCTCTTCCGCGAGGCGGGCACCAGCCGCTGGTTCGTGCATGGAGAGTGGACCTGATGCCCGACAGCATTCCCAAGCCCCACACGCACCCGTTCAAACTGCACGCGAAAGAGCGGCCAGACACGTCGCACGCTCCGCCGCCCGCTCACGCGCCCACGTTCATCGAACTCCTCACGCGCAGCAACTACACGTTCCTGACGGGCGCGAGCCATCCGGAAGACCTCTTCAACACCGGGGCCGAACTTGGTTACGTGGCCTTAGGCATCGCCGACACCAACACGCTCGCGGGCGTGGTGCGGGCGCACTGTGCCGCGAAGGACGCACAGCGCCGCTGCATCGTCGGGAGTCGATTGGTGCTGCTAGATGCGCACGGCGTGGAGGTCGCCGTCTATCCCACCGACCGTGCGGCATACGGGCGATTGTGCAAGTTGCTCACCATCGGCAAGCGCCGTGCCCCCAAGGGCGAGTGCCACCTGATGCTCGATGATGTGGCGTTGCATGCGACGGGGCTGGTCTCGATTGCGATTGTGCCGACGGGGTTCACACACGAGCAAGAAGCAGGCGAGCCGCCTGCACCACAAGAACGGGAAGGCGTGCTCCGCCATCTGCGCGACATCTTCGACGACGATCGCCTCTCCCTCGCGATCAGCCTCGGCTATGGCTCGGACGATGCGGCGAGAATCGAGTTCCTCGACGCGCTCGCACGCCGCCTGCGCCTCCCTCTGCTCGCGACCAACGACGTGCTCTACCACGTGCCACAACGCCGCCCGTTGCAGGACGTGCTGACGTGCATCCGCTTGGGTACCACAGTCGAGTCTGCGGGATACGCGCTCCACGCCAACGCCGAGCGCCACCTCAAATCACCCGAAGAAATGGCACGCCTCTTCGCCGCGATGCCCCACGCGCTCTCGCGCAGCCTCGCGATCGCCGAACGCACCAGCGGCTTCACGCTCGACCAACTCCGCTACGAGTATCCCGACGAGGTCTGCCCACAGGGGCACTCTCCCACGCAATATCTCCGCTCGCTCACAGAAGAAGGGGCGTGCGTGGCATATCCACAAGGCGTCCCCGCGAACGTCCGCGCCCAGATCGAGCACGAACTGTCGCTCATCGCGGACCTGCGATACGAGCCGTACTTCCTGACGGTGCACGACATCGTCCGCTTCGCGCGTGGGCGGGGCATCCTCTGCCAGGGGCGCGGGGCCGCCGCCAACTCCGCCGTCTGCTTCTGCCTGGGCATCACGAACGTGAACCCCGCCCAGGGCAATCTCCTCTTCGAGCGCTTCATCAGCAAGGAACGCAACGAGCCACCCGATATCGACATCGACTTCGAGCATGAACGCCGCGAAGAAGTGATCCAGTACATCTACGCCAAATACGGCCGCGACCGCGCCGCACTGACGGCGGAAGTCATCTCCTATCGCGGCAAGTCCGCGATCCGCGAGGTCGGCAAGGCGATGGGCCTCTCCCTCGATTGCGTGGACAGCCTCTCCAAAACGCTCGGCTGGTGGGACAAGGGCGAGATCCCCGCGGAACGCCTGCGCGAACTGGGGCTTGATCCCGCGGATCGCACGCTGCGACTCGTGCTCGCGCTCGCCGATCAGATCCAGGGCTTCCCTCGCCACCTCTCGCAGCACGTCGGCGGCTTCGTCATCACGCGAGGGGCCCTGTGCGAGTCGGTCCCGATCGAGAACGCCGCGATGGACGATCGCACCATCATCGAATGGGACAAGGACGACATCGACGCAATGGGAATGCTCAAGGTCGACTGCCTGGGATTGGGGATGCTGACGTGCATTCGTAAGTGCTTTGGCCTCGTGCGCGAGCACCACGGGCGCGACCTCACGCTCGCGAACATCCCGCAGGAAGATGCGGCCGTCTACGACATGATCTGCAAGGCCGACACCATCGGCGTCTTCCAGATCGAGAGCCGGGCCCAGATGTCGATGCTCCCGCGCCTGCGCCCGCGCACGTTCTATGACCTCGTCATCGAGGTCGCGATCGTGCGCCCCGGGCCGATCCAGGGGAACATGGTGCACCCGTACCTCCGCCGCCGCAATGGCGAGGAGGCGATCACGTATCCCAACGATGATGTAAAGCGTGTGCTCGGGCGCACGCTGGGCGTGCCGCTGTTTCAGGAACAGGCGATGTCGATGGCGATCGTCGCCGCCGGTTTCACGGCTGGTGAGGCCGACAAACTCCGCCGCGCGATGGCGGCGTGGAAGCGCAAGGGCGATCTCATCTTCCGCTTCGGCGCGAAACTGATCGACGGGATGCTCAAGAACGGCTACTCCCGCGACTTCGCCGAACGCTGCTTCGAGCAGATCAAGGGATTCAGCGAGTATGGCTTCCCCGAGAGCCACGCCGCGAGTTTCGCGCTCCTCGTGTACGTGTCGAGTTGGCTCAAGTGCCACTATCCCGCGGCGTTCGCCGCCGCCCTCATCAACAGCCAGCCCATGGGCTTCTACGCCCCCGCCCAGATCGTGCGCGATGCGCAAGACCATGGCGTCGTTGTTCGTGAGGTAGATGCGAACCACAGCGACTGGGATTGCACGCTGGAGCACAGCGACGCCCACGATCGTCCCGCGCTGCGCCTGGGCATGCGCCTCGTCAAAGGATTGTCGCAGATCGACGCCGACGCGATCACGCGAGCACGCCACGCGCACGGCCCCTTCGCGACGCTCGATGCACTCCGCCACGAAGCGCCTCTGCGTGCCCAACCGCTCCGCTGCCTCGCGCGGGCGGACGCTTTCGCCTCGATGGGCCTCGATCGCCAGCGAGCACTCTGGGAGATCCAGGCACTCGACGACAGCGAGGCACCGGTCTTCGAAGAGGTCGACGCCACGCACAACCACACCGTCGCACCCGGCGAGAACTTTCTCCTCCCCTTCACCACGCCCGCGCAGCGCGTGCGCCACGACTACGCCGCAACGGGCCTCTCACTCAAAGCACACCCGATGTCGTTCATCCGCGACACACTCACCGAGCGCACGTTCATCACGGCTCGCGTGCTGCAGGACGAGTCACTCTCTCCCCATGGCCGCCGCGTCAGTGTCGCGGGGCTCGTGCTCGTGCGACAGCGCCCGGGCACCGCCTCCGGCATCGTCTTCATCACGCTCGAGGACGAAACAGGGATCGCAAACCTGATCGTGAAGCCGGACATCTACGAGCGACACCGCCGCGTCGCGAAACTGAGCACGTCCCTCGCCGCGTGGGGACGCGTCGAACGCAACGGCTCGGTCGTGCACGTTCTCGTATCAAAGTTGGCATCACTCGACGACATGAGCGAAGGGATCAAGTCACGATCGCGGGACTTCCACTGAAGGACGTCTCACACACCACGCATGGAGGGTTGCTGATGAACACGCGCTCGACCTCACACTCGCCCGCACGCTCGCCCGACTCGCGCTTCGCATGCACCAACGACTCACGCCCTCGCGACGCCGAGCATGCTCTGCGCCACGGCCTCGGCGATCTTGATGCCGTCCACACCCGCAGACAAGATGCCCCCTGCGTACCCCGCGCCTTCGCCCGCCGGGAAGAGCCCGCGCGTATTGAGGCTCTGGAACGTCTCATCGCGCTTGATGCGGATGGGGGACGACGTGCGCGTCTCGACACCCGTCAGCACGGCGTCCTTCATGTCGAACCCGCGGATCTGCTGCCCGAACCGCTTGAGAGCCTCGCGGATGGCGACGATCGCAAAGTCGGGCAGGCACGTGGACAAGTCAGTTGGCGTGACGCCCGGTCGATACGACGGGACAACGCTGCCCAGCGACGTGCTTGGCCTGCACGCGATGAAGTCCCCCACGCGCTGCGCCGGAGCCGCATACGTCCCGCCACCCGCAACAAACGCCGCCGACTCCCACTTGCGCTGGTACGCAATCCCCGCGAGCGGGCCATCTGGATAATCCTGCTCTGGTGTGATGCCAACGACGATGCCCGCGTTGGCATTGCGTTCCGAACGCGAATACTGGCTCATGCCGTTGGTCACGACGCGGCCAACCTCAGAAGTCGCGGCCACAACCGTGCCGCCGGGGCACATGCAGAAACTATAAACATCGCGGCCGTTCTTCGCGTGGTGCACGAGTTTGTAGTCCGCCGCACCCAGGATCGGATTGCCCGCGCTCTTGCCAAAGCGAGCGACATCGATGAGCGACTGCGGGTGCTCGATGCGGAAGCCCAACGAGAAGGGCTTGGCTTCAACATACACGCCGCGGTCGTGCAGCATCTGGAACGTGTCGCGGGAACTGTGCCCGATCGCAAGAACAACATGGTCCGCCGCAATGCGCTCGCCACTCGCGAGGACCACACCCCGCACTTGGCGTTGCCCATCGCTCCCGACCTCAACATCCAGATCCACCACGCGGCTCTCGAAGCGATACTCGCCTCCGAGCGCCTCGATCGTCGCGCGCATGTTCTCGACCATGCCCACCAATCGGAATGTGCCGATGTGCGGGTGCGCCTCGGTCAGGATCTCTGGCGGCGCACCGGCCTTCACAAACTCCGTGAGCACCTTGCGCCCAAGAAACCGCGGGTCCTTGATCTGGCTGTAGAGTTTTCCGTCGGAGAACGTGCCCGCGCCCCCCTCGCCGTATTGCACATTCGACTCAGTATTGAGGATCGACTTGCGCCACAACCCCCACGTGTCCTTGGTGCGCTCGCGAACGACCTTGCCTCGCTCGAGGATGATGGGCCGAAACCCCATCTGCGCGAGGATCAGTGCCGCGAACAAACCGCTGGGCCCCGCGCCGATCACGATGGGGCGCAATCGTTCGTGCCCCGTCGCCTTGCCCACGAACTTGTACGACGTGTCGGGCGTGGGGCGGACGCTCACTTCATTGGGGAACTTCGCGAGGATCGCCGCCTCGTCCTTGACCTCGACATCGAGCGAATACACCAAGAGGATGGCGTTCTTCTTGCGGGCATCGTGCGCCCGCCGGGCGATCGTGCAGGAAAGGAGTTCCTCCGCCGAGATCCGCAGGCGAGCCGCGGCCGCCCGCGCAATAGCCTCGGGCGGGTGATCCAGCGGCAGCCTGATCTCGGTCAGTCGAAGCATGGGTTCTTATAGTGCCCAAGGCCGCACAGGGCAACTATGACGTGCACAAAGGACACCCATGACCCCCAAGAAGTCCACACCACGACAGCGTACCGCTTCGCTTGACCTTCCCCACGACAAGGAAATGACCAAGTACCATGAGTGCTGGCAGGCGATGCAGATGTTGCTGGTGGAATCAAAGGACGACAAGCCGCAAGCATCGATCCGATCCTTCGATCGAGCGGCACGTACCTTTGCACTTCGCAGCAAGTCCAAAGTACTGCGAGCCCGTGCTGCTGACGATGCGTTCAGCCTGGCATCGGTACTGCCAACACTTCCTGGCAAACAGTCGCTGAACACCGCGCTCGAACTGCTTCGTTACGC
>Ga0075160_10000341_pt1 | contig 29863 bp, 27 predicted proteins | sample JI91814C2DNA_FD_70969 | JGI IMG/M metagenome (GOLD analysis project Ga0075160, IMG submission 70969) | Wastewater effluent complex algal communities from Wisconsin, to seasonally profile nutrient transformation and Carbon sequestration -... | ecosystem: Engineered > WWTP > Effluent > Algae... | reverse complement strand
TATTAGGATCTGGTCTGAAGGGTGCGATTAAGATTGCTAGTATGTGAATGTCCATTGTATTTTCCTTTTTTAGTCTCTATACATGATGGCTTCTAGAGAAATCTCTTCGAAGACAATTAAGAATGAATAGAATAGTTTTAGTAACTCGATGAATTCTTTATTTATTTCTACCGTATGAAAACTCGTGAGTATTAGTTCATAATCAATTAACTCGATTGCAAAATTATTTTGGGATAACAAATCACGAGATAGATTCTCGCGGTTCAGAATTTGAGAAGAGAGTCTTTCTGAATTGCTTTTTAAGAAAAATTTTTCCTCTAAATCCAAATTCTCACAAATACCGTGAATGGATTTATTAAAAATTCCACTTTTAGACTTATAGGCTCTCTTATCTTGCACGAGAAGGTATAATTCTCGTGGATTGTGAATCGGTGCTTTGATTTGAAGATAGATTCCATTTAGCGTATTCGCTTCGTAAAGCGCTTCAATTGATATTGGCTTCCCATTCAGTTGTCCGCGAATGATTGGGCGATCTAGCGGATCTGAAAGGGTATCATAAGAGTAGTTATTCTTTGCGGCAAACTTCTTCCAACTATCCCATTTTCTATTTTCTTTTGTGTCGAAAAGAACTAGAAATAATTTATTTTGAATCTTCATGGAAATATATTTCCATGTGGTAAAAATTTATCAATAATTTTTTGACAAAACTAAATTAATTTCTTAAAAAACTGTAAAAGTATAAAATTAAGCCACTTTCCATCAGGAATCTCTTCTGTTTTTCGAGTAATAAAGCCAACATGCCCACCAGTTTCTGTTAAGACTGGAGTAAGGGATTGAATTTTTTTCCAATGAATGCTGCGAAAAGTATCCGGTGGAATAAGCGGATCATCTTTCGCATGAATTACAATTCCTTTTGCTTTTATTCTATGAATGTAATGAATACTTGAGTTACTACGATAATAATCAAGTGCCCCTTTATAGCCAAAGAGTGGAGCTGTAACCATATCATCAAAATCAAACATTGTCTTGGCTTTGTAAGCATGTTCTTTGATTGAGTTTGGCGCTGACAGAATTCCTCGTTTGAATTTATCTTTGAAAGAATCCAGGAAAACTTTTCTATAAAAAATACCTGCCTGAGAATCAATGTGCTCACAGGCTCTCTTTAAATCTAATGGTGGTGAAACAGCAGAGAAGAATTTGGATCGAATCGTTCTTTTTTCTCCAAAGTATTTAAGCAAAATATTGGCAGAAAGAGAAAAGCCACATAGTATAATTTTTTTAGAAAAAATATTATACACATAATTTTCAATTTGGGCAACATCATTTGTCATACCTGCATTGTAACCTTTTTTGGATAATCCTTCGCCTCGACCACAACCTCTTTGGTTAACGCGTATTACCCCGTAACCCTGTAGTAATGCTGCCTCTGCTAGGGATACAATATAATGACTATCAGAGCTTCCTTCCATTCCATGGAATAGAACTAAATAATATCCGTTCCAACTTATAGCCTTCTTATCTGACTTTGATAGAGGAGGATTATGGTCTAACCATAAAAAATCACCGCTACCATCTTTTGTTTTGAGGATTAATACGTCAGAATCATACTTTGTTTTTAAATGATTCTTTGGTGGGAATATGGTTGTGAATATTGTTTGAACATGATTGTTATTTAAAAACTTGGGAGGGTGGAGATTAATTACTTCAGTATTTCCGTCCATTCGTCTGCTTCTTCTTTGTTAAAATATTTTTTTTCTTTTAAGAATTTTAAAAAACTCTTAAGCACTATTTTAGACTTAGTTTGAAGTTCTTCATAGTTATCAAAATTGTCTTCTAGATAAAAATTTAAAAAATCATCTACTTCGTAATGGGTAAAATCTTCAAGATATATTGGCTCTTCAGATTCACTATCCCCTTCTTCATCTTGAAAAAGATGAGAAAGATAATTTAAAATCAAAACAATTATCTCCCCATCGTCTCTCTTTGTATGATCTAGATATAATCTAAATACAGTCTCTAATTCTTTTTTATTTGACATGGATCGAAGTTGCCAGAGCGTCTACTATGCCATATTCGATAGCCTCATTCGCAGTCATATAATAATCTCTATCAGTATCCTGTGCAATTTTCTCAAGGGGTTGTCCACAGGCTTCTGCTAAAATTTTATTCAATAACTCTTTAGTTTTTTTAATTTCATTTGCATGAATTCTTATATCTGTTGCTGGAGCTACAATTTGACCACCGATGCTTGGTTGATGAATCATAACTTTTCCACTAGGCCAAATAAACCTTCTGCCCTTTTCTCCAGCGCATAATAGGAGTGATCCCATAGAAGCTGCCATTCCCATGCATACAGTCGCAACAGGTGAGGAAATCATTTTCATTGTATCGTAAATTGTCATACCAGAAGTAATGACTCCACCAGGACTATTAATATAAAAAGTAATTTCTTTTCCTGGATCAATCATTTCTAAATACATTAGCTTATTGACAATTTCTTTGGCTGATTCGTCCATGACTGGACCCCAAAGGAAAATCTTTCTTGTTTCTAGAAATTTCTTTTGAATGAAATTTCCATTTTTGAGTTCTTCTAGTATATTCGGAGCTTTTTCTTCCGTTTCTTTCTCGTCTTCGGATTTGAGTAAATTTGTTGAATTCAAGTTCATATCTACCACTATTTATTATTTAAATTTCATGAAAACACCAATTAAAACTGCTCCGGCTCCAATGATATAAAAAAACTTGAGCATATTGACTGGTGGCAAGTGTTCTTTTGCGTCTTTCTTTTTTAAATGAGAACTCGGTAAGCCAGAGGCAAAAAGTCTATCGTTAGATTCATTAGAAATAGTCTCTTTGAATTTTATTACCTTCGAATCTTCAGAAAGCAAATAATATTTTCTCGCTTCTCTGGCTAATGCAGTTTCGTCATCTCTTAGAAATTTCTTTTTAGCTTCTAAATTCATATTCTCAGTTTCTAAACGTTCTACTTCCTCTCGAAGCGTATTCAAACGGTTTTCGAGAGTTCTCCTTTCCAATATACCATTAGAGCCGAGTACGGCTGAGTATAGTATACAAAAAACGGAAATAAGTCCGATAGAAACTGAAATTTGATTTTTATTTAACATCAAGATTGTAAAAAGTTTTCTTTCCTTTATAGACTGCACTTGTGCCCAAATCTTCTTCAATTCTTAGTAGCTCATTGTATTTCGCGATTCTATCTGTGCGAGAGAGAGAACCCGTTTTGATCTGTCCGGAATTAGTAGCAACTGCAATATGAGAAATGGTAGTATCTTCTGTTTCACCACTTCTATGACTTACGACTGCAGTGTAACCAGCACGTTTAGCCATTTCAATAGCAGAAAGAGTTTCTGTTAAGGTTCCAATCTGATTTACTTTGATTAGAATAGAGTTGCAGATACCTTCTGTTATCCCCTTTTGTAGTTTTTGAATGTTAGTTACAAACAAATCATCACCTACAAGTTGAACCTTGCTACCAAGCTTGTCTGTTAATGCTTTCCAACCAACCCAATCATTTTGATCGAGACCATCTTCAATTGTAATGATAGGATACTTTGAAACTAACTCAGAATAATAAGCTACTAATTCTTCGCTTGTTTTTTCTGGATTTTTTTCTGCTTTTAAAACATATTTCTTTTTTTTCTTATCGTAGAATTCACTAGAAGCTGCATCTAAACCAATTAATATATCCTCTTTGGCTTTAAATCCTGCTTTAGTAATTGCTTCTAAAATTACTTCGAAGCCTTCTGAGTTACTTTTAAGGTCAGGGGCAAATCCGCCTTCGTCTCCGACTGCAGTGTTTAATTTTTTTCCGTGTAAAACTGATTTTAAAGCATGGAAAACTTCTGCACCCATGCGAAGTCCTTCTTTAAAAGAAGTTGCGCTCACAGGCATAATCATGAACTCTTGGAAGTCAACGTTGTTATCTGCATGAGATCCACCGTTGATAATATTCATCATTGGAACAGGTAGTTCCCTTGCAAAATTTCCACCTATGTAACGGTAAAGTGGAAGATTACAGTATTTCGCCGCTGCACTAGCTACTGCTAAAGATACGCCTAATATCGCGTTTGCCCCTAAGTTTGCTTTGTTAGGAGTTCCATCTTCTTTGATCATTTTTTCGTCTATAAATGTTTGCTCTAGTGCGTTTAGACCAATAAGAGATTTCGCAAGCTTGGTGTTTACATTAGCCACAGCTTTTAATACTCCCTTTCCGCCATAACGCTTTTTGTCGCCGTCTCTGAGTTCTACTGCTTCATATTCTCCTGTTGATGCTCCTGATGGAACTGCGGCGCGACCAATATGACCGCTTTGTAACTTAACATCTACTTCAATGGTAGGGTTACCTCTTGAATCTAGAATTTCTCTTGCTTTGATTGATTCGATAATGGGTGAATTTTTCACGGGATAAAACCTCTTATTGATAAAAATAAAAATACAAAACTATTGTTTCAAATACCAATTCTTACTAGCAATAATTTTTTTGAAAAATATTAATTTCTCTTTTATTAACGGATGAAAAATGCAAAAAACCGTAAACTTTTTATTGAAGGCGAGTGATTTCGACCGAAACTAAGAGCAGGTAATACATTGGAAGATAGTAATTGGATAAATCGATTTGTTTTGGGAATTACTGGCTCAATGGGAGGTGGAAAGTCAACGGTAACAAAGATTTTTGAATCTCTTGGTGCTTTTCGAATTTCTTCTGACGAGATTGCGAGGCAGTTTACTTCCACCGACTCGCCGGTTAAAAATGAAATTATTGAACTCTTAGGACGCGAAGTTTTAGATGAATCAGGAAATTTAGATAGAAAAAAGATTGCAGGAATTGTTTTCTCTGATAAAAACGCAATCGCAAAGCTAAATGAATTAATGCATCCATTGATTCGAAAAAAAACTCTTGAATTGATAGAATCTATAGCGAACGGGCGGATAATAGCTTGGGAAGCGCCGCTTCTTTTTGAAGCCGGCGGCAATAGTATCTGTAATGCTACGCTTACTGTATTTGCCGAATATGAGCATGCGTGGAGTCGTGTAAAGAAAAGGGATGAAATTTCAGAGGAAGAATTTCGAAGCCGTCTCGCAAACCAGATGGATATTAAGAAAAAGCTAGAAGCTTCCGACTTTAAGATTGTAAATGATAGAGATTTAAGGCATTTAGAGTTAGAATGCAGTGCTATTTATAATGAAATAATGAATAGAAAAATTATCCCCCTGGGATAAGAGGAAACAAATGAAAGAAAGAACATTTTATACTATCAATCTAGACGTGCGAAGAATTGTATTCATTGTCGCAATACTCATTGGTCTCATGACCTATTTTTTTATGCTTGGGAATGCGATGGGTAAAAAGAGTGTAGCCGCCAAAGATAATTCCGCAAAGGATTTAACAGAAGCACACCATGAAGAACACAAAACGCCAGAGAAATCTCCTCTAAAGGCTTCGCCAGAAGAAAATATGGTTCCTGCTCCACCAGAAGAAAAAGTAGATGGAAAAGAATCCGAAGTAGTTGACTTAAAACCTTCTACAGACAATGCCAAAGCAATTCCCGTTCCAGTATCTCCGGTTCAAGAAGTAAAAGAAGATTTAACTAAAAAACCTGTAGCGGTTAATCCTGTTCAACCGCTTCCTGCTAAAACTGGACAGACTCCTCCTATTGCGGTGAATCCTGCTTTGCCTGCAAAGAAAGCATTGTATCCTTATCCTGCCAAGAAAGTGTTACCTCCTGCAAAAACTCCGATTGTGCTTGAGGAGAAAAATTTCTATACGATTCAATTAGGTGCATTTAGTTCGCAAGAGCAAGCCAACAAATTTAAAGACAATGTAATTACAAAAAATAAATTTCCCGGAAAATTTGCTCCTTATGTTTTAAAGCAAAGAGATTTTTTCGTTGTCCTAGTAGGTAAGTCAACCGCCAAAGAGGATTTGGAAAAAATTGTTCAAAACTTAGATGCGGCTACTCAGGGTTCTGCGATGATTGTTAAAAACAAAAAGCCATAAGCAAATTATTAATTTAAAATTATGAATTTTAAATATTGTTTATTGTTGGGGTGTCTTCTACTTGGCAGGAATTCCATTTTATCAGTAGAGCCGCCCAAGGAACCAACTGTTCCAAGTGTGGAGTTAGCAGATAAAGTAGATACTCCAAAGAAAGATTCTAAAAGGGATAAAAATACTAAGTCTGCTTCGGTTACAGTTAAACTTTGTGATGGCAGACAAGTAGTAGGAAATATTGAATACGAGAAAGATGAAATTTTCTTTCAGCATCTAAAAGATGGAATTAAATACGATAAAAAGATGCGGATAACGGAGATTAAGCAGTTAAAAGTTTTATCCTGGGAATTGAAGAAAGGGAAAAAAGTAAAGGATGGAACAACATTTCAGGTTTCCCCATCAAAGGTTCAAATTACTAACAATTCTGCTGAAAATTTTATTTTGAAAGGTTTGCAAGATACTGAATTTCTGAATTTAAACGTGTCGAATCAAAATGGTATTGCAAAGCTTTATACATTTTGGTTGGATTTACAATACGAAAATGGAACTTGGTTTTCAAAGCTGCCAACTGTGAATGGTATAGAACGGGAAGATTGCTATGCCGATGTGATTCGTATAATTCAGTTCAATTAACAGAGTCTTTTTAGTTTCCTGCTTGACTTCTAAGATTTTATTATCACTGTATTTCTATGAAAAAAATCCTGTTTCTATTTCTTGTTGTATTGTCTCTTCGTGCTGATTCCATTCTAACTATTCGTCATGTAACGTTAGCCGATATAGTTTATCAACCTCATTCGGAGGAGGGTTACTTGCAAGGTTGGAATTTCTTTTTTCGTAATTCAGAATTTAATATCATCGCAACCTACTTAGTTAGTAATCTGGGTCCGAATGATTTGAACAATGGAGTCAGCATTGCGATCGAATCTAAAAAGACAGGCTCCATTTTTATTACAAAGGAATTTGGAAGAAAAGATCTTTCAGTGGATAACGGCATTAATCTCAAGATGTATAATAATACTCTAAAATATGAGAATGGCGTTTATGAGGTTTCTCAGTTTTATGATAATATGAAACTCTTTCTAAAATTTGAATCGGATAATCTAGGCGCAACACTTTCAGGCGGAAAACATTTTGTTAAAGGACAAGAAAAATTTGTTCGGGCAGATATTCCTTTTTCATTTGTGAGGACAACAGGATATATTGATTATAAAGGTGAAATTATTGAGTTAGAGGGAGTCGGAGGGCTAGAGCATTTAATTACAAATTATGAAGTGTATAAATACAGCAGCAAATGGGAAATACTCCGCGCAGTGAATAAAGAGGGAATGAAATTATATACGGGAGGATTTCATGGAATAAAAAAATCCAATGAAGATTTTTTTCGAACTCTTGTTATTCAAAATCAAAGAGGGGAAGTTTTACTTTCTGGAATGATTACAAAGACCGAAATCATTTCGGATGAATTAGATAAGTTTTCAGGGTATATATTACCAGTAAAAGAAAAAATTTATGTAGGAGATAACGGTTGTTTTGTCCAATCGGATCGCTTGTATAGCGTAGGAAAAATTAATATATTATCGAATATTTCAGCAGTGTTACGCTTTTTTATAAAACTTTTTTTTGCGAATCCATATCAAGTAAATTACTCTACGCGACTAACAGTCAATTGCCCTGATTTATTTAAATTGATGCCGACAGATTTTAACGGGATTCACTCTTATTACTTAATTAATCCAAAGTAAATTCCTTAGTGTAATTGAATTTATGTATTTAATAAATGACTTGACTATGTTTTAATTTCTATCGTATACTTTATCAGAATGAAAGCCATAGAGAAGCATCGAATTTATATAGGGAAAAGGCAATAATAGGAAGTGGATATTAGTTTATCAGATTGTGAGAAAGAGCAGATTCATATACCAGAGTTAATACAACCGCATGGATATGTATTAGTTTTTAACAAGAATACGCATATAATTACTAGATACAGCGAAAATTTTGAGCATTTAATCGAACATGCAAAGGACAAACTGATCGGAAAGAGGATAAGTGATGTTATCCCTTCGAGGGTCTATAAAACAATTAAAACAAAGCTAGATTTTTCAATGTATAAGCGGCACACTTTTTTTAATGCGGTGTTAGATCAATACTTTGAGCAACCTATTGATATTATAATTTGTGATGCGATAGGCGAAATTATTCTAGAACTAGTTCCTAATTCAAATATCGAAGAGGACATCCACTCTATGGATATCCAATTAAATGAAATTGTTCGCAAAGTGATAACTACTCAACAAATAAATTCACTTTTTGATGTAGCCGCAATTGAAATAAGGAAACTATCTGGCTATGATAGAGTGATGATTTATAGGTTTGATGAAGAGTTTAACGGCGAGGTAATAGCTGAGTCTAGAGAGCCCGTAATGGAGTCGTATCTGAATCTTCATTATCCTGCGAGTGATATTCCTGCACAAGCAAGAGAACTTTATAAAACAAATATGATCCGAACCATCGTGGATATTCAGTATAAGCCGGTTCGGATTCTGAAATCTAATAACGAAGCCACCACACCGTTGGATATGAGTCATAGTTATCTCAGAAGTGTATCTCCTATTCATTTGGAGTATTTGCACAATATGGGAGTAAGGGCTACTTTAACTATTTCGATCATGGTAAATGGCAAATTATGGGGACTCATTAGTTGTCATCATCGAACTGCATTTTCTCCGAATATAAAGCGCTTGAATCTTGTTGAAATTTTCGGCAACATACTCGGTGGAATTATTCAGGCGCGCGAAGAAAGTGAAAATGAAAGAAGAAGTAGTGAACTGCTCGCTCGTCTTGACCTTGTAATGGAAATGCTTTTGATGCATGAAAAAAGTTCTGATCTAATGAGCTTGATTCAGAAGAAGATTCATTTACTTCAATCGATTTTTAGTTCTGACGGATTCCTTGTTTACACAAACAATGCTATCATTGCGCATAATTTTCCTTTTCCTGAAAATGAAATAAAGCAATTGATAGATTGTTTAAAACCATTGGTGCAAGATAAAATTTTTCATACAGATAATTTGGTGTCGGTAAATAGCAATTTGCCGGAAGTTATTTTGGAAATGTGCGCCGGTCTTATCGTAATGAAATTAGACACGCAGCCTAGTAGTTATTGGATATGGAGACGGAATGAAAAAACGCAGACCATTTCTTGGGGCGGGAATCCAAATCAAAAAGCGATTTTAAATCAACAGGGAGTTATTTCACCAAGAAAATCATTTGAAAAATACAATCAAATTGTAACCAAGAAATCAATTTCTTGGGATATATCTGAAAAAGAATTTTATATTCATTTAATTCCACGGTTATATAGATTACATGAAATTTTTGAATCGAATAAGGAATTAGAACACCATAAGCAACATATACTTCATATCGAAGAAGAACGTGCAAAGCATTTTGAAGAGTTGATTGAAATGCTAGTCAGTGTGATTGAAATGCGAGATGCTTATACAGGAAATCATACTCGCAGAGTTGCAAGTTATTCAATTGCGATAGGTAAAGAATTAAAGATCAATAAGGAAGATATTAATCGACTTAGAGAAGCCGCAATTCTTCATGATATTGGGAAATTAATCATTCCAGATACAATTTTACTAAAACCGGGAAAATTATCTTATAAAGAATACGAATTGATTAAGCAACATGTAATAGTGGGACACCAAATTCTAGATAAGATAGATTATTATAAGCCTATCGCGCATATCGTTCTAAATCACCATGAGAAATATAATGGAACTGGGTATCCTTTGGGAAAGAAAGGCTCTGAAATTCCTTTTCTATCGCAAATAATGATTGTTGCTGATTCGTTTGATGCTATGACTACGAATCGAATTTATCAGCCTAGAAAAACATTTGAAGAAGCATTGGCAGAGTTGATAAAATATCGTGGTATTTGGTATCACCCGGAAGTCGTAGATGCTACAGTGAGAATGGTGAAAAATTTACAAATAATAGAATCCGAAACATCTCAAATGCCATTTACGCAAATTGAAAAAGAAAGGTTTTCTTATTTTTTCAAAGACCAATTAACAAATATATATAATGCAACTTATTTGTGGCGAGTCATTAATGATTTAATTCCTGGAATGCATTATAATTATTTTTTAATGATTGAACTTCGTGGAATGACAGATTACAATTCGCATTTTGGATGGAATAAAGGAAATGAAATCATTCAAGAGTTGGCGCAGGTCTTGATAAAAATTACGAAAGAAGAGCAACTGTTTAGAGTCTTCGGGGATGATTTTATTATTTGTTTTGAAACGTTAAACGCTAAAGATTCCTTTCTTGCAGCGTGGAAGATTACTCAGATTCAAGGAGTCTTGTGTAATTGCAGGTCAATTGAAAAAAACATGTTCATAGAAATTTTATAAAACTAATGAATCTTGATCCAAAAACTGTTATTCTATTTAACGCTATTGGATCTCTTTCCATTAGCTTTGGCTTTTATATAATTTCGCGCGGTAATCTCAGTCAGATTTGGGAAATCAGAAGTTGGGCACTTTCCACTTTTATTCAATCTGCTGGCTGGATTATCATTGGAGTATTGCGCGGAACAATTCCTGATTTTATATCTATTATTTTGGGCAATGGCCTACTTATTCTATCGCAGGCAATGACTTTTAATATTCTTTGCAAGTTTCTAGAGATAAAGGCTAATCGTTATTATTCGTATCTGGTAGCTGGAATCGCAACTCTTTTTATTTGCTATTATCAAATGTTTGAACCTGATTTTTCGAAGAGGTCAATAGCTTTATCATTAAGTATCGCATTGATTCAGATTTCTTCTGCGTTTGTTCTGCTTAAACCTATTAATCGTCATTCGGTGCATTATTTTATTAGCTCCACGTATGCGATATGCGGTATATCTTTAGTTGGTCGCGCAGGGTATTATATAATTAATTCTAACCCAACTAATTCACTTTTTCATCAAAATACGATGCAAAACATTGGCTATCTTATTTTCTTTTTAACTGTCATGCTCTTGCCTTTTGGATTTTTATTATTGTGTATCGATAGATACATTGTTAAGAAAAAACTGGCGGATGAAAAAATCCAAAAACTGTTAATGGGAGTTGAGCAAAGTCCAGTTTCAATTGTGATTACAAACACGAAAGGAGAAATTGAATATGTCAATCCGTGGTTCTCAGAGGTAACAGGCTATAGCCGTGATGAAGTGATTGGTCAAAATCCTAGAATTTTGAAATCAGGATTTACATCTCCGAATGAATACCTAACTATTTGGGATCAAATTACAAGAGGAGAAAAATGGAAAGGCACCTTTCACAATAAAAAGAAGAATGGTGAATTATACTGGGAATCCGCAAATATTTCGCCAATTCAGAATGCAAAAGGGGAAATAACGCATTTCATTGGGATAAAGGAAAATATAACTGCTCAAATCAACGCAGACAAAAAAATCAAGGAAAGCGAAGAAAAGTATAGACTCATTTTACAGACATCGAGGGATTTGATTCATATACTCGATATAAATGGAAATCTCATCGAGTTCAACTCTGCCTTTTTAGAGCATCTTGGATATGACAAAGAAGATGCAAAGAATTTGAATGTTAATCAATGGGATGCACAATGGAATCAAGTTGAATTAGAAAAAATTATTCCAGATCTGATTCAGAATGCAAAAATTTTTGAAACGATTCATAAGCGTAAAGATGGGACACTTGTAAATGTTGAAATTAGCACAATAGGCATAATGATTAAGGACCAGTTCTTTTTATATGCTGCGGCCAGGGATATAACCGTTCGGAAAAAAAATGAACTCATATTAAAAGAAATCAGAAAAAAATTAGAAGATTCGAACACAACTAAGGATAAATTTTTTTCTATTATCGCACATGATTTAAAAGGTCCGATCGGAAACATCAATTCAATCTTAGAAATTGTTACAAGTAAAGAAACGCAAATATCCGAAGATGAGAATGAAAAATTTATGACTATGCTGAAAATTTCTTCTAAGAATGTAATGAGTTTACTTGGAAATCTTTTGACATGGTCTCGCTCACAAAGAGGGGATATTGAGTATAATCCAAAGAAATATACATTGAGTGAAATTGTTAATTCGAACGTAGAACTTTTTTCTGCCATAGCGGCTAATAAGAATATACTTTTAAAAAGTAGTATTGACTATAAAGTATCAGCTTATTTCGATTTTGAAATGATGAATACTGTATTTAGAAATTTAATCAGCAATGCAATTAAATACACTAAGGAAAATGGAGAGGTAAATATTTCTGCGGTTGAAACAAACGACTTTACAGAAGTCGCTGTGAGAGACAATGGGATAGGAATGAGCGAAACGATACGCGATAGTCTTTTTCGATTGGATGTAAAACAACCAAGTATGCAAGGAACCAAAGGAGAACGCGGTTCCAGGCTTGGTTTAATCTTATGTAAAGAGTTTATTGACAAACACAGGGGAAGCATTACAGTAAAATCCGAACCGAATCAGGGAAGCGAATTTCTAGTTCGGCTTTATTGGAATAATCATAATGAACCTCGACCCCAAAACCTTAATTCTTTTTAATTCGATTAGTTCTTTATTTATTGGGCTTGGACTCTATACAATTTCGCATGGCTACCTAGGACAAATCTGGGAAATAAGGCGATGGGCTCTTACTGTATTAATGCAGGGTGCAGGGTGGATTTTTCTCGGAACTATTGGTGAGGCTAATTCTGATTATGCATCAATTATTCTTGGTTATGGTTTAATTCTTTTTTCATTATCCATGAGCTTTAATATTCTTGCCTCTTTCTTGAAAGTTAAAATAAGACATTATCTTGCCTACTTTTTATTTGCCATAGGATTGAGTCTCATCGGATATTACACATTTGTGTTTCCAGATATTTTAAAACGCATTGCTTTTCTCGCTCTCTCTAGTTCCATTCTTTTTATTTCTTCCGGTTTTATTTTATTAAAGAATAAAAAATGGAAATTGCGAAGTCATTTTTTTACTGCATTCATTTATGCGATATGCGGAATGTTTTTGGGTTCAGGATCGATTTACGTTCTATTTTGGGATAAGCCTTATATTCAGTCAATTTTTGAACGAGATAATGCATTAGGAATTTCTTATACAATTTTCTTTTTAGGCGTAGTTCTGATTCCATTTGCTTTTTTACTTATGTGCATTGATATATTCATTTTAAAAAAAGAGATGTCAGATGAGAGAATTAAGAAGTTAACAATGGGGATCGAGCAAAGTCCGAATTCGGTAATGATTACCGATACAGATGGCGCCATAGAATACGTGAATCCTAGCTTTTCGGAGATTACAGGCTATTTGCCGGAAGAGGTAATCGGAAAGAATCCCAGAATATTGAAATCAGGGTATACATCTCTCAAAGAATATAAAGAAATATGGAATACTATTTGCTCTGGTCAAAGATGGAAGGGAATCTTTCGAAATAAAAAAAAGAATGGAGAACTCTATTGGGAGTCTACTAGCATTTCTCCTCTAAAGAATCAATCAGGAGAAATTAGTCATTTCATTGCAATCAAAGAAAATATTACAGCTCAAATTATTGCGGAACGAAAATTGGCGGAGAGCGAAGAAAAACATAGGCTCATCATGCAGACTTCCACAGATTTAATTCATATTACGGATATTCGTGGTAATCTCCTTGATTATAATTCTGCTTTCTTAAGGCATCTCGGTTATAATGAAGAGGAAGCCGAAACCCTGAAGGTGAAGGACTGGGATGTGCAATTGAATGAATCTGAGCTTCAGAAGATAATTGAGGATATTATTCATAAGCCACAAATGTTTGAAACAATGCATCGTAGAAAAGATGGAACTGTCCGCAATGTAGAAATTAATGCAATCGGAATAATGATTCAGGGTGAATACTACCTATATGCCTCTGGAAGAGATATAACAGAAAGAAAGCAAAATGAATTTGCGCTCAAGGAGAGTGAAGAAAAATTTAAAAGCTTCTTTCAAATGAATAAAGCCATATTTTTATTAATCGATCCAATGAACGGGAAAATATTAGACGCAAATTCCGCTGCTCAGAATTATTATGGGTATTCAGTGGACGATTTAAAGTCAATGCGGGTAACAGACATTAATACTCTGAGTGCAGAAGAGATAAAAGCTGAAATGCAGAATGCTTCTCTATTTATGAGAAATTATTTTAATTTTAAGCATAGATTAAAAAATTCTGACATAAGAGATGTAGAAGTATATTCAACACCAATAACTATTAACCAAAAAAATATTTTATTTAGTATGGTGCATGATGTTACTGAGCGCAAAGAGGCAGAGCGATTATTGCTAGAAAGTGAAACTAGATTGAAACTTGCTTTAGAAGGTGCCAAGGAAGGAACATGGGATTGGAATATTAAAACTGGTAAAGTCATTTTCGATAATTACTGGGCTGAAATGCTTGGGTATGAATTATCAGATATTTCGCCTAACGTTACTTCATGGGAGGAGTTGTTACATCCTGAGGATAGAGAAATTGTATTCGATTGTCTTAGAAAGCATTTGAATGGCGATACAGAAGTTTATCAGATGGAGCATCGAATGAAGACTAAATCTGGTAAATGGAAATGGATATTGGGACACGGAAAAGTGATTGAACGAAATGAGATAGGAGAGGCACTTAGAGCTATTGGAACTCATGTAGATATTGATATTTACAAAGTTGCGCACGAAGAGCTTAGAATTGTTTCCGAAGAGTTAAAAAATTCAAATGCAACAAAGGATAAATTTTTTTCCATTATATCCCATGATCTGCGAGGTCCGATAGGAAACATAAATTCACTTCTAGAATTAATTACAAATACAGAAAGCAAATTATCAGAAGAGGAATACAGTGAGTTCATGGGAATTGTCAAGTCCTCTACAAAAAATGCTTATATCTTGTTAGAGAATCTTTTGGTATGGTCGCGCTCGCAGAAGGGGCAAATAGAATTTAACCCCTTTAAGTATAATATTCACGATTTGATTAAAGCAAATATCAATTTGTTTATTATTTCTGCTAAGAATAAAAAAATTTCCATAACTAGTAGTGTAGATAAAAATGTATTTGCCTACTTTGATTTTGATATGATGAATACCGTGATTCGGAATTTGATTGGAAATGCAATTAAGTATACCAATGAGAATGGCAAAATTTTAATTTCTACCAGAGAAGAATCAGAGTTCACCGAAATTATAATTCAGGATAATGGTATAGGAATGAGTGAAGCCATTGTGCAAAGCCTCTTTCGAATTGATCTAAAGCAACCAAGTATTCAAGGCACGAACGGAGAAAAAGGTTCTAGGCTTGGTTTAATTCTGTGCAAAGAATTTTTAGATAAGCACAAAGGATATATCGGTGTGAAGAGTGAGCCAAACAAAGGCACAGAATTCGTCGTTAGGCTTTATTCGCCAACGGTAAAGTAAAACTAATTTCTGTTATATTTCCATCTGTAGTAATCCAGAATAAGCCGCTATTTTTTTCTACCAACTCTTTACTTAATGCTAAACCAAGTCCAGATCCTTTTTCTGCATCATCAAGAGGTCTATCAATATGATATTCAAATTTGAATATTTTTTCCTGCAAAGGCTTGGTAAAAAACATTCCTTTGTTTATGATTGAAATCGTAATCTTCTCTGAATCGGAAGTTGTTTTAATTTTTATAAATTCATGATAGTTTGTAAACTTAATCGCATTGGAAAATAAATTTTCGAGGATGATTTTCATTGCGTATTCATCAGCGAGCGCAAACACTTCATTTTGTGCTAAGTCACTCTCTACAGTAATTTTTCTAGATTGAATAGTTTCAGTGTATTCTTTTACAATTTCGTTCATGATCTTCGATAAACTGATTTTTTCTGCTGTGAGTTTAATTAGATTTGTCTCAAGCCGAGACCAATAGATTAAATTTTTGAGATAGGATTTTGTTTCGACATTGAATTTATTTAGTTTTGCCAATGACTCTTTCGCAGCCTTCAAGTCATTCACATTGATGAAGTCTTGCAGAGAAGTAATCCTTGAAAAAATTTCATCCAAATCATCTTTCATATCCTTTGCTATGATGGAAAAGAATGTATTTTTCTTATTATTTAATTCCTTTAATTGCTTGTGAAGTAAGCTATTTTCGAGATGAACTTTTACTCTTGTAATTACTTCAGGATTTTGGAAAGGCTTTGAAATAAAATCAATGGCTCCGAGCCGTAATCCTTCAACCTTTGTATCTATATCCTGATGTGCACTAATAAATATTACAGGAATTTCTCTTAGCTCTGATCTTGACTTTATAATGGAAAGAAGTTCTAAACCACTCATCTCAGGCATATCAATATCAAGAAGAATTAAATCAGGAATTTGTTGATCGAGTAGCTTTAACGCATTTTTTCCACTCGAGGCAGAAATGACATTGTATTTCTCAATCTTGAGAATTAAGCTGAGCATTTTCTCGCTCATTTCTTCATCATCAACAACACAAATAGTATAAGCCATTTATTTCTCCAAAAATCTTAATATCAGGCAATAAGTTACTGTCGCCTGATGAACAAAGTTTTGTCAATGGATAATTATCAATTACTTCACTAGAGTCTCAGGCTTGAATTCAAGAATTGATTTAATCGAATACTCGCTTAGTTTGTATACAATAGGCTCATTATTTTTTCGCACGTAATATGCATTTAACCTTTTATCAAATCCGGCAGATAGAATTGTATAGCTTTTTGGAATTCCATCTTTACTTTTAAAGTCTACTCTTAACTCGAACGGATTTGCATCAATGTTAGATAACACTGATTCATCTATTAAAATATCATCGCTATTAACAGAAGAAAGTTTAGAAAGAGTAGTGGTCATGTCTTCGTTTGCAATTTCTCCTTTTTTGGGGGATTCAAGATTCCATGCTTTGGTCTTTCTAATCTCATAATTATTACTTGGCTTTTTGAGGGTAATACCTATTATCTCTTCTGAAGTTAATCCCGCAGGAGAGACTTTTTTATTTAGAAAATGAGTAAAATCAGATCGATTGGTGGCAGCTTTCAGATTTTCTTCTATTAAATAAATATCATCTGAATCTTTCCACTTTATATGACTACTGTTTGCGTCTGAAGTAGCAACAGAGCCTACTAGGAAGTAACCGATAGAATTAACATTGTCAAAAATTTCGATACGAATTTCATCTTCGTTAAACCCATACTCGTCTGCTTTTTCTTTTGAAGAGCTAACGAGAGTATACCTTCGAGCATTTGAAAGAGATTTCAGAAGTGACTCTATTTTTTCTTTATCGACAGGAAGAGTTTTTCCCTTTGCCAAAAGACTCCATTCATCGTTTCCTTTTCTTAACTCAAACTTTGAATCCGGAAGTTTTGTTTTCTCTACGGTGATTTTTGTGATTGGAGAATTTGTATTATAGAAAGTAGATGCTTGATCGTAACTGCTGATTCTAAATCCAAATGGATCTTTTACAAGGAATATGAGTAAAAGAAAAATAATGTTAACTGTTGTCAGACTAAGAGCTGCATTGTTCATGCAAAATTTAAAAATTTTATTGTAGTATTCTAAAATAGATTTCATAAAAATTACCTTTTACCTGAAGTTCTTTTTTTCAAACGAAGAAAGGCATAAATTCCAATACCTACCGGAAGAAGCAGAATATTAAGGAAGCTATAAATGAACTTTTCAGTTTTATTTACATCCTTTAAATTCTTAGTGTAAACTTGCTTGGTTCTAAGAGAAAGCATATCAGTATCTCCACCAAGTATATCTATGACGTTTAATACAAAGCTCAAGTTGGTGCGGAATAGGGGAAGATAGTCGTTAGTCGCAAGCATATCTGAGATTAAATAAGGACTTCCGAAGACTACGATTTGGCTTTTCTTTCCTTCCTTTGTTTTGTCTATAAATGCTTCCGTTGTCTCTTTAGGAACAGTCTCTGCTGTAAAATAAGATTTTAGATTTCCTTCCACATGTAGCCCTAACACAAAACTAGTATTCTGCGCATTGATTGGCTGTTTGGCAACTTTTTCTTCATTTACAATAACAAACTCTGCTCTCTTGTCAGCCTTCTTAGTGCTTTCAATTAGCGTTGTGTATACTGCTCCCGGTTGCTTGTCAGATTTTACATCTATGGAAGAAGTCCATGGAAGTAGAACTGCACTTGCATTTTTTGTGAACTGACTCTTTGGATTGATTGTTCCACTTTCTTTTCTTGGAATAACCCAGAGCGGATAATGGAAAGCTTCCGCATTTGGATTTGTCAATTGCTGAAAGATCGAAGTCACTGCGTAAGAATCATCTGGCTCAAGGATCATATCTGTTTTAATTTCGATTCCATAATGAGAAAGAAAAGTATTGATTGCTCCTACTTCTGCTGTCGGTTGGGCTAATCCTTCGTTGCCTCCACCCATCATTGCGGCCATTTGATTTTGCCCGCCCATTTGGAAGTTAAAAGTCTTTGCAAAGATTAAAAGGTTTCCACCACGCATTAGGAATTGATCTATATAGTATTTGCCCTTATCCGTTAAATCGGGAGAGCCTACCCACAATACAGTTTTAATTTCATCTGGAATGCTTTCTGAGTTTACATTGATCTCTTGGATTTCTCCATTTTCAGGAGCGAATGCTCTATGCACAAAAAGTCCAAAGGTATCTTTTCCCATGCCCTGTGTTTGTTCAGGAGCTAAAAATGCACCGGCAGTTTTAAGAATAGCAACTGTAGAGGAGTTGTTCTTCTTAAGCATTTTCTTAAGTGAGGATAATATCTGGTATTCGATCGCTTCTGCGAAATAGGCGTTTGGAATTACTGTGGACTTTGAGCCTACAGTGAGTTTAATTCCAAAGTAGGCTTGCTTGATTTCGACAGAGCCTCTTTCTTGCTGATTTAACTGAGCTGGTTTGATTCCTGCTTCCGTAGCTTTTTTCTTATCCGATTCATTAGAGTCGGGGTCATGAAATCTAAGCTCCACTTTTTTGCGATTTACATTTGCGATTTCTTTGATTAACTCTCTTGTGAGGCTAAGTCTGGCTTTGTGCTCACCGGGAACATCGGAAGAATAAAATGCATCAATGTAAAGTTTTTCAGGAAGATTTTGTAAAACTTTTTCTGTGCTGTCTGTGAGATTAAAACGGTTTTCCCGCGATAAGTCTTTACGACAGTAGAAATCACTGATTAGATAATTGAATAGGAAAAAGCTTAAGAAAGTGCTAATAGAAATAAATTTATAATTCTTATTTAGTTTAGAAAAAAACTCTATCATTTTTTACCTCGAATTACAAAAACATTTAAAAATAAAATTACTTTAATAAAACTAATAAAGTATAAAACATCCCTCGGATCAAATACTCCCATTCGAAATGATTCGAAGTGCTGTGAGAGGGAAAGAAACGCGATAAATCCGCCTAGAAAATTTCCAAAGAATTTGAGTATGGGTTGGTATCCCATGATAAACATGAGAAAGCAAGCAAGTAGTGTAAGGATGAATGCAGAAATTTGATCTCGCGTCAGAGAAGAAATGATTAATCCAATGCTTATATAAGCTCCGCCCAAGAGGATAGTCCCTATATACCCCATAAAAACAAGACCAAAATCTAAGTCGCCTAGGATACGCACTGTTAGGGGAGCGAGTAGGGTGCAAAGAATCGTGACTGTTAAAAACATCCAAGCAGATAAAAATTTTCCAATAACAATTTCGTAGTCTCTGATTGGTAGTGTCATTAAAACTTCGATGGTTCCTGACTTTTCTTCTTCAGACCAGATTCGCATTGTAATGGCTGGAATGAAAATTATATAAAGTATTGGAATCCAAGAAAAGAATTGCTCGAGACTTGCAATTTTCAAATCCCAAAATGAATTTCCTCCGAGTCCATAGAAAAATAAAAAAGAAATTAAAAGTAAGAAAAAGGAACTGAAGATATATCCTATTGGTGTGTTGAAGTAAGTGGACACTTCTTTACGAAAAATTGTTTTTATATTTCTCATGGTTACTTACGTGTTAGCTCCTCAAAGATTGATTCTAGAGAGCGTTTAAATACTTTAAGCTCTCTTACTGGTAGACTGGATTTTGCAAGGGTCGCAAATACTAATTCCGGTTTTAATTCAGTCATATGCACTAGATAGCCTTTAAATCCTGCTTCATTTATTTCTGGGAATTCTTCTACGCTTAAGAATGGCTGTGCTGCAAATAGCGGTTTCACCTGATTTAACTCTGCGCCAACTTGAATGGATACGGAGAAGCCGGAATGAAGATTCTTTACGGAAGAATTGGCAACAATATTTCCCTGATTAATGATGATTACCTCATCACAAATGTCTTCCACTTCTTGTAAAATATGAGTAGATAAAATCAAGGTCTTTTCTTTTCCTAATCCTTTGATTAATGTTCTGATATGTGAAATTTGATTTGGATCAAGTCCTGATGTTGGCTCGTCTAAAATAATTATTTCGGGATCATGAATCAATGTTCCGGCTAAAGCGACTCGTTGTTTAAATCCTTTCGAAAGAAAACTAATTGGAGTATTATAATGAGAAGATAGCTCACAAATATCTACCATCTTTTCAATTCGTGATGGCTTATCAAGAGTAGCCACACCACGAATATCTGCCATATAATTTAGATATTCACTTATAAGCATTTCTGGATAAAGCGGAGCGGATTCTGGTAAGTAGCCGAGCTTCTGCTGAATCGTAATTGGATCTTCTAGGAAAGCATGAGTCCCATAATAGATAGATCCTGAACTTGGTTCTAAGTAGCCTGTAAGTAAGCGCATAGTCGTTGTTTTGCCCGCGCCGTTTGGACCGAGTAGTCCGGTAATGACTCCCGGTTTTACAGAGAAGGAGATGTTATTCACGGCTACTTTGTTTTGAAATTTTCTAGTTAAATTTTCTACACGTAACATTCTGATACACCTTGATTAGAACAAATTTGTAGAAAACGGTCTAGTGTCGATAAAATTTTTTTTATATTACAAAGCTTTTATTGTAAGAGTTTAAAGGTTTCCTGGTTTAGATAATTGTCTTTGTATTTTTGATAGTTGGTAGCGGTGCGTGTGATAATCTCGCGCTCTTTTTCATTTATATCTCGAATGATTTTTGCGGGACTACCCATCACCAACACTCCTGCTGGAATTTTTTTTCCGGGAGTGACAAGAGAGCCTGCGCCAACGAATGCGTATTCGCCAAGTTCAACGTCATCCATTACAGTTGCACCCATTCCAACAAAAGAAAAATCTTTGAGCGTTGCTCCGTGAATTGTAACACGATGCCCGAGTGAAACATTATTTCCAATATTGACTGGATAGACGTCACGCGCCACATGTATGAGAGACATATCTTGAATATTACAGTTGTCACCAATTCGAATATAATTTACATCACCACGTATTAGAGTTTGAAACCAGATCGAAGTGTTTTCTCCTATCTTTACATCTCCAATGACTTCTGCACTCGGAGCAATGAACGCAGACTTTGCTATATTCGGACGAATTCCTTTAAATTCATAAATCATAATGATATAAAAAATTAAAATGATCCTCCTGTCATCCCTGAAATTATTTTTGTAGAATTAACTCTTTCTTAATTTTACTTGCTAGATTCAATTTTCAGAAATTTCTGGTATTCACTACCCATGCAAAATTATAAATCAAAGTCGCAACTACCTGACCATTTAGAATTCTTTAAGCGGTTTTTTATTCGATTATCTGTTTCGTTCCTTTTATCTCTAGCAATTGTTTATATCACAAAATTTTTCTTTTTATTTCCATATACAATTCCAAACGAGTTCATGAATCCCGAATTCAAAAAAGGATCACGAGTTTATATAACGTTTTTATTTCAAAAAGATAAGTTACTCATTGGGGATGTGGTTTTAGTAAAATTAAATCCAGAAGGAAGTGTATTGCTTGCCCGCGTAGTTGGAAGAAAAGGTGATAGAGTTTCTCTAAAAAATAAAAAGCTATTTCGAAATGGAAATCAAATTTCAGAGTCAGACAAAGTTATCTTTACCGATAAGCGTTCTCCATTTGCTCCTTCGTTTTCAAGGCGAGACAATCTAGACGAAATTCTAGTGAAAGAAAAAACCTATTTTCTATTAGCCGACAATCGAGATGAAGGAATTGATTCTAGGGAACTAGGGCTAATCGCGCAGGATTCTATTTTAGGCAAAGTTCTTTTTTAGAACTTGCCTAAATTAGAATGATTAAAAAAAATACCATTAGCAATCAATAAAACCTTTTTTCAGGCAGAGCAATGAATTTTAAACCAGAAGATGTTTTACTCGTTTTCCAAAAGTCAATCCAAGACTGGCATATCCATTTATCGCCAGCAGCCAATCCATACAAAAAAGATTCAATGGATTATATACTCTATTCTAAAAATCACATAGATACAATCCAATGGCATGTAGAAGATGAGATACGCAGGGCTGATATTGCTGATTCAGCGATTGCAAAGCTCAAGCGACAAATTGATGCGCTCAATCAAGAGCGAACTAATTTAGTAGAAGTCCTCGATGATTATTTTTTAAATCTTTATAAAGCGATTGCTATTCAGTCAGGAGCCAGAATGAATTCGGAGACTCCTGCCTGGCTCATTGATCGAATGAGTATTTTAGAATTAAAAATCTACCATATGCAAGAGCAAACAGAACGAAAGGATGCAGATGAGTCGCATATAAATCAATGCAAAGCTAAACTCGCTATCTTACTGGAACAAAGAAAAGATCTTTCTACTTGTTTAACTGAATTGCTAGAAGACTTGCAACAGGGCAAAAAGTTTATGAAAGTATACCGGCAAATGAAAATGTATAACGATAAGAATTTGAATCCCGCGCTTTACGCGAACGAAAAATCATAAAATGAATTTATTAGTAATGCGATTTTCGGCAATGGGGGATGTGGCACTTTTAGCACCTGCTCTGATTGCAATATCTGCCAATTATCCCAATGTTCAAATAACGCTTGTTACCCGCGGAAACTTCACTCCCTTTTTTTTTAATATGCCAAATGTGAATGTAATTGGCATTAACCTCAAAAAATACAGAGGTATTATGGGAATCTGGAAGTTTTATAAGGAGCTTGAAAAATTAGGACCTTATGATAAGATCATTGATTTGCATTCCAGTCTCCGAAGTCGCGCTTTCTCTTTCATATATAGACTTAGAGGGATTCCTACCTTCACAATAAACAAGGGTAGAAAAGAAAAGAATGAACAAATTAAAAGGAAGAATAAAGTATTAAAAAATCTACCGCATACAGTGGAACGATATTTAAAAGTATTTGAACATGCGGGGTTTCCGGCTGTTACACGCAGAGGGCCCTGGATCAATGTTGATGCTGACTCAAAGATATATGCACAGGACTTTTTTAAGAGGATGGGACTTAAAAAAAAGGAAACACTCTGGGTAGGTTTCGCACCCTTTGCCGGACATGAATTGAAAGAATGGCCTATGTATAAATCAATTCTTTTAGTGAAGCAAATTCAGACAGAGTTTAATGCCTGTATATTTTTATTCGGATCCACAGAAGAGCGTAAGAAGTTAAAAGTAATTCAGGGTGATCTAGAAAATTGTTTTATAGTATCAGGAGATAAGATGGGTATCCGCGGAGAGTTGGGTATCATGGAAAAATTAGATTTGATGATAGGAATGGACTCATCCAATATTCACTTGATGGCATTACTCAAAAAACCTGTTATTGGAATCTTTGGAACTACTCATCCTTATTCTGGATTTGGTCCTTATGGTCAGGAAGATTCAGGAGTTTTGCAAGTGGAGCATCTTCCCTGTAGACCCTGTAGTATTTATGGAAACACTACTTGCTACAGAAAAGATTTTGCCTGTATGGAGATGATAGACCCGGCGGATGTAATCAAACGTATCCGCTTCGTCTTAAACGTGAATACCCTTTGGTAGACAGACTCGTTACATGAATAAGTTAAGAAGATGATCTTTCTTTTCTTTGTCTTTGTGTAGAATAATCGCTCTTTCGTAAACATCTTCCATTTTTAAAACACAACCGTTGAGTTCATGTTCTGATGCTATCTTAATGGAATTTTCAGAGAAGCGTTTGTATTTCTCCGCGTCTGTTAAAATTTCTATACATCTATCAGCAATTTCGATTGCATTAAAAGGCTCTGCACAATAACCATTCTTATCGTCCTTAATCAGTTCGGGAATAGCAAATGATTTTACGCCAACTGCCGGTAAGCCGCAAGCAATGGATTCTAATATTACAAGTCCCTGTGTTTCCATTGTAGAAGCAGTTAAGAATAAATCATATTGTGGGTAGACTTCATGGAGCTTAGAGTTGTCAATGAAACCGGCGAATAAAATCTTATCAACTAAGTTTAATTTTTCTACCTGGTGCTTGAGTGTAGCGATTGCAGGACCTTCTCCAATGATAGTGAGAGTTGCAGTCGGAAGTTTATTCAGTATTAATTTAAAAGAATTGATGATTACGTCACAGTTTTTTTCGTAAGAAATTCTTCCTACATGAAGCAACTTCGGATTAGCCGGTAACTCCCGAATATTTCCTTTGAATCTAGATAAATCCATTCCGTTAGAAACAACTGTAATTGGTTTTTGAATTTCGTATTCGAGAAGTTGTTCTCTGAGTAGATTAGATGGTGAAATAATCAGATCGCATCTATCGTATAGATTGTTGCAAAGTTTTAAGATGATTTTTTTTCTGATATTGAAGTTGTCCCATTTCTGAACTTTCACAAGATCTTTTAGTTTTAATTCTTTATCAAATCGATTGATCTTCATGAATAGTTTGTCTAGTTTTAAGAGTCGATAGAAAGATACGTATGTGTTTTGCTCTGCCATGAGTGTATGATAAGTTCCAATCGTGGGTATACCATATTTTTCCGCTGCGCTGATTGCATATTGACCGAGTAGTCCGGGTGTATGGATGTGAATTATTTCTGGTTTAAAATCTTTAATGAGTCTTTTGATTTTGTCTGGATTGGGAAGAACTACTTTGATATCCGGATAGCTTGGGAGATAACCGCATGTAAACCTCTCCACGGCAATTTTATCATTCATTCTTGAAAAATCTCCTTCCCCATATTTGGGACAGGCAATTAAAAATTCATGACCTCTATCTGAAAGTAATTCAGAAAAATTCTTAATGGATAAAGCAACTCCATCTACCTTAGGCAAAAACGTATCAGAAAAATACATTATTCTCATAACTACTCAGGCTCCTTTAAGCTCAATGAATACAGTTTTTCTTTTTCCATTGCCTTTCACAATCAAAAATAAGAAAAAAATCAAAAGTTGCTTCCGTGGCAATAAGCTAATTTTATTTAACAGCTTTCTTTGCTTTTTGGGGATCTCGTATATGCATCACTTCAAATTGAGTTCTGGATTGATTGCCCATATTGTCAATAGCATAGAACTTTAACTCATATTCCCCTGGATCAGAAAAGCGGATAGGTTCGATATAGACTTGTGATTCACCCCCGTTGATGGAGTAAAAGATGTTTTGAACACCTGAACAGGAATCTTTGGCTTCAATTTGGCTAATATAGATTTGTCGCTTGATTCCATCAAAAGAAGAAAGAATATCTGCCCGGACTTCTGGGGGGGTTATATCATGACGAAAGAATTTGCTATAGGTTTTTGTATTTCCCAATCTATCCGAGGTAGTAATAAATAGCTCTATTGTTCGATCGGAGAACTGTTCTGGAATAGAGATTCCTTCTTTTGTATCCCAGTCGATTTCCTTGAAATCATTTCCGGTTCTTAAATAAACTTTTGCGGACTCTATTCCACTCAGTAAATCTTTTATTTTAATTTCAATTTTTGAGTTACGACTTGTATAAAGAAATTTTTCGTGATCAATATAGGTATTTGTAAATACATACTCTGCAAGGGGAGCCTCTGAATCTAAAATATATTCTACGGTTTTCATCTTTTCACGGTTACCTAGTCTGTCTTCCGAATAGTATTGAATCACATTTGATCCTTCTTTTTGCAAATGAATTCCGCCTTGGTAGTTGAACCATTTGCCGTCGTTGATTTTGTAATAGGTTGACCAACCTTTTGCTTTTCCTTCTATTACATCTAGAGTGATTAAATGACTTGCGGGAAGGAAGTTACCCGGCAAAGGCTGAACGGGGATTGGTTTTTTTGGCTCTACGATTCTTTGTTCAATTTCAAATACATCTGAATAATAGCCACGAATGCCAAATTGGTCAACGGCTGCAATTCTTCCATATCGGAAACTTGGATTGGTAGGAAGATGAACAGAGGTATCTTTTGTTTTAGCTTGATAAAGAATTCCTAAAAACTTAACGGAGTCAGCAATTTGAAGTTGGTATTCAACTGCCTGTGAGTTTTTTTCCCATTCAATCCATATATATGGATTTTGCTCTTCTTCTGCGAGGATTGGGAAAGTTAAAAAAGATAAAAGTAATACTAATTTGGCTAAGATAATTCTAGAAATTTGATTCATATGTTTGTTCCTAAAAAAACACTACTTATATTCTAATAAAAAAACAAGCAATTAAACATTGGGTGTGTGAACAAAATCAAAGCTGCAATTTAGGTTTGCAAAAAAAAACCTGCCCTTTAGTAAAGGCAGGTTTTTCTATGATTCAAATTAAGATTTGGTTTAGAGTAAATTATGCTCTATTGCTATTTTTGTAATCTCAGCATTTGAACTAACATTCATCTTTGTTTTGATGTTCTTTTTGTGAAAATCAATTGTAAATTCTTGAACATTGAGTTCTCTTGCAATTTCTTTGTTCTTAAATCCTCTCGCAACAAAAGACATTACCTTTTTTTCTTGCGGAGTTAGAACATCGATTAATTTATTTGGGCTAAGCGACTGAACATATTCGCTATTGATTATATCTTGAATTACATAAGAAAAGAATCTTTTCCCTGCTTCTACTGCGTTGATAGCATCTGTAATTACTTGCGCTGGTTCGCTTTTTGACACAATCGCATCAATGTCTTCTTTGATAATCTTCTTGATAGAGAAGTGATCATCCATTGAAGTTAGCACCAATATCTTCATTTTCTTATTCAGCTTTTTGTAAATAGGAATAGCTGAAAAGAAGTTGAAAGATGGCATATACACATCCAAGCAAAGTAAATCGCAAGGGGTTTCTTTTAAAAGGCTGAATAATTCTTCACCGTTACCCGCTTCTCCGACGATTTTTATGTTTGGCATTTTTTGAAAGATAACCGTCATTGCTCTACGTATCAATTCATGGTCATCCGCGATTATTACTCTCATTAGTTTGTTTTCCAAAGTTTTTCCACTCATGTTAAATTAGTAAGGATAATCTAAATTATTCTTTTCTCCTCTTCGAAAATAAATTATTCTATTTATACTTATCTGTAGGTATCGATTTTTTATAAATACTTTTATCTGTCTATTAAAAAAAAAGCATATTTTATTTCATTAGAAACGAGTAGGGCAAGCATATTTAAGTAAAAAAGCGGGTCGAATTTTTGTTCAAAAATTTGACCTCAAAAAGTAAAAGTCGTGAAAACAATAGCGGTAATTTCTGTAGCAAAAATCTTTACGGCTACAGCAAAATTGATTTCAATTGTCATTCCCTTAATTTTCTATCGGGAATCTCAAGGTATTTGAGTTGTTAAAAAAATGTCACCCTGTGGCTCTCTATTGAGCATTCGTTAAACATTTAAGCCATCTAAAAGGGACATAGAAGCCAGATAGAAGCCGACCTCGGCTCGAAGATAGGTTCTATGTTAAAGTGAGTGTCGAATAAGAGCTATGCTATGGTAAAACGCCTTAGATAACTATTCTGAGAAAAAGTTTCATCTTTTTTTTATTCTTTTTCCGAATCCTATTGACTTAAGCCCGTAAAATTAATGTATAGTAAATTTTAAAATTGTTTAAGGAACCTAACAATGAGCGATAATCACAATCCACAGGGATACTGGACATTTCTTGTTATTCTAGTGCTAAATTTACTATTTTTTGTATATATTTCTTTTATTCATCCTGGGGTAGTTGGTGTAGATAAGCCCAATGCGTCAGTAAAGCAGGAAAAAAGCAAATAACAAAGTTGAGAATGCAATCAAAATTCATTAATATTCTTTCTACTCTTTTAGCTTTTCTTTTCACAGGAGCGTTATATTCTTATGACCCTGCCTACACGGAAAGTAATAACGAACTTCCAAACGAAATTGTTGATTTGAAGATAGTAGAGAAGTATGGAAATCAGATAAACTTGAATTTGCGATTCAAGAATGAAAAGGGCGAGTTAGTTAGGTTGAAGGATTTTTTTAATTCTAGCGATAGACCTGTTTTTCTAACTATCATTTACTATCGATGTCCGACTCTTTGCAATTTTCATCTGAATGGGATTTCGAGAGTGTTCAAGTCCTTGGATTGGACTGTCGGAAAAGAATTTGAATTTGTTGCAGTGAGTATGGATCCCAATGAAACTCCTGAGCTTGCTTCCAAAAAGAGAGATGCCTATGTTTTGGACTACATAAAAGAAAACCCAAAGCGTTCTGGAGACGGATGGCATTTCTTGACAGGAGAAGAATCGCAGATCAAAGAGCTTGCCGATTCAGTAGGATTCAGATACAGATGGAATGCACCTATCAAGCAATGGATTCATCCGGCCGTTGCGTATATTATTACCCCTGATGGAAAAGTTTCCCGCTATTTACATGGAATTGAATTTGGGGATAGAGAATTGAAGCTTTCCTTAATCGATGCTGCAAGTGGGAAAATTGGCAGTTTCATTGATAAATTTGCCTTATTTTGCTTTCAATTTGATCCGAATAAGAACAAATACACTTTGTATGCATACAATTTGATGAAACTAGGCGGAGCTATTACCGTAATTATAATGGCGGTTTTCTTATTTATGTTTTGGAGATTACAAATGAAAAATACAACTACTAAGGGAGAATTCTAAATGTATTCTTGGTTGAATATTAATCTGGCTAATACCTTTATGCCGGTCGAGGGAACTGAGTTAGCAGGAAATGTGGATAATCTATATATATTCCTTCTAATTTCTAGTTTGATTTCTTTTATTATTTTAATTGGCGGAATGACTGCTTTCATTGTAAAGTACAAACGCCGCAGTGCAAATGATAAAACCGCTTACATAACCCATAACAATCTCTTAGAGTTTTTGTGGAGTTTCATTCCATTCGTTATCATGATGGTAATCTTTTATTGGGGAAAACTCATTTATGATGACTATCGCACTCCACCTGAGAATGCGGAAGAGATTCATGTAACTGGTAGACAATGGGTTTGGAGATTTACTTATAAGAATGGATATGCTTTTAGCACTAAGCCAGCAAATGCTGCAATGCTCAATGTCCCGCTCAATAGACCAATTAAATTGGTTATGACCTCGGGTGACGTATTACATAGTTTCTTTATCCCCGGATTCAGAAACAAGCAAGACGTTGTTCCTGGACGCTATACATACCTTTGGTTCAAAGCAACTAAGTTAGGACAATTCCAAGTCTTCTGCACAGAATATTGTGGTCTAGAGCATTCTAATATGCCTGCTACTGTAAATGTAATGCCCGAAGCAGAATATGATACTTGGGTAAGGGCCTATGTCCCAGAAGCAAGTGGTGGCGGATTGGCTGATAAGGGGAAAGAGATCTTCACTGAAAGAGGTTGCACTGCCTGTCATTCTGTTAATGGAACTAGAATCGTTGGTCCTACAATGAAGGGACTCTCTGGTTCTAAAAGAGAGTTCGCAGATGGTAGCTCTGCGGTGGCGGATGATGCTTACTTGCGTGAGTCAATTTTGAATTCCGGTGCTAAAATTGTGAAAGACTATCCAGCTGCGATGCCTATATTTAAAGG
>Ga0075160_10000339_pt1 | contig 29955 bp, 24 predicted proteins | sample JI91814C2DNA_FD_70969 | JGI IMG/M metagenome (GOLD analysis project Ga0075160, IMG submission 70969) | Wastewater effluent complex algal communities from Wisconsin, to seasonally profile nutrient transformation and Carbon sequestration -... | ecosystem: Engineered > WWTP > Effluent > Algae... | reverse complement strand
AACTCGCCGCGCTCTCCTTCCTGCCCGAAGAGTTTGTCGCCAAGAGGTGGGACACGCACCCGAACAAGCCCGCGTTCACGCCACTCGCGGAGGGCGATCGCGTCGTTCTCCACGGCCATTGCCACCAGAAAGCACTCTGGGGCGCGGGCACCAGTTCACAGGCACTCCAGTTGGCGTGCGGATCCAACGTGGAAACGCTCGACACGGGTTGCTGCGGCATGGCCGGCAGTTTCGGCTATACCAAGGACCGCTACGACCTCTCGATGCAGATCGGCGAACTCACGCTTTTTCCAGCCGTGCGAAAGGCGAATGACGCGACCATGATCGCCGCGCCGGGCACCAGTTGCCGCCACCAGATCCACGACGGCACGGGCAAGAAGGCTGTGCACCCGATCGAGATTCTGGCGTGGCGTTTGGCCGCGAACTCCTAAGACCTTCCCGCCGCGCCAACACGCACATTTGGCCAACGTCCGCGATAACCGCACGTCCGTTCCGCCATTATCTCCCGCAGAACCGGCGCGATCCTTGCGCGAACACGCTGGCGCATCCACTTGGTCCGGTTTGGCTGATGCCGCTCGCCATTCTCGCCGATGCTCACCCAGTCTGAGAACCCCAGAGATGCTCCAAAGGAGTCAGGTATGAACGCGCAGCACGATCACAACACCACTCGTCCCACCAACGGTCGCGGCTATCTCAATGCCGTCCTCACCGCCAACGCCGTCCTTCTGGGCGTGATCGCGCTGGGTGGCCTGGGCGTGAACGTCGGCTTCAGCAGCGTTTCCAACGCGCAGACCGGCACGAGCGAGGGCACGGAGAACATGATCTCGGCCGCCGAACAGCGCAAGTCGATGGTCACGGAACTGCGTGCCATCACCGCTCGCCTCGACAAGATCGACGCGACGCTCGCCAAGGGTGTCAACGTGAACGTCAAGAACTTCCCCGCGAACTTCGGCAAGGACGGCGACAAAGCCGACGCCCCTTCCGAGTCCACGCGGCAGCCCGAGATCAAGAAGGTCGAACGGCCGGCGCCCAAGACCGGCAATCTCCAGCAGAAGTGAGCCTTCGCTGGAACGTGGAGGAGGGAGAGTCCGATGCGTTTCTCTAACGTTGGAACACGTCCATCGAAAAGTCGCTCGCCGCGCCGTCGCGGCTACACGCTCGTCGAGGTCCTCATCACCGTCTCGATCCTTGCGATCGCGGCGGCGATGGTCATTCCATCCTTCGGCAGCACCGACGTCCTTCGCGTGCAGGCTGGCGTCCGCTCCATCGTCGCCGACCTCACCACCGCCCAGTCCGACGCCCTTGCGTATCAGCGCGGGCGTGCGATCGTCTTTGAGCCCGGCACGTTCCCCAACGGGCGCAGTTACCGCATCCTCGAAGTCCGCAGCACCACGCTCGACTCCGACCTCGACGTCCTGAGCGAGACCCGCTTCAGCGGCGACACCTTTGGCGACGCCGCGATCATCTCGGGCGAGTTCGCGCATCCCAACACCATCATCTTCGACGAACTGGGCAGCCCCGTGGACGCTCCTGAAGGCACCAACGCCGCGCCCAATCAGTGGATCGATATCCGCGGCTCGGGGCAGACCTATCGCATCACCGTCGAGGCCTACACGGGCCGAATCACCGTCTCACAGATCTGACTCTTGCCGCAGGGGCACTTTGCATGACGAAGGTATCGACCAACAAGGCAGAACGACGGGCGCTCGCATTCGGGACGGCGTCGATGTGCCTCGCCGCGTTCGCCCTCGTCATCTGGATCAAGATGCGCGTGGTCACTGCCAACCCGCGCTCGGGCTATGCCGAGCCTCCCTCCTCCGAGAAGACCATGCCACCCAAAGACTCCATCGAGTCACTTGGCGGGTCCATGAGCGAGGAAATCGGCGTGCGCGATGTTGGCGTCGTGCCCGAGCATCCGACGGGGATCGAATCTCCGCTGCCTCCCCAGTAATCGCGACCAGTTATCGCGATTCGCTTCAGCGGCCGGCCTGCTTCTCCGCAGCGTCGAGCGCGATGATCTCGAACATCACGTGCGCTGCAAGGAACGCCGTTGCCCCACCCGGATCACGGTCGGGAAGCACTTCCACGACATCCGCGCCGACGAGATTGATGCCACGCAAACGCCGGATCAATGCAAGGGCGTCCCGCGTTGTCAGCCCGCCGGGGCATGGGGTTCCCGTGCCAGGCGCGAACGCCGGATCAACACAGTCGATGTCGAAGGTCACGTACGTCGGGCGGCTGCCCAAGCGCTGCAGGAACGGATCGATCACCTGGCTCGCGGGATTGGGCTCTGGCCCATCGCAGTCGTCGGCGGTCACGATCGTGATGCCATGGGAACGCGCAAAGTCCAGGTCGTCGGCCCGATTGAGTGGCCCTCGCACACCGATCGAGAGCATCTCGCGCGGATTGATGTATCCATCCTCGATTGCTCGACGAAACGGCGACGCATGCCCCCACTTCTCGCTCCAGACTTCGTCCACGGTGTCGAGGTGGGCATCGAAGTGGACAACGGCGAGGCCGCCCGAAGGTGATCCGAGACGCTCGTACGTCGCGCGGATGTTCGCGTAGGCGATCGTGTGATCGCCGCCGACGGCCATGAGTCTGGACGTCGAGTCCGCAAGTGTGCTCGCCCACTGGGCCACGCTCTTCGCATTCGCCTCGAGGTGGTACGGCTGGACGGGAGCATCGCCTGCATCCGCAAGGCTCAAGACCTCGCACACGTTGACGTTGTGCACCAGATGGAACGCCTTGACGTACTGCGACGCATCGCGAATAGCGCGGGGTGCAAAGCGTGCGCCCGGGCGATACGTGACGCCGCCGTCGAATGGCACGCCATAGATCGCCCAGTCAACGGGACGGCTCTCGCTCGCGACGTCCTCGAGGCGCGGATAGCGGCAGAACGTGCTGATGCCGGAGAATCGAGGGTTGACGCGCGGGTTGGGAAGGATCGTGCGGGGCATGTTTCTAGTTCTTCGGCTCAGTCACGGGCGGGACTTGGGAAGTGGGCTGCGGCGCTGCAAAGGGATCGAGATCGACGCCACACTCGGGGCACTTGCCGGTGCGTTTGCCTTTCAGATCGTATTGGCACACGGGGCAGCGGCCGATGGTGTCGGCGAGGCATCGGCGGATGAGCCCTTCGCCGAAGAAAAGGAGGTAGATGCCAAAGACGACCTGCGAGAGTCCACCCACCAGGAGTGCCGCAATCGAAATCCACCAACTGTTCTCAAGACCAAAGCCCGCAGGCATGGAGGTCATCGTCCATTGTGCCGCATACAGGACGGCTTGCACGACACTGGGGATCGACAAAGCGATCAGGAGGATGCCGATGCCGCGGAGGAGGAGGCGAAACCAGGCGTTGTCAACCATTGCGAAACCCTCCTGCACGCGAATCGAAAGAGCCGGCCCCTCGATCGACAAAGCACGAATCCGAGGAAAAACACACCCAATTGGGCAAATGGATCAACCCACTCAATCACGTCATCGAGGCTTTCAAACTGGCGGACAACTACTGCGAAAAACGAGCCAACATACCCGGAGAATGAGTAATCGCTGCCCGCCTGTTCGATCGTTTTCGTCGCGAGGCCGTACAAAGTCGGTGCAACCCAACCCAACTGCCCGAAGGACAGGCCGACAATGAGAACACCGGCGAGCCGCACGACCAGTTCAGGTCGCAAAATCCTGCGCCGCGACGAGTTGGGTTGATTCGTCAGTTGCATGCGACACGGCGCCGGAGAAATGACCGCGAACCATCCTCAGTTCTACTCAAAATCCTCGCGGGCCACGATGAGTCTGCGAATCGTGGTGCACGCCTAAGCCAGGGTTGCCCAAGCCACTACGCGACGGTTCGCTTCTTGCTCGGATAGAACGCCAGAAGCAACCCAAGGCACACGACCGACGCCCACATCGGGATGGAGAACAACTTGGTGTAGTCCATTGGTTGCGAGCCCTTGGCGCTGGCCCAATCGGCGACGCGTCCCGCGACGACACTGCCGACGATGATGCCGATGCCGAAGACCACGAGTCCGAACAGCGACTGGGCACTGGCACGCACGTCCTTCGTCGTCTCTTCATCGACGATCATGAAGGCGACGAAGATGAAGCAGCCGAAGCACAGGCCGTGCATCGCCACGCCGGTGATGAGGATCGCCGCAGGATCGAGCCCGGTCGCTTTGGCGATCGGATCCACATAAGCGAAGAGGGCCATGCGTGCGGCGTACGCGCAGAGGCCGATCGCAAGGAGCGATTTGCGGGAAAGAGCCTTCGCCATGACGGGCATCGCGAGCAGGACGAAGATCTCCGCCATCTGGCCGACGGTCATAAGGCCGCCGCCGCCCACGCCGAAGATCTTATTGATTTCGGTCGCGGTCTTGGACTGGAAGTTGCCGAGGAACCCGGCCGTGTGCACGAAGTAGAACTGGTGGATGCAACTGACGGGGACCGCGAGAAGGAAGAGCATGAGCAGCGGGTTCTTCTTGACTTCGCTCATCGCGGCAAAGGTCGCGTTGTCCTTTCGTTCCTTGCTTGGCGGCGTGTTGGGAAGCGTAAAGCAGTAGACACCCAAGAGAAGACCCAGGATCGCCGACGCGCGGAACGCGTCAGACATCCCCGCGAACTGTGCGGCGGCCTTCGCGGCGTCGTCCACGCCATCTGGCGTGTGGCGATAGAGCAGCCACTGTCCCACGCCGATTCCGACGCAGATCCAACCGAACGTCCCCCACCAGCGCACCTTGCCGAAGTCGCGGTCACGGTCGGGAAGGTGGTGGAACGAGATTGAGTTCGTGAGCGAGAGCGTCGGCGAGTAGATCAGCGAGTACACAAGAGAAAAGCCAAGGAATCCGATGTACGTGTCGATCGTGGCAAGTTGCCACACCAGCACCGCACCGAGAAGGTGGCTGATCCCCAGGAACTTCTGCGTCGCGAACCAGCGGTCGGCGATTTGCCCGGCGATGAACGGCGCGAAGATCGATCCCAGCGCGCCCACCGCGAACATGTGCCCGATCTGATCGGGCGTGAGTTTGCGGTGGTTCAGGAGGAACGGGAACAGCAACGGCAGCCACGCGCCCCAGATCGCGTACTGCAGGAACATCATCACCGACAAGCGGGTTTTCAGGAACGACGGGACGGCTGGAGTGGCAGCGATAGAAGTCATGCGAAGTCTCTCCGTGCGGGACCTGATTGGATCGGGTCGGCGAGGCAAAGGATACCAGATTTCGCGGTTGGGTGCGGGCGGGGAGGCTTGCACCCCGCGGAAGCGCCACGATTCGCTCCGAACACGCGCTCATCGTGGACGTGAAAACCCAGACGCACCCATGAGGTGCGGGACGCGGGTGAGGGCGCAACTCGGGGCTTACAGCGTGTACCGCACCACGCCGCCCACGATCGTGTGCGTCGCCCGCCCGGTCAGACTTCGGCCCGCAAATGGGGTATTCATGCTCTTGCCGGGGAGGCATCGGGTGTCCGCCGTCCACGTCGCGGCGGGGTCGATGATCGTGATATCGGCCGGGCCCCCCACCGTCAGTCTGCCAAGGCCCTGCATGTGCAAGCCGCAGAGTTTCGCGGGCTCGATCGTCATGAGGGCGATGAGGCGTGGCCAGTCGATGATTTTGGTTGCGACGAGCGCCTCGGCGTACAGGGGCAAGGCCGTCTGAAGCCCGATCAGTCCAAAGGGTGCTTCCTCGAAAGGCTTGGACTTCTCGTCGGCCGAGTGCGGCGCATGGTCGGTGGCGAGGATGGTGATCGTGCCGTCGGCGACGCCTTCGCGGAGTGCTTTGACATCCTTCGACTCGCGCAAGGGCGGGTTCACCTTGGCGCTCGTGTTGTACCCGTCGCACGCTTCGTGCGTGAGCCAGAGATGGTGCGGCGAGGCCTCGCCCGAGACCGGCTGCCCGGCAGCCCGTGCCCGCCGAATGATCTCGACGCTCCCCGCGCTGCTCACGTGCTGGACGTGGTACGCACAGCCGATCGAGGCGTTGAGGCGCACATCACGTTCGACGATCACTTCCTCGGCGACACGGGGCCAGCCCGTCAATCCCAGCCGCACCGACACTTCGCCCGCGTGCATGCTGCTTCCACGCGTCAGTGTTGGCTCTTGAGCGTGCTGCATAAACGCGAGCCCCGTCGGCGCGACGGCCGCGAGAACGCGCGCCATCATCCCCGCCGATGCGATGCAGTCGCCATCATCCGAGAATCCCACGGCTCCTTCGCGTGCGAGCAACTGGATCTCCGTCAGTTCCTCGCCATGGCGGCCCTTCGTCGCCGCGGGCACGGGGAAGACGCGGCACAAACCTTGACTTGCCGCACGCTCGTACACAAACCGCACCAACTCGGGCGAGTCGAGGGCGGGACTCGTGTTGGGCATGCAGCAGACGCTCGTGAACCCGCCAAAGACCGCGGCCTGTGTGCCGGTGCGGATCGTCTCCTTGTGCTCGCCCCCGGGCTCGCGCAAATGGACGTGCGGATCGATGAGGCCGGGCGTGACGAGGCGACCCGTAGCGTCGATCACCGCGTCCGCCGCGGAACGCGACAGCCCCTTGCCGATTGCGACAACCTTGCCCGCGTCGATGGCGACGTCGAGCGTGGCGTCGGTGCTGCTGGCGGGGTCGATCACGCGGCCGTTGGTGATGAGCAGTCTGGACATCGAGGAAGCGTACCGCGACGGCCCGGACGCCGCCCCAACCGACCGGACGGCCACTTTCCAAAGCCCGCCACCCGGCCTATCCTCTCCGTCCTGCCAGGCGACGGTCCGGCGGGGCGAAAAATCGGAAACGGGGTGTAGCGCAGCTTGGTAGCGCGCTTGACTGGGGGTCAAGAGGTCAGGGGTTCAAATCCCCTCACCCCGATTGACGCAAACGCCCGCAAGGCCTGGACTTGCGGGCGTTGTCGTTGGTGCAAGGCACCATGGTCTTCGTCGACACACTCGCCGATTGAGAAGCCCTGACACGATTGAGAAAACTCGTGATGCCAACACCACCCATGCTGGCCGAGATTGAAAGCGTGAAAGCCGCGTACGCGGCCCTGAACCGCAACGACGTTCCGGCTTTTGTCGCCTTACTGGACCCGCAGATCGAGCGAATCGAGCCCGCGGACACTCCCGAGGCAGGGACCTTTTGCGGGCTGGAAGCGGTCCGGGCACACATCGCAAAGGCTCGCGACACGTGGGCCGAGGGGGGCTGTACACCGGAGAAGTTAACTGTCATGGGTGACCGTGTGGTCGCTCATGTGCACGTGCGCGTGCGCCTGAAGCACGAGGCCGAGTGGCGCAAGGGACAAACCACCGACGTGTTCACGTTTCGGAACGGCAAGGTCATTCATTTCCGGACGTTCTTTGACGAGCGGCAGGCAATGGAGTGGCTTGGTGCATGGTCGCCAGTGAGTACCTGATGAATCGTACGATTACCCGAAACAGAGTCTCGCTCACATGCACATCATCGGCGCACAACACCTCGAAGCCCTGCTCTCTGGCACAGTCCATGACCTCAAACTGGTCTTCAACGCCCAAGGGGCCATCTTGTTTCCGTCGTCACGCCAACACCGGGAGATGAAGAGCGACGGCATCTCGTACGAAGACAACTACGCCGGCAACGCCCTTGCCGCGATGGTGAGGCGAGACGCAATCGAGATTCGCTACCACAAGCAGTTTTCTGATGCGACCGTCGCCAGCATTGTGGGACTTCTGCTTTCACAGCCCCAACTCGAGCCACTCAAGGGTGCGGCAGTGACTTACCAAGGGCGCGTGATGGCGATCTAGATCACTAAGACACCCTGCTCCGGCAGTTCCTATCATCGCCCATGTCCCGCCCAACCGCGATCACCGAGCCCTGGACGACGCGAAAACTGCTCGCGTGGATGGGGGATGCGTTCACGAAGAAGGGGCTTGATTCGCCGCGATTGCTGGCCGAGATGCTTGTCGCCCACGTCGTCGGCTGCGACCGTTTGAAGTTGTACATCGATCCCGATCGCCCCGCGAGCCCGCTCGAGCGAGAGACGTTGCGTGACCTTGTCGGACGCGCGCTCAAGCACGAACCCGTTCAATACCTCGCCGGGTACGCGTGGTTCTTTGGGCTCAAGATCAAGGTCGATCGGCGGGTCCTCATCCCGCGCCCCGCGACCGAGACGATCGTCGAGCACATCCTCCAGCACGAGCGGGCACGGGCCGGGGCTTCGAGCAAGGGCGACGGCGTCCTGATCGCGGACGTCTGCTCAGGCTCGGGGTGTATCGCGATCGCGTTGCTCAAGAACCTGCCCAACGCGAGAGCCGTCGCGACGGAGATCTGCGCCGACGCTGCGACCCTCGCGAAAGAGAACGCGGTCGAGCATGGAGTTGCAGACCGGCTGGAGATTCTCGTCGGCGATCTGCTGACTCCTTTGTTTGAGCATCCCACGACGCGGGGCGTTGAGAGCGTGGATTACCTTGCGTCCAATCCGCCTTACATCCCTGACGAAGAATGGCCGGCGGTCGAGCCGAATGTGAAGGACCATGAGCCGCACAAGGCTCTGCGTGGCGGCGAGGATGGGCTGGACTTTGTCCGCCGCCTGATGCACGAAAAGGACGGCGCGGCAAGATTCGTCAAGCGCGACGGGCTCCTGCTCATAGAAGTCGCAGACTCGCGTGCGGCGGCAACGCTGGACATGGCGAAGGCACACCCAGGCCTGCGCGACGCGGCGATCTTGAAGGACTTTGAAGGACTCCCCCGAGTGATCGCGGCTCGCAAGCAATAACACGCCCATGATGAGGTCCGCCGAATCGTGGCGCTTCCTCAACCCTTCCCGGCGATGAACCCCTTGCGGACTTCATCGAGCAGTCGCTCGACCTCGAACGGCTTGAAGAGCACCGCCTGCAACCCTTCCTGCGACGCTCGCACGATCGAGTGGTGCGGGTCGTAGCCGAAGCCCGTCATGAGAATCACGGGCGTCTTGGTCATCACGCGTTTGATCGCGCTGAAGACTTCATAACCGTTGCGATCGGGCATGCGGATATCCGAAACGACGAGGTCAAACTGTTTGCCCGAAGCGTGGAACTTCTCGATCTCCACGATCGCCTCCGCGCCGTTCTCGCACACCGTGACGCTGCACCCGCGGTGCTTCAAGACCTCGCTGATAATCTGGCGGATCTTGGGCTCATCGTCGGCGATGAGGACGTGTCGGCCTTCAAAGAGCGGATCCACGGTCTTGTCCGCGAGAGCCTTTTCAACGCCGAGAAGCGTCGTCGGCCCTTGGGCACAGTCACTGACACGCTTGCGGATGGATTCCACATCGCGGCGGATGCGCTCAACGGCGGCCACAGCAGCGACGTCGCCCTGGGCCGATCTGGCAAGCAGGTCCACAACGAGCATGATGTCCTGCAAAGGCTCGTCGAGTTCACCCTGCACCCGCCCGCTGACGCTCTGGTTGGTCGTGCTGCGTTCGACAACCAGGAGGTCGAGCATGTGGACCGCCATCGCGACGTAGCGAGCAAAGATCTCGGCGAGTTGGAGTTCCTCATCGCCAAAGGTGTTGGACTGATTGCTCTCAACATTGATGATGCCGATGACGCGATCCTGCAAACGCAGTGGCACGGTCAATGAACTCTGCGCACCCGCAATGCCGGGGAGGAAGAGTTCGTCCTGCGTGACGTCGTTGCACACGTAACTCTTGCCGGTCGCGGCAACAAACCCGCTGATGCCGCTGCCCGTCGGGCGGGCGAAGATGTCAAAGAGGTCGAACTCGGGCGGCAACCCACAGCCCATCACGAGTTCGAGTTTGCCAGTGCGCTCGTCGAGGAGGCGGATCGCGAAGTGGTCAAAGTGCAGCAGGTCCCGGGCATAACGAACGATCTTCTGCTCAAGGAACTTGAGGCGCTCGTGGCTGTTGAGGCGACGAATGCTGTCCGCATCAAGCCTCATCAGTTCGCTGCCCGCACGATCGATCGCGTCGATCTTGCGGCGGAACTGGACGGTCGAAGTCACCTCCCGGGCGACGACCGAGATGTAGACCTGAGTGCCGGGAGGCGAGCCAGCGGGTGCAGGCGCACCTGGTTTGGATAAACCGGCAACCAAAACCTTGGAGGTCGAACACTCAAACTCGCGCCCCTCGTGCTGAACAAGGACGGGCGGGGCCATGCCGCTCGCGACGGTTTTCTTTCCAAGAGCGCTGCGCCCGATCTCGCTGATACGTTCCAGGAACGCGGGGCCCCACGATCGCACGAGGTCATTGGCCCACACCAGAGCTCCGCCCGGGGTGACCAGGCAAACCCCTTCACCGATCGCGTTCAAAAGGGACAGCGTCCACGGCGCCGGCACCGGGCCGCCTGTGGAGCCGGATTGAGGGGGGTCTTGTTCTGACACGGCGTGGCTCATGGAATCTTGCGGGGGCAGGGTACCCACCATCCTCGCCGAAACGCAAACGACGGGAGCACCGGGCGACGGGATTGGCTCCGCAAGCCCACCCTTGGAATCGACATCGGCCAACGCTCCCTGCATGCTCATTCGCCAATCCCCATGCATCCGATCCATCCACGCCGGAAGCCCGGGGGAACCACCAGATGATATCACCCAACCGAACCGCGAACCCGCCGGAATAATCCGTCCAAGTTATCCACCCCTTGAGCCGATAATCACATCGGATGATCAGCGTTCGAGACGTTCATAAGTCCTACGGCCGGATCTACGCCGTGCGAGGGGTCTCCTTTGACCTCCCCACGGGCAAGGTGGTCGGTCTGCTCGGGCCAAACGGGGCTGGGAAGAGCACCACGATCAAGATGATCACCGGCTCGTTGCCCCCCGATCGCGGGCACGTGGTCGTCGGCAAGGCTGACACGCTCGAGAACTCGATCGAGGCTCGCCAGTTGATTGGCTACCTGCCCGAGTCCGCGCCTCTGTACTTGGAAATGACGCCGGAGGGGTATCTGCACTTTCGCGGCAAACTGTTCGGCCTTGATCGCAAAGCACGCCGCGCCGCGGTCGAGACCGCCCTCGAACATTGCTGGCTCAAGGAAGTGCGCCACCGTCGCGTGGGGACGTTGAGCAAGGGATATCGCCAGCGCGTGGGACTGGCGGCCGCCCTCGTGCACAATCCACCGGTCCTCGTGCTCGACGAGCCTACGAACGGCCTTGATCCGACGCAGATCCACGAGACCCGCAAACTCGTGCGTGAACTCGCGACCAACCGCACGCTCCTCATCAGCACGCACATCCTTTCTGAGATCGAACAAATCGCCGATCGCGTGCTCATCCTCGCGGGTGGCACGTTGCGAGCCGATGGCGCGCCGTCCGACCTGATCGAGAAGGCACAGAAGATCGCGACGTACATCCTGCAAGTGCGCCGGCTGCATACGGGCGATGACGAGAAGGTGCTGAAAATTCTGCAGGGTTTACCGCACATGGGCGAGGTCTTGCCAGAAATCGCCGATCGTGCGACACAGGTGCGTGGCTGGTCACTGTGGATTGTGAAGGGCAAGCCCGGTGCTCCAGACCTGCGAGAGTCCATCGGCGAGTCACTCTTCCGAGCGGGGATGGTCGTGAAGGAACTCCGCCGCGAGACAGTCTCGCTCGAGAAGGTCTTCCTCGAACTGATCGAAGGGAGCAAGACGCTCTTGCCGGAAGTCGCGGACGCGCAGGGAGCGACGGCATGAGGCAGGTCTTCGCCATCGCCGGGCGCGAGTTGGGCTCGATGTTCCGCCTTCCCGCGGGGTGGATCGTCATCGCCCTCTACCTACTGCTCGCGGGGTACGTCTTTGCCCAGGCGATCCTGATCCCCGGGCAACCAGCGAGTCTGCGCGAGTTTTTCGCCGTGTCGGGATGGCTGCTCCTGCCTGTCGTGCCCGCGATCGCGATGCGACTCATCAGCGAGGAACTCCGCAGCGGCACGATCGAGCCCCTGATGACCGCGCCCGTCGGCGACTGGACACTCATCATCGCCAAGTATCTCGGCGCGTGCGTCTTCCTTCTCGCGATGCTCGCTCCGACGCTGCTCTACCCGCTCACGCTCTTCCTCATCGCCGATCCAAGGCCAGACCTCGGCCCGGTGATTTCCGGATACCTGAGCCTGATCCTGCAAGGCACGTTCTACCTCGCGATCGGGCTCTTCGCATCCTCCCTCACCGCGAACCAGACGCTCGCGTTCCTCCTCACGCTCTTCTCGATCTTTGGCATCCTGCTCCTTTCGGCCCTTGGCCCACAGATCGCCCGGAGCATGCCCGGCGGCTGGATCGGCGACGTCATTCGTGAAGTCCTTTCCTCATTCTCGATCACGACGCGCGTCGAAGACTTCTCCCGTGGCATAGTCGATACCTCGCACATCGTCTTCTTCGCGTCCCTCTCGTCGTTCTTCCTCGTCCTCGCTGTCGTCACCATCCAGTCACGGAGGTGGCGATGAGCCCCGCCGACTTCACAACGGCGCCCAGCGGCAACGCCCGGCGTGCCAAGTTCGCCTCGTACTCCATCGTCCTCATCGTCGCGACGATCGTCGTCATCGGTTTCCTCAACTTCCTCGCGAGCCGCCTCGCAGTTCGCCTCGACGTGACCGCCGCGGGAGACCAGCAACTCGCACCCCGTACGCAGAACGTGCTCCTCGCCCTGAAGGGTCGCCACGAGATCGTGATCGCCGCCAGGCTCGACCAGATGGACCGCCGCGTTTTGCAGCGAGTGAAGGACACACTGCGTGACCTTGAGCATCAGTCCTCGCTCGTCTCGTCACGCTGGATCGACACGAGTACCGCGGGAGGCCGCGAGCAATATCTCCAGTTTGTCGGCGCCCTTGTCGCCCGCGATCGCTCTCGCCTCGACGCGCAGGTCGACCTCGTCGGCAAGCGCCTCGAAGGACTCAAGTCCTTCGCGTCGTTCCTCGGCACCGACCTCTCCAGCACGCTGCTCGCCATTCGCGATGGCTTGACAGGCACCGAGGAAGACCGGGTCCGGTACCGCCAGTTCTTTGATCAGACCGCAGCAGCCGCCCGCCTTTCGTCGCAGGACCTCGAGAACGCCGCGAAGCGTGCCGACACCTCGCTCAAGGCCACGATCGACACCATCCCACTCCCGGAAACACACGTCGCAGCGAAGGAAATCGCCCGCGTCCTCGCCCCAACCGCCATCGAACTCGACTCGCTCATCAAGCAGGTTGCCGGTGCGCAACAGATCGCAAACCTCCCCGGCCCACTCTCTCAGAAGATCAAGTCCCTCGCGGAAGACCTCCAGGCCCGACGCGATTCGATCGCAATGATCGCCGACGAAATGGATCGCCTCCCACGCCTGGATGTCGTGCGCGTTGTCGAAACGCTCAAGAGCGGCAGCGTCTGTCTCGTCATCGGCCCGCGCGAAGGTGCACTCACCGCGATCGACGTGGACATGCTCATCCCCAACTCGGCCGCCGTCGCCGCCGCGAATATGTCGGGCATCGACATCGGACGCCGGGGCGAGGACCTCTTCTCTGTCGCGCTCAGTTCACTCTCTGAACGCCCCAAGCCGATCGTCGTGATCGTGCACGCCGAACCACGCCCCGTCTTCGAAGCAACGCCCGTCGTCCAGCAACTCGCGCGTCGCCTGGGTATGCGGGGCATCGATCTCGTCGAGTGGGCAGCCGCCTTGAGCGATCAGCCCAACGGCCTCACCCGTCTCAACCCCGATGGCAAGCGCCCCGTCGTCTACGTCAGCGTCGCGCCAAACTCAGCCATGGGTGGCGATGGCAAAGGCCAACTCACGGGCCCGCAGCGCGCCGAGAAACTCGGCAAGGTCTTGGACGAACTCGCCGACCAGGGCAAGAACATCCTCGTTGGCGTCTTTCCTTCGGTGCTGCCGACTACTGGAAATCCTGATGCAACCATTCGCGTCCTCGAACGCTTTGGACTGCTGGCAACGTCGGGGCGCACGCTCCTGCGCGACATCATCACGCCGCGTGGCCGCATCGTGGACAGCGACTTTGACCTCCAGCCAACGCCCGGCGAGCACCCGATCACCAAGGCGATCCAAGGCCTGCCCATGCTCCTCTCGTGGCCGATCGACATCGCCAACGCGGGCGAACCCATGAAGGACGTCGAGACCTGGCCCCTGATCACTATGGAACCCCGCAAGGGCGTCTGGTCCGAAGCGCAGTGGCTCAAGTTCTGGAGCACGCCCAACGACCTGCGCACGCAAATGGCCGACGCCCCGGCGTTCGACCGCGAGCGTGATCTTGAGAAGCCAGACCCACGCCCCGGAGCCGCAACCAACGAGGCCGCTCGCCCCTGGTGCCTCGGCATGGCCGCAGAACTCACCAAGAAAAACGACGAGACGCAACGCCTCATCGTGATCGGTGCCAATGGCTGGTTCATCGATCGCTACGCCTTCCGCACCAGCCCCGTCGATGGCCGCGTGATCGTCGCCTACCCGGGCAACCTCGAACTATTCGAGGCGAGCATCGCCTGGCTCGCGCACCAGGACGAGATGATCGCCCAGAGCCCCACCGCCCGCCTGTTGCCCGTGGTGAAGCCCCTGAACGATGGCACGCTTCTCACGCTTCGCTGGGTGTTCGTCGCGGGCCTGCCCGTCCTCACGCTTTTCTTCGGCGTGCTGTTTCGCTGGCTGCGAGGCTGAGCGACCCTCGCTCGCAACGATCGCCTGCTCTCGCCCACATTCCGGACACGTCACGCGTTGGCCTTCCAAGCCCGACAGGTCATACGCACACTGCGCACACTGGCAATGCTCGCGCCGGTGTGGCACACAACAGATGTAGACGCCGACCACACCCGTCAGCACCGAGTACGGATACAGCACGGCCTGCAGCGTGGGCAGAAAAACCCTGCCGTTGGTCCACTTCGAAAGCAGCCAGTGGAAGTACGCGATAAAGACGAGCAAGCCAAATCCCGCCGAAATGAATGCGACACCCTTCCACGTCCGCCGATGTCGAGCGACGAGGTACCAGAGGATCACGGCATAGGCTGGGAGAATGAGCATCGCCTCGAAGTCCTTCGACCAACCAGAGCGTAGGGATGCACGCCACGATCTCGATTGAACGGTCGGAACCGCCTTACCGCCCCGCCTTGAAGAACGTCTTCAGCGATTCGATCAGGTCTTCCCGCCCGTTCACCTTGCTGGTGATCAGTTTGGGGCCGGCCTCATCCGCCCGCCCGCCCGGGAAGGCCTCTTGAAGCACGTTCAGGAAACTCCCGCTGCCATAGGCACTCGCGACCTGGCAGTAGCCGAACATGTTGCAGATCGGCAGCAACTCATCGTCGAGCATCTTCACGCACAGGCGGTTGTCCGCGTCGGACGAGTTGTCACCATCCGAAAAGTGGAACAGATAGATGTTCCACGCCGAGGGGTCGTAGTGGGCCTTGAGCAGGTTGCGGGCACATTCGAGCGCGCTGCTGATGCGCGTCCCGCCGTCTTCCTTGACGTTGAAGAACGTCTTCTTGTCCACTTCGGCCGCGCGGACATCATGCACGATGTAGCGGCTCTCGATTCCCTCGTAGTTGCGGCGCAGCCACGTATCAATCCAGAACGCCTCAAGTCGAACGAGTTCCTTCTGCTCGTCCCCCATCGAGCCCGAGACGTCCATCATGTACACAATGACCGCGTTGCTCTGCGGCTTCTTGACCTCGTTCCACGTCCGGAAGCGCAGGTCGTTCTTGATCGGGATGATCACCGGATCATCGGGGTCATACGAACCGGACATCAACTGGCGCTTGAGCGCCTCGCGATACGTCCGCTTGAAATGCCGCAAAGACGCCGGACCCACCGGCCGAATGCCCGTGTACTTGTCGCGGATCGTCGTGATCTTGTGCTCGCCCCGCGGCTTGATGCGGGGCAGGCGCAACTCCTCCGCCAGAATGTCCGCGAGTTCCTCCAGCGTGACATCCACCTCGAGCAGGTGCTTGCCTTCCTGATCGCCACCCTGGCCCGTGTCACCTTTGCCCGGCGAAACCGACTGCCCTTCGCCACCCTCGCCCATGCCGACGCCACCCGAGTTGTCGCCGTAGCGAAACGTGGGGATGTCGATGTCGTGAAGGGGAATCGAAACCGTGCGCCCTCCCTCGCGCCCCAGAAGATCGCCGCGTGAGATGAACTTGCGAAGGTCCTTGCGGATCTTCCCCCGCACGATCTGGCGGAAGCGCTGGTGGTCTTGTTCGATCAGACTGATCATCGACGCACGCTCCGGCGGTCGCCCGCCCCCAGAATCTCCGTCGTCCGACCGCGGCGAGTTTCCGCAATCCAACCCGCATTCCAAACGTCGTCGCGATTCCCGGACGCCTTCACAGGAATCCAGCCAAGGCTAAGGCCCCTCCTTGGTTATCCGCCCCCCACACGACCAACGCCGCTGAAGCCTGCTTGGTTCGCCCGTCCCGCCTTGGCTTTGACGTGCCGCGTCATCCACCAGCCTCCCAGCGTGCCCAACGCGATAGAAGTGATCACTTCTGCGCTCCGGTTCAGGAGGTCCGCCGAGAGCCCCTCCGCCTTCGCAGTGGAAGCACCCAAGATCGTCCCCGGCAGCAGCGGGCCGACCAGACCCACCACCCACTCGCGAATTCCCAGCCCATTGCCCGCGATCGGGATCAGCATCGCAACGTTGGCAACCACCGCGTACAACGACGCCTGCGCCGGCGTAAGTGTGATGCCGATCGCCCAGAACGCGAGCGCGTAGCGCACGCTCCACGCCGCGAGGTCGAGGTACCTCAGAGTGACCACCAGCCACCATCGCGACGGCGCGCTCGCGATCACAGAGCCGCCCTCGCGGAAATAGACAACACCCAGCAACCCCACCGCCACCGGCAAGCACAGCACGGCCACAGGCAGCAACGGAATCGTCCCACCCGCAGACTGCGCCGCCGCCAACGCCGCCGCGACCAGCAAGCACGCCGCACCCAATCCAGACGCGACGACCGTGCCCAGGACTTTCGCCGACTCCACCACCGAAATGCCATTTACCGCGCGGTGATATGCAATGCGAGCGACCATCCCAGGCCGCAGCGGCAGGTAGTTCGCCAGATTGCCCATCGCGATGAGCGCCGTCATCTCGCGCACGCCCACGCGGGCACGTCCATCCGCGCCCGGAGGCGTCGCCGCCCAGAAGACGAGCCCGGTCAAAGGCACGTGCACCAAGGGCAGCAGCAACAACGCGGGCAGCAACCACCACGCCCCCGAAGACACACGATCAAACGCAGCCTCGATCGGCCCGGCGTTGCGCACAACCGCAAACACCGCGCCGCCAAGCAGAGCGATCCCGACCACGAACCCGATCATTCGCCTCGCACGCTTGCCGCCTTCTCTCTTATCTTGAAACAACGACGACAGAACCCCCCGCGCGCCGGGTTTGTCCTGGCTCGCGGGATCGCTCGGTTTCACGCCGTGCTCTTCCACGCTTTACCTCGGCGGTACGGGAGGACTCTGTGGCTGTGCCGCGGGCTGTGCTCCGGGCTGGTCGGCTGGCTTGGGCGTTTGTGGCGTGCCCGAAGCAGGAACCGGTGCCGGAGCGGGCGCAGGCTCCGGCGCGACCACCGGGTCAGCAACCACGATCCCCAGAAGTTCACGCAAGGGCTTCACCAACCCCGTCCCTTTCGTCGCGTAGCACTGCGTCGCGTTTGCGAGTCGCTCCGCATGCAACTCCGCCAGGCGACGCACCGTTTCGTCCGTGCACGCCTTGCCCGCCGTGAGCAAAGGACTCTCTTCGGCCGCACCTCGCGTTACGATCGCAACGCCAAGCACGCCCGGATCCGTCTCCTTCGCGATCGCCTCATCGAGCACTTGCAGTTCGGGAACCTCAATGGCTGGGGGCATGATCGCCACCACCAATGCCCGCTCATTCACACTCAACTTTGGATAGCGCTGCGCGATCGCTTCAATCACCACCGCCACACCCTCGGGGGGCGGCATTACAACGTGCGAGCGTGCCGCAATCAGCAGCGTTGGCAGCACATCAGGCGTCGATGAAGCCAGCAACCGCGCCAGGTCCTGAGGGCGCAGGCGAGACTCCGCGAGGGGTCGCCTTGAGAACGAAGCCGCGAGAGTCTCGAGGCAGCCTGGCCCGGGCTCTCGTGCGCCGTTGGCCTTGACCTCGAAACCTTGCACCACACGCAAACGAATCTGCCCCGTTGCTCCGCTCATCGTCTCGAGCAACCAGCCGGAAGCACCGTCGTCGAGCGCGTACCTCACCTCAACCGCTTCTCCCGGCATCAGCCGCAACCGACGCTGCGCGTCCACAACCTCCGCAGACGCCAACGCATTGAGCGAACGCCCGCCCGCATCCACAGACTGGGCAATGAGCAATCGACTATTGATCGGCTTGCCCGCCCCCAGCGCGAGCGGACGCGACGACGTGTTCTTGACCGTCACCGTCGCGCTCACCGGCGACAGCGTGTCCGCCTCGGGCGCCTCAAGCCGCACCGAGATCGCCTGGTGCCAGCGAGCCTCGCGGGCCATTTGATCCACCCAGCGCTCGATCGACCGCGCGTGATCTTCAAGCCGCGTCTTGGCGGCGGCACGCTCCGGCAAAGGAGCCACGCCGTGCGCAACCTGCATCCGATCTGCGAGCACGCCCGCGAGCGCCCCCTGCGGACTCAGTGGCCCAGCCTCTTGCCCCGCTCGCAGCGCTGCAATCGCCCCGGCAATATCACCCTTGGATTCGAGCGCGAGTCCGGACGCGACCGTCAGCCACGGATCGCTCTCTTCCGAACCACCGACCAGAGCCAAGGCCTTGTCGAACTCTCCCGCGCGTGCCGCAATCATCGCCCGGATCGCGGCGACATCCATGACGGTGTCTTTCTCGCTTCCCAAAGCCGCGGCAAGATCACCTTCAACCTTGTCCAGACCGACGCCCAGCGCCAGCCGCCACAACTCCACGCGTGCGATCGCGATCCGCTGGAACTTCGCGGCTTCCTCATCACCCATATCCGCAGGGCGCTGCAACGGATCCTTCAATCGCTCAACGTTCTTCGCCGCCGTCTGCGACAGTTCCTCCACTGCCGTCGCGAGCCCGGGCTGATCGCCCATCATCGCGGCACACAGGATGCGGATCGCCTCCTGGTCCATGTCGAGCCTGATCTCTTCGGGCTTGGGCAAACCAGCGGTGGGCTGGTTCGCTTCCTCGAGAGCCTTCAGTTGCTTCGCGATCTGCGCGCGCACGCGCGCCAGCCTGGCGTTGAGGTCCGCGTACGTCCGCTGAGGTCCGTCGCAGAGAATGTCGAGCACCGTCGTCTCGAGCACCGTGTCCGCAGGGACGTCAAGCCCGCCCTGCTGGAGCAATGCGGCGATGTTCCGCATAAACCGGCGAGCCTGCTCATACGCACCACCCGCCGCATACTCACGAACGAACTTCGCGTGCACCTGCGGATCGAGCGGATCAGCGAGAAGAAGGTTTGTGAGCAGGTCCAGGCGTCCCCAACGATCCTCACGCCGCGACTCAAAGAACGCGAGCGCCAGCACCGCAGCGTCCTTGTTCGTAGAGTCCAGTTCGATCGCGCGCGACAGTCGCTTCGCAAACCCAACCTCATCACCCTGCTCGCGCGCGAGCAGCGCCGCATCCAGCAGGAATCGGCTGCGCACCGCCGCATCAAGCGACTTCGCCTCGCCCGCCTTGTCAAACGCCGCGAGTTTCGCCTCAACCGTCTGGAGCGCATTGAAACGCGACGACAGCAATCGCAACTGCGCCATCGTGTCCGCCGGATCGAGTTCCAGGATCCGCCGCGTGGCACTCTCAAGCGCAGCCTGGTCACCCCAGTTCCACGCTGCCTCCGCACGCCGACGCACCAGTTCGACATCGTCAGGTCGCGCACGTCCCGCCAACTCCAGCAGCAACGCCGCCACGCCGTAATCCGAGGCCTGAGGCGACGCAATCGAACGCAGATCCAAGATCGCAACGCGCGACATCTGCGATGCGAGCACCTGCTCCAGGCTCGCCTTCGCAGTGCCCTTGTTCATGGGCGCCGCCTCGACCGCTTCCTCCGCGTCCGCCGCGCATGACAACCATGACGCCATCGCCCACGTGTTGGACAGCGTGAACGCCAACGCCGTGCCCATCCCGGAAACCACTTTCAATCGCCGATTGGAGCGTCGTCGTGTCATTGTCGTGATCGCTTCGCCTTTGTGGATTCCTTGAGCCAGCGACTCAGGCTCCCGAGCCAGTCCCCAAGACCCCAGCCGCGGCCGAGACCAGCCCGACCATGAAGAGCGCAAAAACAACCGCCTCAGCCATCATCACCATGCGCCGATGCGCATGAGGAAAGAATCGGTCCGCTACGAGCACGAGAAAAACAAACTGCCCCGCAGCGGCCAGCGTCAGCCCCGCACCCACCCGAGACAGGCCCGATAGCCCCAGAGGGCGCAAACTTGTCAGCATCGACAGCCCGGCCCAGAGCATCACCGCCGCCCATACGCACGCCGCCACCGCGAGCATGACTCGTGGCTTGGTGCGTGCCTGAGGTAGGACCGGTCGCATGGCCCAGAGGATACGTCGCCGGACTCGGCCGAGTGCGGCCCACGACAGCAAAGTGCGACCGCGGCCAGTCAATTGCCCGGTTCTACCTCAACATCATCCCATCGCCATCGACATCAGGAACTCGGCGTTCGTCTTGACCTTCTTCAACTTGGTCCGCAGCAACTCCATCGCCTCCACCACGTTCATATCCGACAGGACCTTGCGAAGTCGGTACACCAACTCCAGTTCCTTGGGATCCAGCAGCAACTCCTCGCGACGCGTGCCCGAGGCACCCACATCGATCGCCGGCCAGATCCGCTTCTCGACCAACTTGCGGTCCAGATGCAGTTCGGCGTTGCCCGTGCCCTTGAACTCCTCGAAGATCACCTCGTCCATCTTGGAGCCGGTATCCACCAGAGCCGTCCCGATGATCGTGAGCGAGCCACCCTTCTCGATCGCGCGGGCGGCACCAAAGAACTTCTTCGGACGCTGCAGCGCGTTGGAGTCGAGGCCGCCCGTCATGATCTTGCCCGAGTGGGGCATCTCGGAGTTGTACGCACGCGCCAATCGCGTGATCGAGTCGAGCAGGATCACAACGTCCTCACCCATCTCGACCATCCGCTTGGCCTTCTCGATCACCATTTCCGCAACCTGCACGTGCCGATGCGACTGCTCGTCGAACGTGCTCGCCACGACCTCGACCATCTTGCCCGAGCAGTTGCGCTTGAAGTCCGTCACTTCCTCAGGACGCTCGTCCACGAGCAGGACGATGATGTTCACATCCTTGTAGTTCTTCGTGATCGCCCGTGCGATCTTCTGCATGAGCACCGTCTTGCCCGTGCGAGGAGGCGCCACGATCAGCATGCGCTGCCCCTTGCCGATCGGCGTCACGAGGTCGATCACCCGACACTCAACCTCGCTCGGCTCGGTCTCCAGCACAAACCTCTGCTCGGGATGCAAAGGCGTCAAATCCTCGAAACTGGGCAGGTCCACAACCTTGCTCGGCAGCCGACCATTGATCGAATCAACCCGCAACAGCGCAAAGTACTTCTCGCTCTCCTTGGGCGGCCTCACCAACCCCTTGATCACCATCCCGCGACGCAGCCCAAACCGGCGCACCTGCGAGGGGGACACATAAATATCATCAGGCCCGTGCATATAGTTCAACTCGGGCGAACGCAGGAACCCGAATCCATCGGGCATCACTTCCAGCGTCCCCTCGCCAAACATCAGCCCCTGCTTCGCCGCTCGGGCCTTCATGATCTTGATGATCAGGTCCGCCTTCGACAGCGCGTGATACTCCGTCAACCCTTCCTTGTCCGCGATCTTGTACAGCGGCTCCTGCTCCATCTTCTGCAGGTCGCTCATGTTCAGGGGCTCGCCGACCACCTTCGGGTCAGACGTGCGTGCGATCCGCTCAAGTTCCGCGGCCTCGCGTTCGAGTTCCTCATCGCTGGGCAAGTACGCATCGTGATGACGCTGGTGCATCGGCGCACCCATCCCGCCACCACCACCGCCTCCTCCGCCCCCGCCGCCACCACCAAAGTTCCCGCCGCCGCTCGGATAACCCCCACCCATGCCACCCTTGCGACGCTTCTTCTTGCGCCGGAACCCGCGGTCCATGAACCCGCCTTGCCCGCCGTTGTTCGGATAGCCACCCCCCGGATACCCACCCTGCTGGCCACCCTGTTGGCTACCGAGTTGGCTACCAGGCTGGCCACCCGATTGCCCCCCGCCGTGTCCGCCCTGCTGCGGTGCTTGGCCACTGTGCTGACCCTGCCCACCCTGTTGGCCCTGGCCATGCCCGCCACCACCTTGCGAACCCTGAGGTCCACCGAAGTTGGGGCGTTCGACACCCTGCCCGCCACTTGCGCCGCCACTGCCCCCGCCGTCACGTGACGGGTATCCGCCGCCATTCGAAGGAGCGGCGGCGGGCTGCGTGTAAGCCTGGACCGGCGGCCTCGGCGCGGGCTCAGGACGCTCGACCGGCGTGCTGCTCGCCGCGGGCGCATCGGCAGCAGCCTCGCGCTTGGGCGCGCGGCGTGGGCGTGAAGTCTCTTTGTCGCCGGATTTGGAATCGTCGAGGCCGCTGTTCGGAGTTCGGGGCATGCAAAACCTTCAATAGAGGCCAAACTGAAGCGGGGTGAACCCGCGGGGGAACGCGCCGAAGAACACCTTCAATCGTCTTTGGCGTGAAGCCGGCTCGGGCCCAAAGGGACGCGTGCCAGCGATGGATCAGGGGTGGGCCCGCGTGTCGCGAGCAATCGGTCGGGCGTGATGCGAAAGCCTGCACATCAACGCGGGAATCAGACGGTTCTCCAAGGGCGAGTTCTCTCGCGGAACGTACCACGGGCCAGAGGCCTGTTTTACCTTGTGGCGAGCCACACGCACTCGCCGCTACTTATGGAAGGGGTTGAATCGCGCCCGGGAAGGCCCCACGCGATCTCCGAAGTATACCCATCAGGATCCACGCCGTCCCGACCCGGTTTTCCAAGGTCAAGGCATGTCGGTAGTCATTGAAAGGTCGTCGGACATCGGGCGCCAGCCTTAACGCTGGGCGGTCCGCCGACGGTCAAGAAGTTGCTTGTAAACATCCAGAGAACGCGAGCGAAGGACCGCAGGCGTCCCATCATTCGTGATCACCACATCGGCTCGCCTGCGCTTCTCCTCCAGTGGGAGTTGCACTTTTTCACGCCGATTGAGTTCCCCCTCATCCCACCCCCGCGTCTCCCGCACCCGGTTGAGACGGCTCTCCCTCGGCGCGTCCACAAACACCACCGCGTCGCACTCTTTGTCCAGCCCCGCCTCAAACAAGAGCGGCGCATCCACGATCACCGCGGGCGTCGTTCGCGGGTCCGTCCGCGCGATCATCTCCTTCCGCGTCGCTCGCACCAACGGGTGCACAAGCCTCTCCAATCGTTCACGCTGAGCAGGATCCGAAAAGACAATCTCCCCCACCTTCTTGCGGTCGATCCGACCTGTCGCGTCCAGCACGCCATCGCCCCACCAGCGAATCAACTCTCCCCGCACCTCAGGACGATCCAGCGCGTCCCTCGCTTCCCTATCCGAATCGATCACCAGCGCGCCGCCCTCCGCGAACACTTTCGCCACCGCCGACTTCCCGGCTCCAATTCCCCCCGCCAACCCGATCACAATGGGCCGCGACTGCACAACTGGCGCACGGCTCGTCGCTCGCGCCGCCGGGCGTTCCGCCTCCTCCGCCGCTCGCTGAACCACATCCAACACCGCGCTGGGCTTGGGCACCATCACCAGATACGCCACAGGCCCATCATTCCCCGCCGTCGCGATCCCGATCGATCCCAACCCCAGCAACTGCTCAAACAACCCGCGATGCAGCGTCGCGTGCTGAATGTTCCACGTCGGAATGTCAGCGCCCACTTTGACAAACACGCCCGCGCGCACGCGGATCATCTCGTCCGTCACCTCATACCGCCGCGACATCCACTCCACCACGCGCCACAACAACCCCGCGCCAAGAACAATCCAGCACGCGCGGCCGGCCCACATCGCGGCCTCCGCCATCTTCGCGCTCTCAAACCCCTTCTTCGCGGCATACGCCATCAAAAACGCAACCAGCAACCACACTGGCCACGCCAGCACAATCCACCACGCACTCGGGCGGCCCACCCATCGCACCTGTGCAGCCGGCGCGCTCACCGCGCCTCCGCCTTCAGCGTCGCGATCTCTGGGTAGTTGCGATAGAACCCGTCATAATCCAGCCCATACCCGACCACGAACTCGTCGGGAATATCAAACCCGACGTAGTCCGCCCCGAAGTTCACCTTCGCTTTGCCCGGTTTCCGCAGCAGCACGCACGTCCGCACCGTGCTCGGCCCCTGCTCCTTCACGAGCCGCGACACCACATCCAGCGTCTGCCCGCTGTCCAGAATGTCATCCACGATGATCACGTGCTTCCCCGCAAGTCCCTTGGGAAGTTCGTGACGGATCGAGACGCCCTTGCTCTCCATGCTCTTCCCGGGGTAACTCGAAACCCCCACCACCTCTATAGACAGTTTCAGGGGCATTTCCCGGATGAGGTCCGCCACGAACACGATCGACCCCGTCAGGATTGGGATCAGGACCACCCGTTCCTCCGCAGGCCTTCCATCCGGTGAAGGCGGGTCGTTCGCAAGATCCGCGTGCAGGTCCCGCGCAATCTGTTCACCCATCTCGCGCACGCGTGCCGCGATCCGGGAACGGGGAATCAGGACCTGTTCGATATCTCGCTGCATGCAGGCCAGTAGCGTACCCTCTTTCGGCGTGCCGCGGGTGCCCATTTTCGATGAGCCCCGCTCCCCCATGCACCACTTTTCAGGAACCCGACCATGAAGAAGCCGTCCATCGCCCTTGTCGCAGGCCTCGCGCTCACCATCTCCCCGATCGCCCTCGCAGGCCCCGACACGCCCGCCGCCGCAACCCCGGCACCAGCCAAGTCGATCGTCACCTCCAGCAATCAGAGCGTCGATCGCGCCATCGCCGACGCCAACGCGTCGATCGCCAAGATCATCGCAATCCCCGACGCCTCACGCACCTTCGCCAACACCATCGCCGCCCTTGACGAGACATTCGCCAAGTTCGAGAACGACACGCAGATGGTCATCTTCATGAGCAACGTCCATCCGGACGCCGACATCCGCGACGCCTCCACCAAGGCCGAAGAAAAGTTCCTCAACTTCATCGTTGACGTCTGGAAGCGTGAGGACCTCTATAAAGCAGTCAAGGCCTTCGCCGACACCAAGCCCACACTCCAAGGCGACGAAGCACGCCTCCTCTCCTTCGTCCTCCGCGACTACAAGCGCAGTGGCCTCTCCCTCACCGCCGACAAGCGCGCCGAACTCGCCACGATCGAGAAGGAAATCGGCAAACTCATGATCGAGTTTAACAAGAACACCGCCGACGACGAGTCCGCCGTCATGCTCACCAAGGACGAACTCAAGGGCATGCCCGATGCCTTCTTGAGCAACCTCCCGCACAACGACGGCGTCTACATCTGCAACATGCAGGCCCCAACCTACATGCCCATCATGGAAAACGCCGAACTCGAATCCACCCGCCAGAAAGTCTGGATGACCCACAAGCGCCGCGCGGGCACCAAGAACATCGCCGTCCTTGAGAAAGTCCTCAAACTCCGCGCCGAGCAAGCCAAACTCCTGGGCTACCAGAATAACGCCGACTACGAGATCGAAGCCCGCATGGCCAAGGAGCCCGAGACCGTCCGCGCGTTCTACGACACCCTCCGCCCTCTCGTTCGCGAGAAGGCACGCCTCGACTTCGCCGAGTTCGAAGCCGCCAAGCGCACGCAATCCGGCGACGCAAAGACCACGTTGAAGCCATGGGACTTCGCCTTCATCAAGAACCACCTCCAGAAGACCAAGTACGCCGTCGATCAGGAAGCGATCCAGCAGTACTTCCCCATGGAACGCGTCGTTGACGGCCTCTTCTCCATCACCCAATCCCTTTACGGCCTCGAGTACAAGGACGTCACCACCACCAAGGGCGGCACCGCCGAGCGCCCCCTCTGGCACGAAGATGTTCGCCTCTACGAGGTCTACGACAAAGCCACCAAGAAACTCCTGGGCGAGTTCTACCTCGACATGTACCCGCGCGACAACAAGTACAACCACGCCGCACAGTGGGGCCTCGTCCAGCACAGCGTTTCGTCCGGCGGCAAAGTCACCACGCCCCTCGCCGCCCTCGTCTGCAACTTCACCAAGCCCACCGCAGACAAGCCCTCGCTCCTCCAACACTCCGAGGTCGAGACCTTCTTCCACGAGTTCGGCCACTGCCTCCACACCATCGTTTCCGAGTCCCGCTTCCACCGCTTCGCGGGCACGAGCGTCGAGCGTGACTTCGTCGAAGCCCCAAGCCAGATGTTCGAGAACTGGGTCTGGGACGCCGACTGCCTCTCCGTCTTCGCACGCCACTACAAGACCAACGAACCCCTCCCGCGAAGCCTCCTCGAGAGCATGATCGCCGCCAAGAATCTTGGCTCGGGCCTCGACGCCGAGAACCAGTTCTACTACGGCCTCACCGATCTCAACTACGAGAGCACCAGCGACGGCGTCGTCGATACCACCAAGGTCGCCACCGACCTCTACGCAGAGGTCCAGTCATACAACAACTTCCGCCCCGACGGAACGTATTACCAGGCGGCGTTCGGCCACCTCATGCACTACAACGCCGGCTATTACGGCTATATGTGGTCCCTCGTCTATGCCTGCGACATGTTCCAGCGCTTCAAGGAACTCGGCATGCTCAATCCGGAAGCCGGCAAGTACTACCGCGACAAGATCATCAGCCGTGGCGGCACCAAGGACGGCATGGACCTCGTCCGCGATTACTTGGGTCGAGAGCCAAACCTCGAAGCCTTCGTCAAGGAACTGGGCCTCACCAAGAAGTAACCCAACCGGCACAACTCAGCAGCACCTCACGCGGCGGACGCTCTTCGTTCGCCGCTTTTCTTTCCAATCCACGCCGCACACATGCGCACCAACCCAACGCGATCGACTGGCTTGGTCGCATAGTCATCACACCCCGCGTCCAGACACCGCTGACGATCCTCCGCCATCGCGTGCGCCGTGACCGCCACGACCGGCGTCGTCGTCCCCCGCGCACGCAACAGGCTCGTCATCGTGTACCCATCCATCACCGGCATCTGCATATCGGTCAGCACCAGATCAAACGGCTTCCCCGCCGCAGCAGCACGCTCGATCGCGAGCAAGCCGACGCTGCCATTCTCCGCAACTTCCACCTCCGCGCCCGCCTTGCGCAGATGGAACGACATGAGCCGCTGATTATCAACGCCATCTTCCACCAGCAGCACGCGCCCGCGCAGCGAACTCGCCTCGCCCACGCTCGCCAACGACAGCGTTGGCGCTTCCACCGTCCGCTTCGCATCCACCCATCGCACACCCTCTTCCACGACGAGCGGCAACTCCACGCGGAAGCACGAGCCCTTGCCAACTTCAGACAATGGCAATGAAACGTCCCCGCCCATCAAGCGAGCCAACCGCCGACAGATCGCAAGCCCCAACCCCGTCCCGCCAAACCGGCGAGTCACAGACTGATCCGCCTGCTCAAAGGGCTTGAACAACTTCGCGGCGTGCTCAGCCGCAATCCCCACGCCCGTGTCCAGCACATCCACAACCAGTCGCTTTGCACCACGATCCGCACTCACACGCACCGTGACCTCGCCCACGCTCGTGAACTTCACCGCATTGCCGACAAGGTTCACCAGCACCTGCCGCAGACGCGTCGGATCGCTCGTCATCGCCTCAGGCACCAAAGACTCGTACTCAATGCACAGCGCCAGCCCCTTCTCCTTCGCCCTGGATCGAAACATCGCCTCCACGTCGTTCACAATCGCGACCAACGACGTCTCCACACGCTCAACGATCATCCGATCCGCTTCGATCTTGGACAGATCGAGAATGTCATTGATCACATCCAGCAAGTGCCGACCCGCCCCGCGAATCGAGTCCACCATCTCCGCCTGCTGCCGCGTCTCCAATCCCTCCAGCGCGCCATCCCTCAGCAAGTCCGCGTACCCCAGGATCGCCGTCAGAGGCGTCCGGATCTCATGGCTCATGTTCGCGAGGAACTCGCTCTTCGCGCGACTCGCCGCCTCCGCCTGTTCCTTCGCCTCGCGCAACTGCGTGATATCCACCATCACGCCGCGCATCATCGCTGGCTGCCCGCCGCGGTGCTCCACATTCACCACGTCATCAATCCACACCACCGATCCGTCCGCGCACCGCATGCGATACTGGAACCGGTGCGAACGCCCCGCGGCAAACTCCGTCGCACAGAACCCTACCGCATGTTCACGATCATCCTCATGAATGACCGACATCCAGAACCCCTGCTTGTACCACTCCTCCATCGGATACCCGAACCGCGCCGCCTCGGGCGACACATACGTAAACCGCTGCTCTTTCGCGTCAAACTCCCACACCACGACGTCCGCCGTTTCCACCAGCGTGCGGAACCGCGCCTCGCTCGCCGCGACCTCCTGCGAAGCCGCCACGCGTTCGATCACTGCCCCAGCGTCCCCGCGATCGAACTCGCCAGCGACACCTGCAGCGAGCCCACGCCGCCCGGCATGTCGCTGTACAGCATCAACTTTCCCGCGACGCCATCGCTGCCCATCACCGGCACGAACGCCAGCGAACAAATCCCCTCGCGCGTAAACAACGCCTGAAACTCCGCAACACCCGCGTCACGCCACACATCCTGGATCACCACCGACACCGCGTCCTGCTGCCCGCGCTTCCACGGACAATGCCCGCGCCCCCCGTTCAATGACTCCACCGCGCGCAAATACGAATCACTCAGCCCCGCCGTTGCCACAAAGCGGCACGCGTCCGTCTCATCAAAGAGCAGCACCGCCACGCGAACCAGCCCCGTCGCCTCCGTCAGCGCCGCGCACACCGTCTCGCACGCTTCATCGATGTCGTACGACCGCAGCAACGCCCGCGTCACCTGCTCCGACGCTCGCACCATGCGACTGCTGTGCACCCGGTCGGACACATCCGTCAAAATCGACACGTACCGATCAACCCTCCCGCCGGCCCCGATGATTGGCGCCAGGATGCTGTCCACCCAGTAGAGCGATCCGTCCTTCGCGCGATTGCAGATCTCGCCGCGCCACGCCTGCCCCGCGCTCAAACTCCTCCACACGCCCTGCCAGAACGCCTTGTCGTGCATCCCCGACGTGAGAATCCGATGGTCCTGCCCGATCAGTTCTTCCCGCGAATAGCCGCTCAGCGCACAGAACCGATCGTTCGCCTCCACGATCCGCCCCTTCGCGTCCGCGATCGACATGATCGAGTGCGCCTCGAACGACAGGCGCAGCGCCAACTCGTCCCGCTGCACCTCCATCTTGCGCACGCGCCACAACACCAGAGGCCCCGCGATCAGCGTCACCACCGCCGCGCACACGCCCGCCACCAGCGCCCCGCCACCCGTCGGCAGCGTCGCCGGAATCACGACCATCTGCACCACGCCCGCGACGGCGAGCACCCCCGCCGTCTCCGCCAGCAATCGCGTTCTCAGGCGTTTGATCCGTGTGGGCATACCCAACAAACGTCGGCCATTCCCCACGCCCGGTGCATCTTCCCTCCGCGTTCCCCCAAGCATGGCGGCCCACGCCGCCACAATCTGCCGCCCAACCCACGCCGCCCCCCATTCAGGATCGCCGATTTAAGGGGGTCCGCCGCGCAGTTTCCGCCGAGGCCGCCCTTTCGATGGCACGCCGCTTGGCTGGCACACCTCTTTCGTGACACACCTCTTTGCTGGCACGCCTCTTTGGTGGGAGGCCCTTTGGGTGGTCAGCCCTTTGGGTGGCACGCCTCTCCGAGGCGTGTCTTCCGTCTCGCTCTCCCTCACACCGTCTGCCCCCTCGCTCGCACATGGGTCGCCCCAACTCGCACGCCCACGATGAGTCTCAAGAATCGTCGCGCGTCCCTCTTCCCTCTTCTCTCTTCTCTCTTCTCGAATCCCGAATCCCGAATCCCGATTCTCTTCCCCAATCAAAAAACCCCGGCTCATCACCGGGGCTTCTCTTCTTCTCTAGTG
>Ga0075160_10000333_pt1 | contig 30243 bp, 25 predicted proteins | sample JI91814C2DNA_FD_70969 | JGI IMG/M metagenome (GOLD analysis project Ga0075160, IMG submission 70969) | Wastewater effluent complex algal communities from Wisconsin, to seasonally profile nutrient transformation and Carbon sequestration -... | ecosystem: Engineered > WWTP > Effluent > Algae... | reverse complement strand
CGAGGACCGCTTCCACCTGCGCGGTCGCCAGGCCGACGTCCTGGAACTGGCGGGCAAGCGCGCCTCACTCGGCGACCTGACCCGGCGCCTGCTGGCGATCCCCGGCGTGGTCGATGGCGTGATGCTGCAGCTGGACACCTGCGAAGTGAAAGGCGTGGCGCGCGTGGCGGCGCTGGTAGTCGCCCCGACCCTGGACGAGACCCAGATCCTGGCCGCGCTGCGCACGAGCATCGACCCGGTATTCCTGCCGCGCCCGCTCAAGCGGGTGCCGGCGCTGCCGCGCAGTGACACCGGCAAGCTGCCGCGCGCGGAGTTGCTGAAGCTGTTCTAGGGGCGATGCGGGAACGATGTAGGAGCGACGTAAGTCGCGATGGGGCTTTCCTATGAACGCTCCATCGCGACTTACGTCGCTCCTACATCGCTCCCACAACCAACTCCACGAATCCCATCAACCATGCACGCCGTCGATTTCCATGCTGAGTTCGCGGCGGCAGATGGCGGCGTGCAAGAGCACGCGCGGGACGCGGTCGCCGAAACGCTGGTCCAGCGCCGCAGCCACGATCGGCAGGTCGCTGCGGTCGCGCACGTACACCTTCAAGCGCGTGCCCGGCCCGAACTTTTCCGGCAAGGCCGGCGCACGCTGGCGTGCCGCCGCCAACAGCGCGTCGAAGTTGGCGAAGGTTTCCTCGATCTGCGCCTGCAGTTCGCCTTCGTGTTGCGACGCGTGGCCGACCACGCTGGCCGTGCCTGACAGCAGCAACGGCATGCGCCCGCCCGGCGGCGGCAGCATGGCGCGCGCGAAACTGGGCGGCTGCTTGCCGTACTCGCGCGGATAACGGTACGCGCTGACCTGGCGCGGATTCTCCACCGGCGTGCCGGCTTCGCGTGCCGCCAGCCAGTAGATCTGGATGATGCGCTGGTCGTCGCAGCGGCCGATCGCGGTCGCGGCCGGCAGGCGCGACGCGTCGAAATCGCCCAGCCCGCGCGCGCGGCCGACGCAGAACTGCCGGTAGCGCTCTGCGTCGCCGTCGCCCAGGGTGATGGCGTCCAGGTAGTTCCAGATGCGCAACAGTTGCGGCGTGGCGCTGCGACCGAGGAAGGCAGTGAGCTGCGCGTAGGCCACGTTCGCGGCGGCTTCGATGCCGATTTCGCGCTCGTCGATCTCGATGGCGCCGAACAGCAGTTGTCCGTCGGTGGCCCAGGCGATGTCGCCGTCGCGGCCGTGCGTCACCGGCCCGTGCGTGCGCCAGACTTCGAACGGTGCGGCGCCGTGCGGCTGCAGCGGCACGCGCAGGTAGCGCGGGTCGGGGTTTCCCGGCGCGTCGTTGCCAAAGCCGAACACCGCCAGGGTATCCGCGCCGGCGAGCAGGGTCGCGGGCGAATCGGCCATCACGTACTCCACGTCGAAGCGTGCGTACCCGGCCGTGGTCGGCATGGACGTGGAAGGCCGGCTCATGGATTGCCCGCCTGCAGGGTGTCGCCACCGAATGCTTCGCGTACCTGACGGCGTCGACGCAACCAGCCACGGAACGCCGCCGGCGCCATCTGCACCGCATTGATTGCGTAGATCAAGCGGAACAGGCGCAGGCGTCGCAGCACCTTGCGGTTGTCGAACACGTCGCCGGCCAGCATCGAAATGACGGCCTGCTCGATCTGGAAATCGTTGCGCGGCTCGGCGAACAGGCGCTGCATGACCGGCGTGGTGAAGCGGTAGATGAACCAGGAGAAATGCTTCAGGCCGCGCCTCAGGCGCTTCTCCATCGCGCGCTGCAGCGCGCGCTCGCTGGCGGGATCGCGCAAGGCGCCGTCGACCACGCTGGCGGCATGCTCGCCGCTGTTCATGCCGAGATAGACGCCGGACGAAAACACCGGGTCGATGAAGGCAAACGCATCGCCCACCATCACCCAGCCCGGGCCGGTCATCTGCTTGCAGGTGTAGGAATAGTTGCCGGTCACGTGCACCGGCGCCACGCGTCGTGCGTCCTGCATGCGCGACCACACCGAGGGCGTGGCTTCCAGCGTCTGCATCAGGAAGGATTCGTTGTCGCCGCGACGCTGCTTCAGGTATTCGGGGAAACACACCGCGCCCACGCTCATCACGTCGTCGCGCAGCGGGATCAGCCACATCCAGCCGTACGGGAAACGTTCCACCGTGATGTTGCCGGCATCCGCGCCTTCGCGTCGGGTGACGCCGCTGAAATGGCTGAAGATCGCGGCGGACTGGTGCAGCGCGTTCTTCTGCTTCAACTTCAGCTTGCTGCCCATGAAGGTGTCGCGCCCGCTGGCATCCACCAGGTAGCGCGGCGCGAACGTGGATGCTTCACCTGCCGCGCTGCGCGCGTGCACCGTGGCCGGCCGGCCGTCGCTGCCGAACTCCACTTTTTCCACCGTCACCTGCATGCGCGCATCCACGCCGTTGTCCACGGCGTTGCGGAACAGCAGGTGGTCGAACTCCTCGCGCTTGACCTGGTAGGCGTGCGGGAACTTGGGGTCCAGTGCACGATCGAAGCGGAACACGTTGACGCTGTCGCCGTTGTCCTGCAGCGGGAAATCCGCGCCCGGCTTGTGCACGCCGATGGCCTTGACCTGGTCCAGCACGCCCAGGCGCTGCAGGATCGGCAGGTTCATCGGCAACAGCGATTCGCCGATGTGGAAGCGCGGATGCACGCCCTTTTCCAGCAGCACGACCTTCCAGCCCTTGCGCGCCAACAGGGTGGCGGCGGTGGTGCCGGCGGGCCCGCCACCGATCACCAGTACATCGACGTGGGTCGTGGCAGACGCGGTGGGCGGGGCCTGTTGCGGGGACTCCTGGCCGGGCAGCGGGGACACGGGGCTGGCTGGGGTCATCCTGGCTGAACCATATCGGGTGTCGTGGGCATGGGAGCGGAACAGGCGCTCATGATAACGCGGCGACCCAGCGCGGACGGTTGCTAATAGGGCGCGGATGCAGGAAGGTGTCGCCCCTGTCACTTACCGGAATTCGCTGGATGTCAACGCAAACCGCCGCCGAGCGCGAACTGGCCGACCTGCTGGTCGAGAGCCTGAACCTTGAAGACGTGGAGGCGGGCAGCATCGATCCCGAGGCGCCGCTGTTCAACACCGGCCTGGGCCTGGATTCGATCGACGCACTGGAATTGTCGCTGGCCATCAGCAAGCGTTACGGCTTCCAGTTGCGTTCGGACAACGACGAGAACCGCCGCATCTTCGCCTCGCTGCGTGCACTGTCGGCGCATGTCGAAACCAACAAGGCCGCCTGAACCCGCGACGGCAGTCTCTCCCGCGTTGCTGATGGCGCTGCGGGTGGCGCTGGCACTGTCCTATCCGCTGTTCGCGCATCTCGCCAGCCTGAACGGCAGCGGCGCGTGGGCGGGCCTGGCCATGGCCAGCATCGTGTTGTTGCTGTTGCTGGAGCCACTGCTGAACCGGCGCGTGTGGGCGCTTGTGGCACTGGCCGCGTGCCTGTTTGGATTGTGGTGGATCGCGCAATCGCGCTATGCACTGCTGCCGCTGCTGGCGCCGCCCGTGGTGTTCATCACCCTGGCCAGCTGGTTGTTCGGGCGCACCCTGGTGAAGGGTCGCGTGCCGTTGATCACGCGCATCGTGGAAGGCCTGTACACGCAAGCCAGCATGCCGATGACGCACGCGCTGTACCGCTACACGCGCCAGCTGACGCTTGCCTGGACGCTGCTGCTGGCGCTGCTGGCGGTGGTCAACCTGTTGCTGGCGCTGTGCGCGGTGCCCGGCGGGGTGCTGGCGCAACTGGGCCACGTGCCGCCGGTCACGGTGACCAACGCGCAATGGTCGTTGTTCGCCAACGTGCTCAATTACGGCATCGTCGGCGGCTTCTTCGTGGTCGAATACCTGCTGCGCAAGCGCCGTTTCCCGCACCGTCCCTATCGCAACGTCGTGGAGTTCGGCCAGCAGATGGCGCGGCTGGGGCCGCAGTTCTGGAACGAGTTCCTGCGCTGAGGCACGCCACGGTTGTGGTTGCTCCCACAGTGGAACTTTTCCCGGGGCCATGTCCGTAGCCAGCGCCCTGGTCCGCGGCAAAGGTCTGCCTGTTCGCTTCGCATGCCACGCCGGCGCAGCTCGTTCAGGCATGCGCTCGGGTATCCTGAGTGCAGGGGACACGCAGGTAGTACGCATGCATTTCACGATATCGCCAGACCATCCAAGCCTGCCGGGACACTTCCCCGGCCAGCCGATCGTGCCGGGCGTGGTCGTGCTGGAAAAAGTGGTCGAGGCGATCGAGGCCGGGCATGGCCCATTGCCGCCGCTGCGCCTGCCGCAGGTGAAATTCATGCAGCCGCTGTTGCCTGCTGAAGGCGCGGACGTGCACATCGAGGGCAGCGCGCCACGCTGGCGTTTCCGCGTACTGCGCGGTGAAGTCGTGCTGGCCAGCGGTGAAATCGTCGCCCAGGCGCCCGCCGAGGCATGAGCGCGAACTGGAAGCAGCGCCCGGAAGGCGGCAGTCGATTCTCGCTGTGGCTGATCCGCAGCATCGCCCGCCATGGCGGACGTCCGCTGGGGCGCGCCTGCCTGTATCCCATCACCCTCTACTACCTGCTGGTGCGCGGCCCGGAGCGACGCGCCTCGCGCAGCTACCTGGCGCGCGTGACCGGCAAGCCGGCCAGCGTGTTCCAGGTTGCGCGGCATATCCACACCTTCGCCGCCACCATCCTCGACCGGGTGTTCCTGCTGGGCGGGCGCTTCGGAGGATTCGAGGTGAATGTCACCGGCCTGCCGGAACTGCATGAGGTGCTGGATCGCCGCCAGGGCGTGCTCTTGTTCGGTGCGCACCTGGGCAGTTTCGAAGTGCTGCGCGTGCTGGCCCGGCAACGTCCGGAGTACCGGATCCGCGTGGTCCTGGACAAGGCGCAGAACCCGGGCATCACGACCATGCTGGATGCGCTGAATCCGGAAATCGCGGCCGGCGTCATCGATGCCGGCCAGGATGGCCCGTCCATCGCGATGGCCATCAAGCAGGCCACCGACGAAGGTGCACTGGTAGCCCTGCTGGTGGATCGCGCGCGTCCGGGCGAGCCCGCGCTGAAGGCGCCACTGTTGGGCAGCGATGCACCGTTCCCGACGGCACCGTGGTTGATCGCCTCGGCGCTGAAAGTGCCGGTGGTGCTGGCATTCGGCCTGTACCGCGGCGGCCACCGCTATGACCTGGCATTCGAAAGTTTCAGCGACAGCATCGCCGTGCCGCGCCAGCAGCGTGTGCAGGCCTTGCTTGCGCTCATCCAGCGTTACGCGGCCAGGCTGGAACATCATGCCCGCATCGCACCGTACAACTGGTTCAATTTCTATGACTTCTGGGGTAGTGAAGATGAAGGCAGCCCGCCATCCACGATCGACACGCCGCGCATCGTGGCCGTGGATCATGCCGATGCTGATGCTGCTGTGCAGCGCCGCACTGCCGCGCGCAGCGGCGGCTGAAGCGGGCGCGGCCCAGGTCGATGCGGGCTGGATCCTGCAAGCATTGGCGCAGCCCGCACCCATGCGCACCGATTTCGTCGAGCTGCGCGGCTCGCCCCTGCTGAAGAAGCCGCTGCGCATCGAAGGCCAGTACCAGCGCCCCGACGCCGCCACGCTGGTGCGCGAGGTGCGTTCGCCCTACCTCGAAACCACCACCTTGCGCCAAGGCCAGGCCAGCATCGTGCGTCCCGGCAAGCCGCCGCGCAGCTTCGCGCTGTCGCGGGTGCCGGAACTGGCGCAGCTTCAGGCGAGCTTCGGCGCGCTGCTGTCCGGTGATCGCATGCAGCTTGAAAAGCAATACCGGCTTGCACCCCAAGGCACGCGCGCGCAGTGGACGCTGGTGCTGACGCCGCTGGATGTAAAACTGAAGGGAACACTGCGCGACATCACCCTGCACGGTCGCGATGACGAGCTGCGTTGCATCGAAACCCGTCCGGCCAAGGGCGACCTGCAGCGCACCCTGCTGGGCACCGCCGCGAAATCCGCCAGCGGCGCGCAGACGGCTGACGCACTCGCCAGCCTGTGTCGCGCGACCGGCACGCCTTGATGGATTTTTCGCCACGCCGCCGCATCGCGTTGGCCTTGTTGTGGCTGGCCGTGCTGGCGCTGGCCGGCTGGGCCATTTCGCAACGGCTGCAACTCAGCGGCGACTTGCGCAAGTTCATGCCCGCCGCGCAGACACCGGCGCAGAAACTGCTGATCGATGAACTCGGCGAAGGCCCGGGCTCGCGCCTGTTGCTGATGTCGATCGCAGGCAGTGATGCAGCCACCCTGGCATCGCAGTCGCAGGCCTTGCGCGTGGCGCTGGCGGCGCGACCCGAGTTCGAACTGGTCGCCAATGGCGGCGATGCCAGCCTGGATGCGATCCCTGAGCGCCTGCGCCCGTATCGTTACCTGCTGACGGACACCTTCGATGCGCAGCCTGTTTCGGAACAATTCCTGCGCGAGGAACTGGAGGCCCGCATGCAGGACCTCGGCTCGCCCGCCGCGTCATTGATCGAGCCCTTGCTGCCTTCGGATCCCACCCTGGAAATCCTGAAGCTGGCCGAACGCTGGCAGCCCGCCAATGCGCCGCAGCGCCTGCACGACGTGTGGTTCGACCGTGCTGGCGAAAAGGCATTGCTCGTCGCGCAAACGCGAGCGGCCGGGTTTGATCCCACCGGGCAGCAAGCGGCGGTCGATGCGATCCATGCCGATTTCGAAGCCGCCGTCGCGGGCAGTGACAGCACGCTCGTGCTTACCGGGCCCGGCGCGTTCTCGGTGGAAATCGGCGGGCGCACCGCGGCGGAAGCGCAGTGGATCGGCATGGTCGACAGCATCGGCCTGATCTTCCTGCTGTGGGTGGCGTACCGCAGTTGGAAAATGCCGATCCTGGGCGCGTTGCCGCTGCTCACTGCCGGCCTGGCCGGATTGGGTGCGGTGGCCATGCTGTTCGACGGCGTGCACGGCATCACGGTCGCATTCGGCTTCACCCTGATCGGCGTGGTGCAGGATTACCCGATCCATCTTTTCAGCCACCAGCGTCCCGGCATTTCGCCGTGGGACAACGCGCGCGCGCTGTGGCCGACGCTCGCGACGGGCGTGGTGTCCACCTGCATCGCCTACGTGACCTTCATGTTCTCCGGCGTGGATGGCCTGCAGCAGTTGGCGGTGTTCACCATCGCCGGCCTCGCCGCCGCCGCGCTGAGCACGCGTTTCCTGTTGCCTGCATTGATCGACCCGGCCCCGCGTGATTTCGCCGATTCGCTCGTGCTCGCGTCCTGGTGGGAACGCATCGCCCGACTGCCGCGGCCGAAGTGGTCACTCGCCATCGCCGCCGCGATTGCAGTGGGCGTGATCGCATTCGCGCCCGGCGCCTTCTGGCAGAACGACCTGTCCAAGCTGACGCCGGTTCCCACCGATGCGCTGGCCCGGGATGCGGTATTACGTGATGAACTGGGCGCGCCGGACGTGCGCTACGTGCTCACGCTCACTGGCAAGACCGAAGAGGAAGTCTTGCAGGCTTCGGAACGGCTGCGTCCTGCGCTTGATACCTTGGTGAAAGACGGCGCGCTGGACGGGTATGACCTGGCTGCACGCTATTTGCCCAGCGCTGCCGTGCAGCGCGCACGCCAGGCCGCGCTTCCAGATGAAGCATCGATGCAATCCCTGTTGTCCACGGCGCTGTCCGGCACGCCGTTCAATGACGATGCGTTTGCGCCGTTCCTCGCCGACATGAGTAGTGCACGCGATGCCGCGCCGCTCACCCGGGCCGACCTGCAGGGCACGCCCTTGGCCGCGAGTGTCGCCGGCCTGCTGCTGTCCGGCGGCGACCACGTGACGGCGCTGGTGTCGTTGAACGGAATGCAGGATGCCGCCGCCATTGCACGCGTCGCCGAGCAAAATGGTGCGCAACTGCTGGACATGAAGGACGCATCGGAATCCCTGGTCGCGGCGTATCGCGGTCGCGTACTGGCCGCGCTGGGCGTTGCCGCGCTGCTGCTCATCGCCACCGTGTGGATCGCGCTGCGCCAGCCGCGACGCGTATTGCGCGTGTTGCTGCCGATGGCGCTGACCACGCTGCTGATCCTGGCGGTGCTGCGTGGCTTCGGCGTGGAATTGAACCTGTTCCACCTGGTGGCCTTGATCCTCGCCGCCGGCCTGGGGCTCGACTACGCACTGTTCTTCGACCACGCGGGCGATGATCGTGATGACCAGTTGCGCACCCTGCATGCCCTGGTCGTGTGCAGCCTGATGACCTTGCTGGTGTTCAGCCTGCTGGCCCTGTCGTCGATCCCGGTGTTGCGCGCGATCGGCAGCACGGTCGCAATCGGCGTGCTGGGCAATTTCGTATTGGCATTGCTGGTGTCGCGACAGGTCGTACCTGGACGCGAGCAGTCTGATCCAGAGCACGCTGATCCGGAGCAGGCATGATCACGCGCGACGAAATCGAAGCCATGATCCCGCACAAGGGCAGTATGTGCCTGTGGGAGGGCGTGACGGCATGGGATGCACGGCGCATCCGGCTCATCGCCACGCGCCATGCTGATCCCGGGCATCCGCTGCGTTCGCAGGGCCGGCTGCACGCGATCCATCTGTGCGAGTACGGGGCGCAGGCGATGGCCGTGCATGGCGGGCTGCGTTCTCGCGACACGGGCATGCAAGCACCACCGGGCTTGCTGGTCGCGCTGCGCGGCGTGCAGCTGCATTGTTCGCGCATCGATGCTCTTGCCGGGGAATTGGAATGCGAAGCGGAAGTATTGGTGGAAGCGGAAGGCAGCCAGCAATACGGCTTCCGCATCTCCCATGCCGGCGCGCTGCTGGCCGAAGGCCGCGCTGCGGTCATGCTGCAACGGTAGGAGCGCCCCATGGGCGCGAGCTTTTGATCCTGGCACGAAAGGGCGAAAAGCTCGCGCCCATGGGGCGCTCCTACGGATTAGGTTGCGTGTGATGTTTCATTGCATTGGTTAGGATGGCCGCATGACTACGACTTCTCCCAAACGCGCGCTGGTTACTGGCGGTAGCGGCGACCTCGGCGGCGCCATCTGTCGCCAGCTCGCTGGTGACGGCCTGCATGTCATCGTCCATGCGAACGGCAACCTCACGCGCGCCGAAGCGGTGGTGGCCGATATCCGTTCCGCGGGCGGCAGCGCGGAGGCGGTCGCGTTCGATGTCGCAGACGCCAATGCGTCGCGCACGGCCATCGATATGCTGCTGCAGGGCGGACCCATCCAGGTCGTCGTCAACAACGCGGGCATCCACGATGACGCACCCATGGCGGGTATGTCGGATGCGCAGTGGAAGCGCGTGATCGATGTGTCACTGCACGGCTTCTTCCACGTCACCCAGCCCTTGCTGTTGCCGATGGCGCGCACGCGCTGGGGCCGCATTGTCAGCGTGTCGTCGGTCGCTGCCGTGCTGGGCAACCGCGGGCAGGCAAACTATGCGGCGGCCAAGGCCGGCTTGCATGGTGCGTCGAAGTCACTGGCGCGGGAAATGGCGTCGCGCAACATCACCGTCAACGTGGTCGCGCCCGGCGTGATCGAAGGCAGCATGGCCAACGATGCATTCCCGCTGGAATCGATCAAGCAGATCGTGCCGGCAGGGCGTGCGGGCAAGCCGGAAGAAGTCGCGGCGCTGGTGGGGTTCCTGTGCAGCGTGCAGGCAGGCTACATTAACGGACAAGTGATCGGCATAGACGGGGGAATGAGCTAGTCGCCGGCGCTTCACATCAACAGGGAAGGGGAAAGCAAAGTGATCAAGCAAGGCATGGCGGTATGTGTACTCATGTTGGCGATGCCAGTCGCGATGGCCGCCAAGGTCGCGCAACCGGCCGAAGATGCGAAGAACCCACCACCGGCAGTGGCGTTGAATACCTACCAGCGGTTCGAGATCGCGCCAATCGGCATCATCGCTCCGTTCGCGGGACAGAAGGGCAACGAAGTAGCGCGCGAGCGCCTGCAGTTGAACCTTGACGAGCGCGCCAATCCGCTCCTGAAGGAATGGAATGCAGCGCCCGCTGGTGATTCACCACGCACCTTGAAGATAACGCCGGAGATCCGTGACATCCGCTTCATCACGGGCGGCAAGCGATTCTTCGCGGGTGCGTTTGCCGGCGACTCGGCAGTGCGGATGGCAATGAAGTTGACCGATGCAGAGACTGGCGAGGTGATTGCCGAACCCGAGTTCTACCAGCACGCCAACGCCATGGGCGCAACGTATTCGTTCGGCGCCACCGACAAGACCATGTTGATCCGAATCACCAACATGGCTACCGAATACCTGCGCAGCAACTATGCACAGGCGGTCGGAAGCGCAGTCAGCGTGGCGCCGGACATCGAGAACTGACATCACTCTACGAAATTGAGTCGTCATCCCGGCGAACGCCGGGACCCAGCTGCACGAGTCCGGGATATAGATCAAACCAATGAGGGTTACTTGCCTGTATCAACTTGAGCTTCCATGCTCGTTTCCCGTTGCTGATGGATTTCTGAAGAAGTAGAAATCTTCAGGGATCAGGGAGTATTCAAAGCAATCGTCATCCCGGCGAACGCCGGGACCTAACTACACGAGCCCGAGATATAGATCGAGCCAGTAGGGGTTACTCGCCTGGATCAGTTCCATTTTCCACGCGCGCTTCCATTCCTTGATGGCTTTCTCGCCAGCTATCGCTTCTGGCATGGTTGCGTGCGGCTCAAACCACACGAGCGTGTGAACGCGATACTTTTTTGTGAAGCCTGCAACCAGGTCCTCTCGATGCTGGAACACGCAACTGATGAGATCAGAAGTTACGCCGACATAGAGCGTGCCGTTGCGTTTGCTGGCAAGGAGGTAGACACAGGGTTGCTTCATGGACTTCCTTGTCCTGGAGTTGGGTCCCGGCTTTCGCCGGGATGACGACTTAGAATTTATCGGCCGCTTCAGGAGCGGTTAGCACAGGCATATTGGCTTTCCACTACAGGCTCAAGCAGCGTCGGCGTACCACTGGGAAGCGAGTGAGAGTGGTGTGCTCGCGCCCTCCGCGAGCAACGCATCCAGCCCATGCCCATCGATGCCGCCATGCTCCGCGCGTGCACGCGCCAGCACTTCGCTCGCCAGCCATTCCATGCGATCCACGTTGTCGCGGATGCGCGCGGCGAAGGCCTGGTCGTCCAGCTCATCCAGCAGCGCGCGGTTCATTTCCTTGAACCAGTCCACGGAGTACTGGTTGAGGAAGCGCTCGTCCGGCGTGAGTGGCGTGGTGTTGCGCTGGCCCCATTCGCGTAGCAGCGCCTGCATGCCCAGGTTCAAGTCGCGCCCACGCATGAACTGCGGGCGCAGCTTGCCCAGCAGCGCGATGTCGGTCAGGCGCTTGCCGAAGAACAGCGGGGCCAGCAGCGCCCAGTAATAGGTGTAGTCCCAGATCACCTTGACCGGCATCACCTGCGCGTCGCCGAACAGCGGGTACTGGTCCTGGTAGAGCGTCAGGGTGTTTTCGTAGAACGAGAAGTACAGCTGCTGGTAGATCTCGGCATAGGGCGCGAACGATTTCCCGGCGCGATCCTTTTCGATCAAATCGCAGATGAAGGTGTTGCTCATCGCGATGAAGTCGCTGCCCGGCGAGTAGAACGGATCGAGGAACAGCCCGGCTTCGCCGGTCAGCGCCCAACGGTCGCCGCTGAACACCTGCTTGCAGTCGTAGGAGAAGTGGCGCAGGAACAGGAAATCCTGCAGCGTGTGTTCCGGTTTTTCCAGCGAGCGCGCCACCTGCGGCTGGTGCTCGTGCAGCCAGGCCATCGCCTTCTCGTGCGTGTTCATGGTGTCCAGCGGATGCATCTTCGCGTCGCAGACGATGCCCAGCGAATGCGCGCCGCTGCTGAGCGGGATCAGCCAGAACCAGTAACCTGGCCCGCACATGTGGTTGGTGGAACGCCAGCGGTCGGGCGGCGTGCAGCGCTGCAGCCACGCGGGATCGTCCGACCACTGGTTGGGATCGACGAAACCGTCCACGCGCCACCACACGGCATTGGCGTCGTGGTCGTTGGACTTGGACAGATCCAGCTTGCGCTTGATAAGCCCGGCGCGGCCGGCGGCATCCACCACCCAGCGCGCGGACAGCGTGTGGCGTTCGCCCGCGTGTTCGAAGGTCACGCTGTGCGGTTGCGAGGACTCGTCCAGTGCAATGTCGCGCACCACGGCCTGGTCGCGGAAATCCACGCCCAGCGCGCGCGCCTGTTCGCCCAGGAAATTCTCGAAGCGGCCACGGTCCAATTGCCACGACGGCGCCGGCAGCAGCTCGCTGACCCCGAGCTCGGTGCAACGATCGATGTCGTTGCGGCCCTCGGAGAAAAAGAAACGGAAGCCGAACTTGCGGATCTGTTCGCTTTCCAGGTGCTCGCGGAAACCCAGCACGTCCGAAAAATAATGCGCGCCGATCTCCACCGTGGATTCGCCGACCTTGAAGGCGGCTTCACGCACCGGGTGCGCGCGACGTTCCAGCACGGTGACGGCGATGGCGGGATCACGCTGCTTCAACTGGATCGCCAGGCTCAGCCCTGCAAGTCCGCCACCCATGACCAGCACATCGGTGGTGGACTGGGTCATGCGGCTTTCCTGTTATCGACGACCAGTGCGGGCGAGCCGAATTCACCGCTGGGGTCATCGATGATCGGCGGGTTGGCCTGGATGCTGCGGTACACCGCAGGCAGGCCGCCATGGCGCAGCGCCTGCAGGACGATATGGCTGGTGATGCGGTACAGATCCGCGAGCGGGCGGAAATGACTGGCGCGGAACTGTTCGTCGCACGTCGCCGAACGGTAGCGTGATTCGATCGGCACCGACACGCAGCGCGTGCCCAGCGTGCGCGCCGCCGAAATGACGACCTGTGCTTCGAATACGAAACCTTCCCCGGCGACGTCATCCAATGCGATCACCTCGGCAGGATAGAAACGTTGCCCGCTCTGGCTGTCGGCGACCTGGTAACCAGTACCCCAGGCAATGCCCCAGTCGCCAAACTCATTGGCGAGCCGGCGATGCGTCGGCTGTTGTGCGCGCTTGCGCAAGCGTGCGCCAATCACGATGCAGCCGGGGTGGCGGTTGGCTGCGTCCAGCAGGCGCGGGATGTCGGTCGCCGAATGCTGGCCGTCGCCGTCCATGGTCACCACGCCGCTGAACCCGCGTTTGCTTGCCTCGCGGAAACCGTCGCGCAGGGACGCGCCCTTGCCCATGCGCCGGGCATGGCGCAGCAGGATCACCGGCAGGTCGGCGATGCAGTCGTGGGTGCCGTCGTCGGAACCGTCATCCACCACGATGACATTGGGGCATTGGGCCAGGGCGGCCTCGACCACTTCACGGATCCGCAGCGACTCGTTCAGCGCGGGAATCAGCACCGCCACCTGGCTGCGGTCCAGACGTTTCAAACTAGTCATACGTGATTTCCATCCCTAGAGCCTTGCCATGTCCGGCCACGATGGTGGCACGCGGCTGGCGCTGCGCCAATGCTTCGAACAGCGGCAGCATCGGCAGCATCGCATTGCCCGCGGCCAGTCGCGCCAGCGCACCCGTGTCGGCGATGCCAGGGTCCGTCGCCTGCTGCAGCCTTGCCTGCAGACGCGGTTGGCCGGGCACGGCATCGCGCACCAGCACCAGCGCACCGCCCAGCAGGCCCTCGCTGCGCGAGACATGCGCCAACGGCCCGGTCGCCGCGCCGTCGTAGCCGACCAGCAGCACCGCCTCGCTGCCGGTGGCCAGTTGTACAAGCGCCTCCAGCAGGCCCTGGCCGAAGCTGGCGTCGTAGGCGCTGATCGCCGTCGCCGGGGTCATCGCGCCGGCACCGATCGTCCAGTACCCCGCGGCGGCGTTGTGCACGGAGTTGTGGAAACGGGTCGGCGAGATGCTGCCCGGATCAGTGGCCAGGGTTTCGCACATGTAGTCGGTGATCGCCAGGTCGCCGTGGGTCGAGGAGAACACCGATGCCAGCGTGGCCGGGTCGCGTCCGGCGGCGGTGCAGGCGGCCAGCGCCACGTCCAGCGCGACGGCCACGGTGTCCGGTGCGCGCCGGCGCTCGTTGGGCGCCAGCAGCTGCGGCGAAGGCCGCGTGGGTGCCGCTTCGGGCAATTCGCCACTGGCCACGAAGGCGCGCGCGCTTTCCCATGAAGGCAGGCCACGGGCCCAGAAACCGATGCCGGCGACGCTGGCCGTGAGTACAGGCGAGGTCATGCGCGACCGAAGACCAGCGAGGCGTTGTTGCCGCCGAAGCCGAAGGAATTGTTCATGGCGTACTGGATCGGGCGTCGTGCGTTGTCGAAGCGGATCTGCTGGCCGCAGGCGGGATCGCGCTGCTGGCTGTTGAGGGTGCCGGGCAATTCACCGTGTTCCAGCGCCAGCAATGCAACCACCGATTCGACGATGCCGGCGGCGCCCAGCGTGTGGCCGGTCCAGCCCTTGGTGGAACTGGCGTGCAGCTCGTCCGGGAACAGCATCGCCACCGCGTGCGCTTCCACCGAGTCATTGGCCGGCGTAGCGGTGCCGTGCAGGTTGAGGTAACCCACCGCGTCCGCGCTGATGCCGGCGCGTGCCAGCGCATCGCGCATGGCCAGCTGCGCGCCCAGGCCTTGCGGATGCGGCGCGGACATGTGGTGCGCGTCGCTGGATTCGCCGTAGCCGCGCAGCTGCGGATGCGCTTCGTTGCTGCTGTCGCTGCGTTCCAGCACCGCAAAACCACCGGCCTCGCCCAGCGACAGCCCGACGCGCGTGCTGTCGAAGGGCTTGCAGGGTTCCGGTGAGACCAGTTGCAGTGCGTTGAAGCCGTACAGCACGCTGCCGCACAAGGTATCCACGCCGCCGACCAGGGCCGCGTCCACCACGCCGGCTTCGATCAGGCGCGCCGCCTGTGCGAAGACCTTGGCGCTGGACGAGCACGCGGTGGCGACGGTGATGCAGGGTCCGTGCAGGCCGGTTGCGTGCTGCACGAAATCACCCAGCGAATGCGGCGTGTGCACCATGGGTTTGTCCAGGTCGGCCGGGAAGCGCTTCGCCTCGCCGGTTCCAGCGAGGCGCGTGTAGGCCTCTTCGCTGGCACCGATGCTGGAAGTGGACGTGCCCACCACCAGCGCCACGCGATCAGCACCGTGGCGTGCGACCACGTGCGCCACCACGTCCATCAGTCCGTCCTGCTGCAGCGCCAGCCAGGCCAGGCGGTTGTTGCGGCATTCCCACTGCGACCAGGCGGCGGGCAGGGGCTGGTCTTCCAGTCCTGCCACGCGGCCAATCCAGCAGTCCAGGCGACCTTCGCCACCGAAGTCGTTGTGCCGCAAGCCGCTGCGTCGCTCGCGCAACGCCTGGGCCTGTGCCTCCCGGCCAGGCCCCAGCGCCGTGGTGGCGGTATAGGCAAGGATGGCCACGGGCGGCATGGGTGAGGGCGGCGGTGCTGGGTTCACGCAGTGGTCTGCAGGCAACAAGGCCTGAAAGTATAGCCAGTGCCCGCCGCGCGGCTGTCAGAACCAGGTGAATGCCAAGGCCGGCAGGCGTGCTGGTTCAGTGAAGTGAGTGCAAGCACATGCAGTGTCGCCGGGGCCGGAAAATGCAGGCGAAAACCGCTGGATCCATTGCTCGCGTGAACGCATGCGGGTTTCGCCGGACCCGTGTTTCCTCCACAATCCCCACCACCCTTCACGCAGGACGCGTCGCGCGCGGATGCAAGCCTACGTTTACAAGAGCCTGCGCAAGGCCGATACCTTCGTGTACCTGGCCACACGCGATGATTTCGAAACGATTCCCGAGGCGCTGCGCGCGCCGTTGGGTTCGCTGGAATTCGTGCTGGACGTGGCGCTGACGCCGGAACGCAAACTCGCGCGCGGCAACACCGCGCAGGTACGCGAGAACCTGGCCGCGCAGGGCTTCCATATCCAGTTCCCGCCGCCGTCGGTTCCCATGCAGGATGGTTACTGGCAGGACAATCTTCCGGTAAGCGCCGATGGCTGAAGCCGCCACGCCGCCACGCCCCGCGCGCGCCTCGCAACTCGCCCCGTGGATCGCGCTGGTCGCGGGCGTCGTGCTCGCCGGGCTGACCGCGCTGGGCGGCATCGCCGCCGCATTGGGCGTGCTGCTGGCGCAGCCGGCATTGGCGCTGGCGGTGTCGTGGTGGCGCGGTACGCGCGTGCCGGCCCGTGGTTTCGGCTGGCGCAACGACGCCATCGCCTTGTTGCTGGCGTGGACCGCCGGCTTTGCAGTGGCTGCCCTGTTGCTGGCATGGCCACTGGCTTCGCTGCGCCAGAGCGGCAGCCTGCCGGCGGCCCTGGGACTGAGCGCGGCGGCGGGTGCCCTGCTGATCGGCCTGTGGCGCACCTGGCCGTTGTGGCATGGCGTGGAGCGTGAAGGCGGCGCCCTGTCGAGGCATTGGCACGTGCTGTCCGAACGCGAAAGCCATGACTGGCATGGCCTGGGTGTCGCCGCCCTGGTGGCCGTGGTCATCGGCATGGGCGCAGCGCTGGCCTGGCCTGGCCTGATCCCCGGATCCGCACGCCTGGCCACCGCGATCGGCTACGCGCTGGCGCTGCCCCTGCTGCACTGGGGCGTGCAGCGCATGCCGGCGGCACAGGCCATGCCGACGGTGATGCACGGCGTGTTGCCGGTGGTGGAGATGGCCGCCTCGCACGCCGCGCCCTTGCCATCCTTGCCGCTGGCCGACGAAGAAGACCTGGACGCCGCCCTGTTCGCCGCCGCCCGTGCCGGCCGGGTCGAACGTGCGCTGGAACTGCTCGACGCCGGCGCCGATCCGCATGCGCTCCCCGCCGCCGATCCGCGCGACCAGCGCAGCCTGGCCACGCTCGCCGCGGTGCTGCCCGACCTGCGCCTGCTGCGTGCCCTGATCGGCCACGGCATCGACCTCAACCATGTCCATGCCGGCATGACCCCGTTGCTCGCCGCCACCCGCGACAGCTGGCATGGCCGTCCCGACGCGGTCACCACCCTGCTGGCCAACGGCGCCGATCCGCGCGCCGCCGATGGCGAAGGCAATACGCCTTTGCACCACGCCGCGCGTAGTTCCGACCCCGGCGTGGCGGCCCTGCTGCGCGACGCGGCGGCAGAAACCGATGCGCTCAACGCCGAAGGCATCACCCCGCTGGGCGTGGCCTGCATGGCCGGCAACTGGCGCCTGGCCAAGTTCCTGCTGGAACGCGGCGCCAAGCCCGAGCCGCAGGGCGGCCAGCCGGTCTTGCTGGCGGCGGCGGCGACCGAGGAAGACGATCCCGTCGGCGTGCAGCTGCTGCTCAAGCACAAAGCCCGGATCGACACCCGCGACAGCCGTGCGCGCAGCGCCTTGCACGAAGCCGCGCTGGCCGGCCACGCCGAGATCATCGCCACCCTGCTCGCGGCCGGCGCCGACGTACAGGCGCGCGACGAACTGGGCCGTACGCCCTGGCTGGAGGCCGCGCGTGGCGGCCATGTCGCCGCACTGGAAGCGCTTGCCGCCGCGGGCTCGCTGGCCACCGCCGTCGACGGCGAAGGCCGCAACGCCTTGATGCTGGCCTGCACGGGCGACGTGGTGCCGGCGGCATTGGTGCGCCGCCTGCTGGAACTGGGTGTCGATCCCGACCTTGCCGACCTGCAGGGCAAGCGTGCCGTCGACCTGGCCGCCGAAGCCGGCCGCTGGGCGATTGTTTCCGCACTCGATCCCGCTTATGCACTGCCTTCCGCCGTCGCCGACAGTGACGAGGACGAGGACGAGGCACCGCCCGACCGCGCGCCGCTGGGCCTGGTGCGTGACGGGCTGTATTCCGGGCAGTTCGATGGACTCGCCGCGCTGGCCAGGCTGTGTTCGGCGCAGGAACTCGGCAGCCTGCTGCACGACCACGGCGTGGTGGCCGCGCCCGCCAACGTGGACTGGCTGCTGCTGCACGGCGCCGATGCCGAAGTGCGCGATGCACAGGGCGACGTGCCGCTGTTCGCCCTGCTCGCGCGCGGTCCCGAGGCATTGCCGGTGTTGCAGGTGTTGCTGCGGCGCGGACTGTCGCCTGCGGGTGTCGGCGGGCTGGCGCGCTTCATGGCCGCCAGCGTCCCGCACCAACATGCGGCGAAGGCGCTGGAGACCTTCGCGCTGCGCCTGCTGGAACGCGGCGCGGATGCGTTCGGCGCGTCCAAGGCGGGCGATGCGCCGCTGTCGCTCGCCGTGCGGCTGGGCTGGATGGATATGCTCGATCGCCTGCTCGACCTGGGCGTGGACCGCGAAGCACGCGATGGCCACGGCATGTCCGCGCTGCACCTGGCGACCGCGCTGGGTCGCGAGGCCGTGCTCAAGCACCTGATTGCGAAGGGCGCGTCGCCGCACGCCCGCGCGGCCGACGGACAGACCCCACTCGGCGTGGCCCTGGCCAGCGGTCGCCGCGACCTGGCCGACTGGCTGGACTGGCGCGGCTGGGCGCTGCCCAAGCGCGCCTTGCGCGCGGCTGACCTGCCGGCTGCGGCCATGGTTGGCGATGCCGACGCCGTGCGCCGCCTGCTGGACCTGGGCTTCGTCGTGGACTCCGTGGATGCGCAAGGCTGCACCGCCCTGTTGCGCGCCGCCGGTGGCGGCCATCGCGCCACCGTCGACCTGTTGATCGGGCGTGGCGCGGATCCGCAGCACGCCGCCAACACCGGCGCGACCCCGCTCTCCGCGGCGGTGAGCATGCGTCAGGCGGACATCGTCAGCGACCTGCTCGCCGCCGGTGCCCAGATCGAACACCGCCTGCCCGGTGGCGTCACCGTGCTGATGCTCGCCTCCGCACTAGGCCTGCCCGATATCGCCGCGCGCCTGCTCACCGCCGGTGCCAACGTCCACGCCAGCGATGCGCAAGGCCTGACACCCCTGCATTGCGCGGCACTGTTCGGCTTCATCGCGCGCGACAAGCCGCGCCTGGTGGCCTTGTTCGACACCTTGTTGCTCGCGGGCGCGGAGCCCGAGCAGATCGCCGCGGGCGCGGTCACGCCGCTGCTGCTGTTGCTGGGCGCGCGCGCCGAACCCGGCACGGCCTGCGACGAGGAAGTGGTGCTGGCCGCGCTGGAACGCCTGCTGGACGAAGAAGTCTCGCTCGACGTGCAGGACCCGCGCGGTTTCGGCCCATTGCACCTCGCCGCGCTGCACGGTTTGCTGCGCGTGGTGCAACGCCTGCTGCGCACTGGCGCCGATCCCGACCTGCGCGATGCGCTCAACCGCACCCCGCGCGAAGTCGCCGTCATGCGCGGCTTCGTCGACGTCGCGGCGGAATTCAACCCCGCGATCCCCGGCGCCTCCATGGCGAGGTTCCTGCGCGAGCCGCGGTAGGGTGGGCCTTGGCCCACCATCGCCATCATTCCGTTGGCGATGGCAATAAAACGACACGAAACCTAAATCGTTTCACCGGACCTCAATGCGCGGTCCCGGCATGGCAATGGTGGGCCAAGGCCCACCCTACGATTTATCCTTGCCGCCCACGTCGTCGCTGTCGCTGACGTCCGCTTCGAACAGTTTCTCCAGGTCCAGGCGCGCGTCGCGGGCGGTCTGGATGACGGCGGCATCGTCGTCGTAGATCAGGTGCTGGGCGCGCAGCAGTTTTTCGTCGTGGGCGCGGAAGCGTTTGGCGTGGTCGGCGGCGGTTTCCGGCGGCAGGCCCAATGCAACCAGCACCTTCTCGCCCATCTCGATGCTGGAGCCGAAGGTCTCGCGGAATGCTTCCGCGCCCAGGTCCATCAGGCGCCACGCATGCTGGCGGTTGCGCGCCCGCGAGAAGATCTGCGCCTTCGGGTACATGCGCCGGATCAGGCGCGTGGCCTTGATGTTGGTTTCGGTGTCGTCCACCGCGATCACGAAGGCCTTCACGTGCTGCGCACCGGCGGCACGCAGCAATTCAGGCCGGGTCGGGTCGCCGTAATAGATGCGGCTGCCGAAACGGCGCAGGTCGTCCACCTGTTCCGGGCTGTGTTCCAGCGCAACGAAGGGAATGCGCTGCGCAGTCAACAGGCGCGCCACGATCTGGCCGAAACGGCCCATGCCCGCGATCAGCACCTGCGGTGGCTGCGCATCCACGTCCGTGCTGGGTTCGATGGCATCGAATTCGCGCTTGGGCGCTGCCTTGTTGGCCGTCACCTGGGCCAACAGCTTCGACATCGCGATCAACAGCAGCGGCGTGAGTGCCATCGACAGGCCCACGATCGCGACCAGGCGATCGCGCACGTCTGCTTCCAGCAGGTTCGCGCGCGCGGCCTCGCTGAACACCACGAAGGCGAATTCACCGCCCAGCCACATCACGCTGGCCAGCATCAATGCCGAGCGCACCTGCAGCTTGCCCGGCCGCAAACCGACCAGGAACAGGATGCCGAACTTGACCACCAGCAACACCGCCACGCCGGCCGCGATCAGGTAGGGCTCGGCGGCAATGCGATCCAGGTCGATGTCCATGCCCACGGCGATGAAGAACAGGCCCAGCAGCAGGCCCTTGAACGGTTCGATCTGCGATTCCAGTTCGTGCCGGAATTCGGAATCCGACAGCAGCACGCCAGCGAGGAAAGCGCCCAGGCCCGCACTCAGCCCTACCTGCTGCATGATCCAGGCATTGCCCAGCACCACCAGCAGCGCGGTGGCCGTGAAGACTTCCGGCATGCGCGTGCGCGCGACCACGCGGAACATCTGCCGCAACAGCAGGCGACCTCCGAACACGACCAGGGCAATCGCGCCAATGGCCTCCAGCACCATCGGCCAGGTCAGGGTTTCATTCTTGGCGCCGGCCAGCAGCGGGATGGCCGCCAGCAGCGGGATGGCCGCGAGGTCCTGGAACAGCAGGATGGCGAAGCCTAGGCGTCCGTAATCAGTGGTCAGTTCCTTGCGTTCGGACAGCAGCTGCAGGCTGACCGCCGTGGAGGACAGTGCAAGGCCCAGGCCCACGACCAGGCCGGTCTTCCAGTGCATTCCCATGGCCATGACGATGGCGCCCAAGGCCAACGCCGTCAGCAGCACCTGCATGCCGCCCGCGCCGAACACCGGCTTGCGCATCACGCGCAGCCGTGACGGCGACAGTTCCAGGCCGATCACGAACAGCATCATCACCACGCCGATCTCGGCCGCGTTGAGGATCTTGTCGGCGTCGCGCACGATGCCGATGCCGTCCGGGCCCAACGCCACGCCCGCCACCAGGTAGGCCAGCACCGCGCCCAGGCCGAAACGCTTGAACAAAGGCACGGCCAGCACCGCGGCCAGCAGGAAAACCAACGCCAATTCCAGACCACCACCGTGCATGTGCACCTCCGTAATTACATTATGCGGGGCCGGGTGGCTTCCAAGCAGGACCAGGGTGCATCAGTGATGCAAGGCCAAGCACTTGTCCCCCAAGGGGACTTCCTTCGGGGCGTGGGAGGGGCTTCAGCCCCGAGGGCTTTATGCAGAAGTCAAAAGGCCATGTGCTGCTGTTGTGGGAGGGGCTTCAGCCCCGAGGGCTTTATGCAGAAGGCCCTCGGGGCTGAAGCCCCTCCCACAAAGGCAACAGTGAGAACGGCTGTGATCAGACCGTCTTGGTGGCGACGATCAACCAGTTGTTGAACGGCGTGTTGCCGTACAGCGGTTCGAAGGTGACCTGCAATCCAGCCGCCAACAGCTGCGCGCGCATCGCGTCGGCATCCGGATAGCACTTCGGACGGAACTGCATCCAGCCGACCCAGTTGGCCAACCGGTCCGTCACGCGGCTGGTGCGGCCGCGCGTGGTGTCATCGCCCAGCGCCGTGCGGATAACCAGTCGCGCGCCCGGAACCAGCATGGCGATGGTGTTGGCGATCAGCTGTTGCTGGTCTTGCATCGTCAGGTATTGCAGGACGTCGAGGATGGCGACGCTGCCGCGATGCGCGGGCGGGCCTTGCGCCAGGTCGACGACATCGAAGCGCGTATCCGCAAGCCCGTTCCTGTCCGCGACCTTCTGCGCTCGCGCGATCTTGTCGGCGTCGTTGTCCACGCCGCGATAGCCCATGTGCTGTCCGTCCATGCGCAGCGCATGCGCAAGCAGGCCCAGCCCGCAGCCCAGGTCCAGCACCGGCGCATCGCTGCCGCGCAAGGCCTGCAAGACGCCGGGATACAGCGGGTCGCTGCCCAGCTTGGCGCGGGTGTAGTAGTAGTCCCAGCGGTTGCCCAAAGGAAACGACGGCAGGAACGCGCGGGCGATGCGCGTGGCGGTGGCGTTGTCGAACGGGCGCGTCGGCGAATGGTTCAAGGGGACACCTGCATCGCACGCACCGCGGGAAGCGCGAGACGCGTCCATTCGGCATACATCAACGCGGAAGGATGCAGGCCGTCGTCCACCAGCATCTCCGCTTCACCGCCGCGCCGACGGGATACTTCGGTGATGTCGACGAAGACCACGCCACGCCGCATGCAGGTTTCCAGCGCAGCGGCATTGAACGCATCGATCTCTTGGGCGACCTGCTGCACGTCGCGTGCAAGCCCGCGCGCGAACGGCGTGACGCCCCAGTCCGGGATCGACAGCACCAGTACACGTTCGCGTCGTCCCTGTGCGAAGCCGATGGCGCGCTCCAGCAAACCGGTGAACTGCACGCGGTATTCCTCGGCATCGCGTCCGCGGTACTGGTTGTTGACGCCGATCAGCAGGCTGACCAGGTCGTATTCGGGAAACACCAGCGCGGTGTCGATGGCCGCGTCCAGCTCGTCGGTGCTCCACCCGGTTTGCGCGATGAGGCGCGGTTCCGCCATCGGGATGCCGTCGTTGCGCAGCGTGCGTGCGAGCTGCACGGACCAGCGTCCGGCTTCCGGCACGCCTTCGCCGATGGTGTAGGAATCACCGAGGGCGAGGTAGCGCAGCTCGGTCGGACTATTGAGTGTTGGAAGCAGGAAGGTTTCAGTCATCAACTATCTTCCGTCATCCCAGCGAACGCTGGGATCCATTTTGATGTTGCTGTTGCTTGCGTTCGCGCCGACCCAAATCAAAATCAAGATGGGTCCCAGCGTTCGCTGGGATGACGGCGGAACCATCACGCCGCCGCAGGCCGCGATTTCGCCTTGCTCGCGTTGATTGGCACCACTTTCTTCACCGCCTCCGCGCGCCGCGCCAGTACGCGGTCGATGCGGGCGAACACTTCACGCATCGTGTCCGCATCCGGTAGCAGGGTCACGCGGAAGTGGTTGCGGTAGGGCACGTTGAAGCTCGAGCCCGGCACCACCAGCACGCCTTCGGTTTCCATCAACTCCAGCGCGAAGGCGTGGTCGTCGAAGCCTTTCGCCGCGTCGCCAATCACCGCCGGGAACGCATACAGCGCGCCGGCGGGTGCGACCAGTTGCAGATGCTCGCTGGCGTCGCAGGCCTCGATCACGGCGCGACGGGTTTCATACAAACGACCGCCCGGTGCGCACAGCGCGGAAATCGTGTCCGGCCCGTTCACTGCCGCTTCCACCGCGTATTGCCCCGGCACGTTGGCGCACAGGCGCAGCGCGCCCAGCAGGTCCATGGCGTGGTGGAAATTGCCGACCACCTCGCCATCGCCGGTCAGCAGTGCCCAGCCCACGCGCCAGCCACAGGCGCGGTGCACCTTGCTCAGGCCGCTGAAGGTCAGGCAGGGCACGTCGCCGGCAAGTGGCGCGACCGGCTGGAACTTCGCCTCGTCGTACAGCACCTGGTCGTAGATCTCGTCGACCATCAGCAGCAGCTTGTGCTTGGCGGCGATGGCGACGATGCGTTCCAGCAATTCGCGCGGGTAGGTCGCGCCGGTGGGGTTGTTGGGATTGATCAGCACGATGGCGCGGGTGCGCGAGGACACCAGCGTCTCGATTTCCGCCGGGTCGGGCAGGAAGTCGTTGGACGGATCGCAGCGGTAATAGACCGGGCGGCCGTCGTTGAGGATGGTCGCCGCCGACCACAGCGGGTAGTCGGGCGAGGGCACCAGCACTTCATCGCCGGGATTGAGCAGGGCGCGCAGCGACAGGTCGATCAGTTCGCTGACGCCGTTGCCCACGAACACGCGGTCGGCATGCGCGTGCGGCGTGCCGCGGCGCGCGTAGGCGGCGGCGATGGCTTCGCGCGCGGCCGGCAGGCCTTGCTGGTGGGTGTAGGGATCGGTGTGGTCGATGTCGCGGGTGATGGCCAGCTGCAGGTGTTCCGGCGCACGGAAACCGAAGGCGCCGGGGTTGCCGATGTTCAGCTTGATCAACTTCTGGCCCTGGGCTTCCAGGTCGCGGGCGCGCCGGGCCAGCTCACCGCGGATCTCGTAACGGACCTCGGACAGGCGTTCGCGGGTGGCCAGTGGTTTGATCGGCGGGGTGGACATCGGGGTGGTCTGACGGCGGAAAGATGCGAAATCTTAGCGGATATGCTTGCTTTCGCGGTGAATTCGGGCTTTTTACCGAAGGTTGTGGGAGCGGCGTCCCGCCGCGAGCGCTTGCTTCTGATCAGCGATTCGAGCGACAAGGCAACAGCTCGCGGCGGGACGCCGCTCCCACAACGCCGCTCCCGGCAGTCGGCAGGCGCTGAATGCCTACAATGCGTGCATGCCCGGCACCCCCATCGATTTCCCGACCCTGCGCCTGATCGGCTGGCCGTATCCCGGCCTGCCCGAAGACGCGGCCTGGGCCGCGCTGTTTTCCGCCCACCCCAAGGCCAAACCGGCCCGCGTCAGCGAGCAGCACCGCTCCGGTTACGTGGTCGCCGATGGTCCCGACGCCGGGCTCAAGGCCGAGTCCTTGCCGGAATGGCAGAAGCCGCGCTTCCCCTCGCACGAGCGCGCAGCGGTCGGTGACTGGGTCTTGCTGGAGGGCAAGAAGATCGTCGCCCTGCTGCCGCGCCACACCTCGATCAAGCGCGGCGCGGCCGGCGAGCACTACCACCAGCAGGTGATCGCGGCGAACGTGGACACGGTGTTCATCGTCTGCGGGCTGGACGACGACTTCAATCCGCGCCGCATCGAGCGCTACCTGATGCTGGTCGGCGGCGGCGGTGCCGAACCGGTGGTGGTGCTGACAAAGGCTGACCAGACCGACTACGCGCCGGACGCGGTCGACACGCTGGCCGAACTCGCCGCGCAGGACATCACCGTATGCGCGGTCAACGCCAAGGATCCTGCCAGCGTCGCCTCGCTGCATGGCTGGCTGGGTGCGGGCAGGACGGCGGTGCTGGTGGGTTCGTCGGGTGCTGGCAAGTCCACGCTGACCAATACCTTGCTCGGCATCCAGAAGATGAAGACGGCGGCGGTGCGCGAAAACGATTCGCGTGGCCGCCACACCACCACGCACCGTGCGCTGATTCCGTTGCCATCGGGTGCCTGCCTGATCGATACGCCGGGCATGCGCGAACTCAAGCCCACCGGCGAGGAAGAGTTGTCTGAGAGTGGCTTCGCCGATATCGAGGCCTTGGCGGAGCAGTGCAAGTTCCGCGATTGTTCGCACCAGACGGAGCCGGGCTGCGCGGTGCAGGCGGCGATCGACGCGGGCGACATCGACGAGGAGCGCTTCATCAATTACTTGAAGCTGCGTGTTGAGGTGGCGGCGGCGGCGGAGAAGTTGGCGGTGCGGGTGGCGCAGGCGAATGTGAAAACGGGTGGGCGGCCTACGGGCAAGAGGTCGGATGACAAATATGGCCGCCATTAGCCGGAATTGAGCGCACATCAATCGGAAGAAGCCCTTCCCTTGCTTGCAGGGGAAGGTGCCGAAGGCGGATGGGGTTGCTCTTCGCGCTATGCATCAATGCAGCTTCGCTGTTTAAGAGCGTTTCGCGCTTTGCGCGAGTCACTTTCTTTGCTTGTGCAAAGAAAGTAACCAAAGAAAGCACACCCTAACGACGTGCCCAACGATGGAGCCGTTGGGTGCGCAAGCGCAGCGGGAATTTCCGGAAGGCACATCCATGTGCCGTCCGGAAACGACGCACATCCTGTGCGCCGCCCTTCGGGTTTACCCACTGCGCTTGCCACGCCTCACGGGGTTTGAGGGCACAATCGAATGCAGAGCAACAGAAGGCAAGCGCAATGACGACCCTCCCACCCGACATCACCCACCACGCTGCGCTCGATGTGCGCATGGTCAAGGCCGTGCGTGGGATCAAGGTGTTGAACCTGGCGAGTTGGCCGGCGGCGGTGCAGGAGCCTTTCCTGGCGTCGGTTGCGCGTGGGCAGCCGGTGTTGCCGCAGATTGCGTATCCCGTGCTCGACTTCGGCGATGAGCGTCGTGAGCTCGACGCCATCGCCGCCGAGGCCGATCCCGCGCATCCTCTAGGCTGTTATCTGATCGAATCCACGCGCAGCTGGGCGCTCGCCGCGCAGCTGCTGGAAGCGCTGGGCACGCCGGCGGCCTGCACGCATTCGCTCGCGCTGTTCGGCACGCCGGATGCCGTGTTGCCCGGCAATGGCCCGACCACGCGCGATGCCGCGCGCCACTTCATCGACATCGCCAATGAACTCGACCACGAACTGCTCGCGCCGGAGGAGCAGGTCCCGGTGTCGGCCACCGCGCTGCAGCTGCAACTGCAGAACGACCTCGATGAGTTCTTCGACGGCCGCGTGATCACGGTGGAACTGGATCCCGACCTGATCGCCAAGGCCGCGGCCGGCGCGACCCGCATTCGCCTGCGCCACGGCGCCGAATTCAGTGACTACGACCGGCGCCAGCTCTTCCACCATGAAGCCCTGGTGCATTCGCTGACCGCGCTCAACGGTCGTGAACAGGCACTGCTTCCCAGCCTTGCGTTGTCCTCGCCGCGCGCCACCGAAGCCCAGGAAGGCCTGGCCACGTTCGCCGAACAGATCACCGGCAGCATCGACATCGGGCGCATGAAGCGCATCAGCCTGCGCATCGAGGCCATCGCGATGGCGCTGGGCGGCGCGGACTTCATCGACGTGTTCCGTTACTTCATCGCGTCCGGGCAAAATCCGGCGGAGAGTTTTTCCTCCGCCCAGCGCGTATTCCGCGGCGTGCCGCTGTCCGGCGGCCACGCCTTCAGCAAGGACACGGTGTACCTGCGCGGCCTGGTCGGCGTGCATACGTTCTTCCGCTGTTCGCTGCAGCAGGACCAACTGCAGCTGTGCCGCTGGCTGTTCGCCGGCAAGATGACCCTCGAAGATGCCCGCACCTTCGCGCCACTGTTCGAATCCGGCGTACTGGCCGCGCCGCGCTGGCTGCCGGACTGGGTCAGCCGCGCCAACGGCCTGGCCGGCATGCTGGCCTTCTCGCTGTTCGCCAACCGGATCCGGCTGGATCGGCTGACTGATGGGCCCGTGGCAGGTGCTTGAAGGCAAACAGCCTTTGGACACGGATCAGAGCGGATGAATGCGGATAAAGCTTTTCAAATGATCCGCTTTCATCCGCTCTGATCGGCGTCCAAAAGCACTTTCTTGCTTCTCCGGTCATCGGCGGCTCCACTTGTGGGAGGGGCTTCAGCCCCGACGGGCTCCACAGTGAAGCTGCTTCGGGGCTGAAGCCCCTCCCACAAAAAGCCTGTGCCGGTCACCGGTTGCAGGATCACAGCGGATAAAAGCCGATCACTTGAAAAGCTTTATCTGCATTCATCCGCTCTTATCCGTGCCCAAGCGCACTTTCTTGCCTCGCCCGTCATGGCGGGCCCGATGTCATTGCACTTGTGGGAGGGGCTTCAGCCCCGACGGGCTTCACAGTGAAGCTTCGTCGGGGCTGAAGCCCCTCCCACAAGAGCCAGCCATGCACGCGGTGGCGCACAACGGGGGTTTTCAGGGGCTGGGGTAGAATTGGGCCCTGTCCAGGGAAGTCGCGTCGCATGTCGAACGAAGAACAGAAAAATTCCGATTTGAAGCAGGCCGATTCGAAGCAGGCCGACCTGAAGCAGGCCGCGCTGGAATACCACCGGATTTCGCCGCCGGGCAAGATCAAGATCGCCCCGACCAAGCCCATGGTCACCCAGCGCGACCTGGCCCTCGCGTATTCGCCGGGCGTGGCCTACGCCTGCGAGGCCATCGTCGAAGACCCCAATGCCGCCAGCGAAATGACCGCGCGCGGCAACCTGGTCGCGGTGGTCACCAACGGCACCGCGGTGCTGGGCCTGGGCAATATCGGCCCGCTCGCGGGCAAACCCGTCATGGAAGGCAAGGGCGTGCTGTTCCAGAAGTTCGCCGGCATCGATGTGTTCGACCTGGAGATCGACGAGAACGACCCCGACAAGCTGGTAGACATCATCGCCTCGCTGGAACCGACCTTCGGCGGCATCAACCTGGAAGACATCAAGGCACCGGAATGCTTCATCGTCGAGCGCAAGCTGCGTGAGCGCATGAAGATCCCGGTGTTCCACGACGACCAGCATGGCACCGCGATCATCGTCGGCGCCGCGATCTACAACGCGCTGGAAGTGGTCGGCAAGGACATCGCCGACGTGAAGCTGGCCACGTCCGGCGCCGGTGCCGCGGGCATCGCCTGCCTGGACATGCTGGTCGCGCTGGGCCTGAAGCCCGAGAACATCCTGGCCTTCGACCGCGAAGGCGTGATCTACAGCGGCCGGCCGAACCTGGACCCGGACAAGGCGCGTTACGCGCGCGACACCGACCAGCGCACGCTCGCCGAGATCGTCGCCGGCGCCGACATCTTCCTGGGCCTGTCCGCCGCCGGCGTGCTGAAGCCAGAGATGGTCGCGATCATGGCCGACAAACCCATCATCCTGGCGCTGGCCAACCCCAACCCCGAGATCTCGCCGGAAGACGCCAAGCGCGTGCGCCCGGACTGCATCATCGCCACCGGTCGCAGCGACTATCCGAACCAGGTCAACAACGCGCTGTGCTTCCCCTACATCTTCCGCGGCGCGCTGGATGTCGGTGCCACCGTCATCAACGAAGCCATGAAGACCGCCTGCGTGAAGGCCATCGCCGCGCTCGCGCGTCGCGAAGCCTCCGACCTGGGCACGGCCTACGGCGACGAAATCCCGTGCTTTGGCCCCGAATACCTGATCCCGCGCCCGTTCGATCCGCGCTTGCTGGTCGAGCTGGCCGGCGCAGTGGCGCAGGCGGCGATGGATTCCGGCGTGGCCCTGCGTCCGATCGCCGACATGCAGGCGTACCGCGAGAAACTCGGCCAGTTCGTCTACCGCACCAGCCTGATGATGAAGCCGGTGTACGACCGCGCGCGTGGCGACAAGCAGCGCGTGGTGTATGCCGAAGGCGAAGAGGAAGTGGTGCTGCGCGCGGTGCAGACCGTGATCGACGATGGCCTGGCGTTCCCGATCCTGATCGGCCGCCCGGACGTGATCCAGACCCGCATCGATCGCCTCGGCCTGCGCATGCGCGAAGGCGTGGATTTCGAACTCACCAACCAGGACGACGATCCGCGCTTCAACGAGTACTGGCAGTACTACCACGCCATCACCGAACGTCGCGGCGTCACACCGTCGGCGGCGAAGAACCTGATGCGTTCGCGCACGACCCTGATCGCCGCGGTGATGGTCGCGCGTGGCGAAGCCGATGCGATGGTCAGCGGCATCGTCGGCCGCTTCCACAAGAAGCTGGGCTACGTGCGCAGCGTGATCCCGCTGGACCCGGGCGTGCAGTCGACCTCGGCGATGACCGGCGTGATCAACAACCAGGGCGCGTATTTCTTCCTTGACACCCACGTACAGGACGATCCGACGGCCGAGCAGATCGCCGAGGCCACGCTGCAGGCGACGTATCGCCTGAAGCTGTTCGGCATCGAGCCCAAGGTCGCGCTGCTGTCGCATTCCAACTTCGGCAGCCACGACACGCCCGGCGCGCAGAAGATGCGCAAGGTGCGCGAGCTGTTGCGCGAGCGCATGCCTAAACTCGAGATGGACGGTGAGATGCAGGGCGACACGGCATGGGACGAGGCCTTGCGCCGCAAGATGATGCCGAACACCACGCTCGGCGGTCGCGCCAACCTGTTCGTGCTGCCCAACATCGATGCCGCCAACATCACCTACAACATGGTGCGGGTGATGACCGACGGCGTGGCCATCGGCCCGATTCTGATGGGCATCTCCAAGCCGGTGCACATCCTCACCAGCAGCGCCACGCCACGCCGCGTGGTCAACATGACCGCCATCGCCGCGGTGGATGCGCAGATCCGCAAGCAGCAGAAATGAGTAAGGTCGGAAACGGCGTAACGGAAACATGCAGGAGCGACGCACGTGGGAGCGACGTGAGTCGCGATGAAGCTTTCCCAGGAAGGCCTCATCGCGACTTACGTCGCTCCTACATCGCACCTACACCGCACCTACGCGCTGCCACGGCTGTTGTAGTGCCGAGCTTGCTCGGCAGCCCTTGGCGCGAGATCCAGAGCAGCCGAGCAAGCTCGGCTCTACGAAGGCATCACGCCTGCCGTGCCCTCGAAGGATGCGG
>Ga0075160_10000331_pt1 | contig 30279 bp, 21 predicted proteins | sample JI91814C2DNA_FD_70969 | JGI IMG/M metagenome (GOLD analysis project Ga0075160, IMG submission 70969) | Wastewater effluent complex algal communities from Wisconsin, to seasonally profile nutrient transformation and Carbon sequestration -... | ecosystem: Engineered > WWTP > Effluent > Algae... | reverse complement strand
GATAATGGCGACAACTGGACCGATTTGTCTCCCGGTCTCAACATCCGCCAGTTCTACCGCATCGCCAACTCTCAGGTAAATGCCAATATTATTACCGGTGGTGCGCAGGACAATGGTTCTGTTACCAGGCAGTCTTCTGGTAACTGGGCAGACTGGCTGGGCGCCGATGGAATGGAAGGTCTGGTGAGTCCGACAGATCCTTTAAAAATCTGGGGAACCAGTCAGAACGGTGCATTGTATCGTTCTGTGAATGGCGGAAATACGTACAGTGGACTCGGTCAGCCTTCTTCCGGTCAATGGGTGACACCACTTTGGATCCATCCGACCAATGAAACAATTTTATATGGCGGCTGGACGGGTGTTTATAAATCAACCAATAGCGGTTCTACCTGGACAAATTTATCGGTAGGTACCATCAGCACTTCTCTGGCCGACCTGGCCGTATCTCCTTCCAATCCCAATTATATTTATGCATCCAATGGAAGCATATTGTATGTAACCACAAATGATGGAGCTACCTGGGCAACCAGAACAGCACCGGCTACCATTAATGATATTGCGATAGATCCGCAAAACCCGGATAAAATCTGGATCGCCTGCAACAGCACGAGCAACAGGGTATTAGTTTCCACAGATGCCGGTGCTACGTTCACCAATATATCTTCTAATCTTCCGGCGATTATTGCCAGAACCGTGGTGGTTGATGACCAGGTACCACGGAATATTTATGTGGGCATGAATATCGGCGTATATCACAAACTGGAATCCGATGCCGGTTGGGGTAATTATTCCGACAACCTGCCATTGGTTGCCATCAACGAACTGGAAATTCAAAAAGCAGCAGGCAAACTCAGGGTGGCCACTTATGGCAGGGGCGTATGGGAAAGTCCCCTGGCCTCCAGTTGCGCCAGTACCATACCTGTAGCAGATTTCAGTGCCAGCACCGTCACCATCTGTGCAAATCAAAGTATCATCTTTACCAATAACAGCACGAACTGCTCCAGCACGTATGCCTGGACCTTCCCGGGTGGTAGTCCGGCCAGTTCAACCGCCACTTCCCCTACTGTTACTTATACTACTCCGGGAACTTATGCCGTTACACTCACGGTCACAACTCCCGGTGGAGCAGATACCAAAACAATCAGTAATTATATTACAGTTAATACCAATCTCACCCATCAGGCCAGTATCAGTTCACCCAATGCCAATATCTGTGAAGGGCAATCAGCCAGTTTTATACTGAGTAATTTGAACCCGGGAACCGCTCCGCAGATTGAATGGAGAAAGAATGGCGTACTGATTCCGGGCACCAATGGATTAACGGCGATTAACCTTTCAGGATTGGCCAATGGTGATCAGATCACTGCCCAGGAAACAAGTAGTTTATCCTGTGCCAGTCCTTCTGTGATTACCACTAATAGTATCACTGTTGCCGTTTCACCCATTGTATCACATACTGCCAGCATCACGGCTTCCAAAACATCACTCTGTGCAGGTGAATCCGTAAGCTTTACCTTAAGCAATACCAATGCCGGCACAACACCGGTGATTACCTGGTACCGAAACGGATTCCCGATTGCAGGCACCAGCGGATTGACTACGATTACCATCCCGAATCCTGCGAATGGTGATATCATTAATGTAAGGGAAGAATCAAGTGCCCGTTGTGTAAATCAGTTAGCAGCGACCAGCAATTTTATTACACTCATTGTTTATCCTGTACCTCCCAAACCTTCCATCAGCCAATCGGTCGGTAACCTGATTTCTTCTGCTGCTTCCGGTAATCAATGGTTCAATCTGAGTAATCCCGTATCGGGTGCGATTAGCCAGGTTTACCGCCCGGTGGCAAATGGTACTTACCAGGTACAGGTTACACTAAACGGTTGTGTGAGTCCGGTTTCGGATCCGATAACAATGAATATTGAAGGAACGAATAAACTTTATCCGGTTCCAACTACCGGCAGGGTCACATTCGATTTCTATATTCCGGAAGGCGCTGCCCAATACCGGGTTGAGTTATTCAACAGTATCGGTCAATTGGTACACCAGGAAGACGGATCCGGCCAGCCCGGATTGAACCGCATCAATTACCAGTGGGAAAAACTGGCAGCCGGTATCTATACTTTCCGGATGACTGTAGGTGGCACGCAGTACAAAAAGCGATTACTGGTTCAATAAGAATGGTTTAAATCATCCGAAGCCCCGCCCGATGCGGGGCTTTTTTAGTTCCCGCTATGCCTCGGTATTTTAGTACTTTTGCAGCGCAAAAACCTATGGCGGATCAATAACCCATCATGACCCTACACAATTTCAATGCAGGCCCTTCCATTTTGCCCAAAGAGGTATTTGAAGCTGCCAGCCAGTCCATTCTCAATTTCAACAATACCGGATTATCTATTCTTGAAATCGGGCACCGGACCCCTTTATTTCAACCGGTAATGGATGAGGCAAGAGCCCTTGTGAAAGAATTGATGAACCTGGATGATGATCATGAAGTGCTTTTTTTACACGGAGGCGCCACTACCCAGTTTATGCAGGTTCCCATGAACCTGCTCCAGGAAAACGGGATGGCCGCTTATACTGAAACAGGAACCTGGGCTAATAAAGCCATCAAAGAAGCCAAACTGTTTGGGCATGTGGAGATTGCCGGTTCATCTAAAGAAGATCAGTATTTCCATATCCCCCGGCAAATCAGTGTGAGTCCAACGGCTGCCTACCTCCATATTACCACCAACGAAACGATTGCTGGCACCCAGTGGCATGATTTACCATACGACTGTGGTGTTCCCCTCGTTGCAGATATGAGCAGTGATGTGTTGAGTCGTATGCTGGATTTCAACAAATTCGATATCATCTATGCCGGAGCACAAAAGAATATGGGTGCTGCCGGTGTGAACCTCGTGGTGGTTAATAAAAATGTATTGGGTAAAGCCGAACGACCCATCCCCACTATCCTCGATTACCGTAATCATATTAATGAAGGGAGTATGCTGAATACTCCACCGGTTTTTGCGATCTATGTTGTTTTACTAACCCTTCGCTGGCTCAAAGCACAGGGTGGTGTTGCTGCTATCGAAAAAAGAAATGAGGAGAAAGCTGCTTTGTTTTACGAAACACTGGACAGCCTGCCCGTTTTTAAAGGACCGGTGGCTAAGGATTCCAGAAGTAAAATGAATGCCGTATTTGTGATGGACCAGCCTGATTTGGAAAAAGAATTTCTTGACCTTTGCAAAGCCGCAGGCATGATCGGTGTAAAAGGACACCGGAGTGTGGGCGGGTTCAGGGTATCCATGTATAATGCGCTGACCATTGAAAGCGTTAAAGTACTGACCGACCTGATGAAAGATTTTGCCATCCGAAAAGGCTAAACATAAAATCATTTTCAATTTTCTCCCGATAGCTATCGGGATTTCAACTTTCAATTGTAAACAAACCATGGCCACTATCCAACCATTCCGCGCCCTTAGACCCCAGCCTGAAATTGCCGGACAACTGGCATCCCGTCCTTACGATGTACTGAACAGTGAAGAAGCAAGGGCAGAAGCAGCCGGTAACCCACTCTCCTTTCTGCATGTTACCAAATCAGAAATTGATTTGCCGGAAGACATAGATACCCATCATCAGCAGGTATATGATCAGGCAAAGCAAAACCTGCAGCGATTGATCAGTGAAGGCGTATTGTTACAGGAAAACAAACCCTGCTATTATATCTACCAGCTGATCATGAATGGCCGCAGCCAAACCGGTCTGGTTGCTGTTTCCTCCGTTCAGGATTACCAGCAAAACATTATCAAAAAGCATGAATTTACCCGGCCCGAAAAAGAAAAAGATCGCATCGATCATATGCGCACCATCGAAGCGCAAACCGGAAATGTATTTATCGCCTACCGGGATGTGATGGAGATCAATGCCATCATCAATGGCTGGAAAAATACCAATAAACCTGTCTATGATTTCACCGCCACTGATGGAATTCAACATACCATCTGGATTGTGGATCGTGATCTGGTGGTGAACTCCATCACCCGTTTATTCGAAACCCAGGTTCCATTTACCTATATCGCCGACGGGCATCATCGCGCCGCCTCCGCTGCCAAAGTAAGTAAGGAATTACCGGGCAGTGCAGCTGCAGCTTATTTTCTCACCACAGTTTTCCCCTCCAGCCAGTTGGCCATCCTGGATTATAACCGGGTGGTTAAAGACCTGAACGGATTGAAACCGGAAAAGCTTCTGGCCTTGCTCCAGGATGATTTTTATATCACCCTCAGTCCGGAACCGGTAAAACCTGCCCAATTGCATGAATTTGGTATGTACCTGCAGGGTCAATGGTATATCCTTGTGGCCCGGCCCGGAACATTTACCAATGATCCGATCGGCGTACTGGATGTGACCATCCTTTCCAACAATATCCTCGAGAAACTTCTTGGTATTAAAGACCAGCGCACCGATAAAAGAATTGATTTTATCGGCGGTATCCGCGGACTGGGAGAATTGGAAAAAAGGGTAAAAAGCGGCAAAATGAAGGTGGCTTTCAGTCTTTTTCCCGTTACAATCGACCAACTCTTTGATATTGCCGATAGCGGCAATGTAATGCCCCCAAAAAGCACCTGGTTTGAACCTAAACTGAGAGACGGGCTGCTGACGCATTTACTCTGAGCCCCTCCAAATATTTGTTATTTTTGCAACAGAGACGGTCATACCATCGTCTCTGTTTTAATTTGCATTATGAATAAATTCTTGCTCCCGCTGTTTTTTGTCTTTTTTGCCCTCGTGGCTGTTGCCCAGCCCGAAGACCCCAAAAAAATGCATGAAACGGCAAAGACCTTCATGCGGACCGGCGATTTTGACAATGCCATTCTGGTCCTGATCCGTGCGCTTGAAAAAGATAAGAGCAACCTGGAAATGCAGAAAGACCTCGTGATGAGTTATTACCTGAAAAGAGACTATGCCAAGGCACTCGATGGGGTAAAAGTACTGATCGACCGGGATGATGCTGATGTAGTGACTTACCAGATTGCCGGCAATGTGTACAAAGCGCTGGAAGAACCCAAGGAATGTGAGAAGGTCTACAAAAGAGGCTTGAAAAAATTTCCCAAAAGTGGTCCGCTCCTGAGTGAGTACGGTGAACTGCTCTGGTCCATGAAAGATTTTTCCGCTATCAATGTCTGGGAAGAAGGCATCAAAGTTGACCCCGCCTATAGTGGAAACTATTATAATGCTGCCAATTATTACTTCTATGCAAAGGATAAAGTATGGAGCCTGATCTATGGTGAAATCTTTATCAATATGGAAAGCCTGGGAGAAAGAGGCGCTGCCATGAAACAGCAATTACTCCAGGGCTATAAAGAAAAACTGTTTACCGAGACCGACCTCCTGAAAGGTGAAGAAAAAAACAAAAGCGAATTTGCCAAACGTTTCCTGGAAACCATCGGCAAACAGTCTTCCCTGGTGAATGCAGGTGTGAATATTGATGTACTCACAATGATACGTACCCGCTTCATCCTCGACTGGTATAATAGTAATGCCACCCGTTATCCTTTCCGGCTATTCGACTTTCACCGGCAGCTATTGTCGGAAGGTTTATTTGATGCCTATAATCACTGGCTCTTCGGTCCGGTAGAAAACCTTGCTGCCTACGACAACTGGATTAAAACACATACAGAAGAGTATAATAACTTCTCTGCCTTTCAAAAAACAAGGATTTTCAGAATGCCCCAGGGGCAGTACTACCAGGTACTCTGATTTAGGAGAAAAAAATTTACCGCTGAGGCGGGGAGAACGCTGAGGCTTTCGCAGAGATATTTTGCTACGCAAAAATTGTACATTAACAGCGGGGTACAAATATTTCGAACAAAGTGAGAAATCTTGTATTTATTCCCTCTTCGTATTGAGTTGTCATTCCGAACAAAGTGAGGAAGCCTGTATTTAAGAATACTTTATTCAAAGTTCTTACCCTTCCTCCCTGGGGGGATTAAACCGCTTTTTTTTAGCAACTCAGTGTATTTCCTTTGCGTGCTTTGCTCCTTTGCGGACTTTGTCCGCAGGACTCCGCGAACGTGAGAAATTAATTGAACCCTCCAAAGGACTCACCCTGGAAATATCCCTACCTGCTTCCCGCTTCCCCTTTTTTATTGATTGATTTTTGCTTAAATTGGCTGTTACTTCGTTTGCCCGGTCTTTATTAAATTACACAGCTATAACGATACTGCCATGATTGAACCCAGAAGATTATTTGATTGTCTGCAATACCATCTCGACAGAAAACCCCTGCCCGATATGCTGGCCGGAAAAGCAGCCGGACAATGGAAAAAGCACAGTACGGAAGAAGTGGCTGAGATCGTGAACCAGCTCAGCGCCGGTTTACTGGCGCTTGGAATTGGCCCCAATGATATGTCAGTGGAAGGCAGAGATAAGGTCGCCATCCTCTCCAAGAATCGCCCGGAATGGGTGATGCTGGATCTGGCCGTTCAACAGATCGGCGCCCTGCTCACTCCGATCTATCCCACGATTAATGTAAACGAACTCGAGTTTGTACTCAATGATGCCCAGGTAAAGATTGTTTTTGTAAACGATGAGGATACTTTTCACAAAGTGATGAGTATTAAAAACCGGGTGCCTTCTTTGAAAGAAGTATTTACGTTTGAACATGTGGCCAATGGCAGGCACTGGAAAGAAGTAACAGCCCTCTCCACCCCGGAAGGTATCGCCCAAATCAAACCTATTGCAGATACCATTAAATATGAAGATGCGGTTACCATCATCTATACCTCCGGTACCACCGGTACTCCCAAGGGAGTAATGCTGAGTCACCGTAATATCCTGTCCAATGTACTCGCCTGTATCCCCTGTTTTCCTCCGGGTGAAGAAATGCGTTCATTGAGCTTTCTTCCCCTGAATCATATTTTCGAAAGAATGGTGACCTATCTGTATTTATTCAGGGGAACATCCATTTACTATGCAGAAAGCCTGGAAACCATCGGCGACAATCTCAAGGAAGTAAAACCGAATATGTTTACCACGGTTCCCCGTTTACTGGAGAAAGTATATGATAAGATCATGCAGAAAGGCAATGAGCTGAGCGGGATGAAGAAAAAACTTTTTTTCTGGGCACATGGACTGGCTGAAAAATTCGAGATCAATAAAGACCAGGGAGCCTGGTATAATTTCCAGCTGAGCCTGGCCAATAAACTTGTTTTCAGTAAATGGCGGGAAGGACTGGGAGGTGAATTGAAATGTATTGTAACCGGTGGAGCTGCTTGTCAGGTCAGACTGATCCGCATTTTTACAGCGGCCAGAATCCCCATCATGGAAGGCTATGGATTAACAGAAACCTCTCCCGTTATTTCTGTGAACCGTTACCAGGAAGATGGACGCATGTTTGGATCGGTGGGCCCGTTGATTGATGAAGTGGAAGTAAAAATTGCCGAAGACGGAGAGATCCTCAGTCGCGGACCCAATATTATGATGGGTTATTACAAGCGACCCGATTTAACGGCGGAGGTACTCACTGCGGATGGCTGGTTCCATACCGGTGATATCGGGATGTTGACGGATAATCATTTTCTAAAGATCACCGACCGGAAAAAAGAACTCTTCAAAACCAGCGGGGGTAAATATGTGGCCCCCCTGCCCATTGAAAACAAACTGAAAGAATCTCCTTTTATTGAACAGGTGATGCTGGTAGGTTCAGAAAGAAAATTTGTGGGCGCCCTGATTGTGCCTTCTTTTCCCAATCTGAAAGACTGGTGTCGTAAAAACGGAGTTGATGAGAATATGCCCCCTCAGGATATGATTCAGCAGCCACGGATCATAGAAATGTATAAAGACCTGGTGGAAAGCTTCAATAAATATTTTAACCATGTAGAGCAGGTCAAAAAATTTGAGCTATTATCACATGAATGGAGTGTAGACACAGGTGAAATGACACCCAAGTTATCATTGAAGAGAAAAGTGATTATGGAAAAATACCGGGATGCGGTGGAGCGTATCTACGGGTAGGCCTGAAATTATTTTTCTTTCTTAGCAGCGCTGTCTTTCTTACCCCGTCCAGACCACATTTTTCTCAGCAGGGAATCATAGCCCGGCTGTTGTTCTGCCGTAAAAATATTCCTGACATTTCGGAAATGATTCAGGGTAATCTTATCCAGCATCGATTGCTTTTCAAAAACACGGAGACTATACACTTCCATCAGGCTGTCGTTGAGGGCCGGGTTTTTAACCAGGTCAAAAAAGGCTCTTTTAGCAACTCTTACAGAATCAAAATAGGGCTTGACCATTTTAAAATGCTCTTCCTTCATCTTTTTGAAATCCGCCTGCTGCTGATCCGTCATCTTCAGCGTTTTCACCATTACTTCGGGTGCATCAGGACGAAAACCCTGGTTTCTTTTTTCTCCAGACTTTTTCTTATCCATTACCATAAAGGCAACCAATACCAGGTTGGTAATCAGTAACAGAACAACTGCAATCGTCAGGATTCGGGTAGTTTTCATTTTAACGCTCTTCATTTAGTTCATAAAGGCTGCTCACATCATTGATGTTGTACTCAGCAGCTATGGATTGAAGCGTTTCGGTTTCATTGACGGAAGCAGTATCCGTTCCGGTGCCGTTTTGTTTGGTAACAAGGATCGCCGCATTGATAAACATGATCAGGACCACGGCTGCCAGGGCATAAACCGGGTATAAAACCCTTTTCCGGACCATGGCAGGTTCAAAACCTTTTTCCATTCTGGCTTTGAGCCGGGTATAAAAAAATTCCGGGGCAGATGCTCTTTGCACCCCATCCAGGCCGGACAAAATTTCATCTATTTGTTTAGTTTTTTCCATACTCATATCAACCAATTTTTGACGTTAACATCAAATAAAACCTTCGAAATGTTCAACTCTCAGTCTATTTCTTTTTCTAACATTTTCCTCAAATTCTGCTTTGCCCTGTGCATCAATGATTCTACAGCCGGCAATGAAGTCTTCATTATCTCGCTAACCTCCTGATAACTAAGATCTTCCAGTTTATGCAGGGTAAAAGCGATTTTCTGGTTTTCCGGCAGCCGGCTGATTGCTTTGAACAATTTAGCAGCATTTTCCTTTCTGTCCAACTGTATCCCCGGGTGATTAAAATCAGGTATTTCCAACTCCGGTTCATTGCCTTCCCCAAAGAGACGCTGAAGGAAACCAAAACGTTTCTTGCTCTTTTTGCTTCTTAGTAAATCGAGTGATCGGGTTGTGGCAATCCGGTAAAGCCAGGTTGATAATTTGGACTCCCCTTTGAACGTACTGATCGAGCGATAGACCTGAATAAAGACCTCCTGAGCTACATCCTCTGCATCTTCTGCATTCTGTACAATACCCAGGGCCGTATTAAATACACGGTCCCGATAGGTCTCCACGAGGTACCTGAAGGCAGATTCATCCCCTTCGCGAAGGCCCAATATCAGTTCCTGCTCGTTCAATGGTTTTGATTCAGCTATTTGACGCTGTAACTTACAAAAACATGTTTGAGATGTGGTGAAATGAAATCTTTTTAACAGCGTAGCAACGCAAGGGATAGTTGAAAATAAGCTTTACGCTATCGAATAAAAAAAGCTGCCCTGAAAAAGGCAGCTTTGTATATGCTAAATAATATTCGTCAGATTAATAACCGGAGTTCTGCTGACAGGTTCTGTTTACCAGCAATTCACTTAATGGAATTGGCCAGATATATTGTGTGGTACCCGGAGCAACGGTAGAGATGGTTCCTTTGGCTGCATAAGTAGCGCCGGTACGGCCTACATCTGAAGTACGGAAACCTTCACCCAGTAATTCGATCCTTCTTTCATTCAGGATCAGGCTGATCAGTGCTGCTTTATTAGCAGGTGCAAAACCAGGATGGGTTGGATCTGAACGTTGACGGATCGCATTCAGGATCGCGAGGCCTCTGGCATCTACAGAAGTACCGGCAGCATTTCTGGCCAGTGCTTCAGATAAGTTCAACATCACTTCAGCATAACGAACAATCGGACTCCAGTCTGCATCAGCGGCAGCTTTAGGCCATTTCCGCAGATAAGTTCTGGTACCGGAAACCTGATTGAAGGCACGACGGGCGTCTGTAGGCAGCCATCCCGGATCAGTAGCGATACCACTACCAGTCAGGTTCAATTCAAATTCACCACCACCGGCAGGTCCGGGGTTATAATACCAGCCTAAACCGTTCTGGGTACCGGGTACATCCAGTGTGGTATATGGAGCCGACCAGATTGATTCGTTCGTAGTATAAGTGGTGAATACAGCCGCAATGCTGGGGTTTAATCCATTGGCAACACCGCTTGGCGCATTCCAGGGAGCTGTCAGAGGAACCAGCTTATTTCCTTCAGTAATTGCAGATGCCCAGTTACCCATATTCAGGTACACCCTGGTTTTCATGGCAATGGCCGTATTTTTATGAGCACGTGTTGTATTCAGCGTACTGGGTACATTGCTGCTATAGAATGTAGGCAGGTTGGCTTCTGCATCATTCAGATCCTGAAGGATCTGATTATAAATATCAGTAGCCGTGGTCCTGGTCTGGTTATTATCACCGATAGAAGTTTCAGCATTCAGTTTCAGGATCACGCCCAGATTACTTCCATTACCATCAGCATATGGCTTAGCATATAATTGCATCAGCATGAAGTAAGTAGTAGCCCTCACCAGTTTCGCTTCTGCAATCAGGTTGGTTTTTAATGTACCGCTCAGGGGAGCAGTATTTAAACCGGCAATCACTACATTACAACGATTGATGGTAGCATATCCTGCCGCCCAAAGACCGGATACTTCATTGGCACTGGCGGTCAGGTTGAACTGCCAGGTTAACCAGGCCGTTACGGCGTTATTGGTCACATTCAGGAATTCTTCTCCTCTTACATCCTGATAAACCATATAACGGCCGGCCAGCATCTGACCCTGTTTGATTGCAGAGTACAAACCATTCACCTGCTGAACGCAACGGGCAGAATCACTAAAGGCTACCGCTTCAGACAAAAAAGTCTGTGGTACCGGACTCAGCTTGCCCTTGCTGCAACTTGCCAGCGCTGCTCCTGCTACCAGTGTATATAATGCTATTTTAAGTTTCATTGTTATTCGTTTTTAATTTGATTAGAATCCTAAGTTGAAACCGATATTCAGCGATCTGGCCTGGGGAACTGAGTTTCTGTCCACACTCGGGTTACCGAAACCATTACCGTTGGAAGAAATTTCAGGATCATAACCTGAGTACTTCGTGAATGTGAAGGCATTCTGCATCTGGATATAGAAACGGATGCTGCTGATGCCTACTCTGTCTGTAACATTCTTAGGAGCGGAGTAACCAAATGTGATATTACGTGCTTTCAGGAAATCACCTTTCTCCACATTTTCGCTGATCACGATACCGGATCCGTTGGAGATATTATCACCAAATACCACACGGGGGATATTGGTTACATCACCAGGCTTCTGCCAGCGGGTCAGCATTTCTTTCATATTGTTCCAGCTACGCATATCACGCATACCTGATTTGGAACCATTGTACACATAGTTACCACCGGAGAAGAACAACAGGATATTCAAATCAAAATTCTTGTACTTGAAAGTATTATCCCAACCACCCTGCCATTTTGGAAGAGCGGGGCCGATCAGGATACCATCTGCAGCCTGGTCAGCTACACGGGGAGCATTGGCACCAGTGGAAACCAGTGTCCATCTTGAAACCGCAGGAGCAGCATGGTTATATTGAACCGCTGTTCCATTGGCATAATAATAAATACGCTGACCGTTAGCAGGATTCACTCCACCGGTACGTACGGCATAGAAAACACCGAGTGACTGACCCACACGGATCAGACTGGGTCTTTCCAAACCGGAAGTGGCAGGCTGGATATCCGCATTCTGGTTAGCCAGGCGAGTAACTTCATTTCTCAGTGTAGTATAATTGAAACTACTGTTCCAGGTAAAGTTTTTACTCTGAACCACTGTACCGGTTAAAGTAAGTTCCCAACCTTTATTAGTCATGGATCCGATATTGGTGGTGATACTGTTACCGGGAATACCTCTTGACGGAGCAGTAGGCTCAGCAAGGATACCATCATCAACCAGGTTCTTGTAATAAGAAATTTCAGCAGTCAAACGACCACGGAAGAAGCCCATTTCCACACCAAAATCTGTTTTCTTACTGTTTTCCCACTTCAGATCACGGTTACCCGCCTGTGAGAAGGCCAGTGAAGCGGCTGTTGCATAAAGACCACTGGAGAAAGCACTCCAGAAAGGAAAATCAGCCAGTCCCTGGATATTACCTACTTCACCATAGCTGCCTTTGAATTTCAGCAGGTTCATCACTTTAGATAAACCGGAGTTTTTGAAGAATTTCTCTTCACTCACTACCCAACCTACAGATCCACCAAAGAAATTACCATATTTCTTACCGGGAGCAAAAGCAGAATAACCATCACGACGGAAGTTAAATCCAAAAAGATACTTCCTGTTAAAGCCATAGTTCACCCTGGCGAGATAAGAAAGCAGGTAGTTTTCTCCGAGGAAGTTTCCGGCAGGGAGGATATTATTATAACCACCCTGGAATTCGTTATAGAAAGGATCAGTTACCCCCTGACGGCTGGCACCCCAACCTTCCTGGAAAGTATATTGTTCTTCAATACCCACCAGTGCACTGATGTTATGCTTTCCAAAAGTTTTGTCATAACTCAACAGGTTCTGCCAGTCCCAACGCTTGTAGGTCTGCAAAGTATAAGTAGAAGAACCGGACTGAGCCACACCATCACCATGGAAAGGATCCTGGAATGATTTGTTGGTTACCTGGAGGTTATCGATACCGTATACCACTTTAAAATTCAGACCATCAAAAATTTTGAATGAAGCATATACATTGGCCAGTACCCTGTCATTCTCTGATGTAAAGATATTTTTATCGATCAGGTACTTGGGGTTGGTAAACTGAAGTGCAGTAATATTTGCTCCCTGTCCAATCGTGTTCGTAACGGTATTAATATTATAAGCACCATTATTAAGGAAAACAGGCGTATTGGGCATCAGGTTGAAGGCCAGACGTCCGATACCTGATGTATTAAAGGCCTGACCCGATAATGAACCGGAGTTCACACCGGCATTCTTGGAAGTACTGTACTGGAATTTACCTCCGATGGTCAGTCTTGAATTCACTTTGTGATCCAGACTCATCAGAGAAGTTAAACGACGGAAATCGTTATTCACCAGCATCCCTTTTTGTTTGGAATAACCTGCTGAGAAATAATAAGTCGTTTTATCGTTGGCACCACTCACACTTACGCTGTGATTATGAGATACACCCTGGCGGTAAATCACATCATACCAGTTTGTGCTAACCGGATTGCCATCTAAACCAATATAGGGATAGAAACCACGGGTTGTTCCGTTAGGAGGAGTACCTGCATTTACCAGCCCTTCATTTTTAATTAATTCATATTCCCTGCCATCCAGCAATGGAACAAGGTTAAAGGGTCTGGTGAAACCTACCCATGCATCGTAGGCCACTCTGGCTTTACCTTGTTTACCCTTGCGTGTGGTCACCAGCAGTACACCGGCAGCAGCCCTTGATCCGTAGATCGCAGCAGCAGCGGCATCTTTCAGTACTTCCACACTCTCGATATCGGAAGGATTCAGATCAGATAATACGTTATTGGCTGCACTGTTACCGGCATCACCCGTAAAAGTGGGCACACCATCAATAACAACCAGCGGGAAGGAACTCAGACCCATGGCATTCACACCACGGATACGAATTACCGGCTGTGCATTCAACACACCATTTGGAAGGGTAACACTCACACCGGCTGCTCTTCCGGATAAAGCCTGCTCAAAACTCTGTACAGGCATATCCTTAGTTTTATCGCCGGAGATCCTGGATACAGAACCCGTTACATCTTTTTTGCGCTGGGTACCATAACCAACCACGACCACTTCAGACATGGTTTTATCCTCCCCCTTCAGGGTGGCATTGATTACACTGGCGGTTCCGATTGCCATTTCTACCGGACTCATATCAACAGAAGAAAATACAAGTGCTTTGGCATTGGCCGGTACCGTGAGTGTATAAGAACCATCTTCTTTGGTAGTAGTACCCGTCGTAGTACCTCTTACCAGCACGGATACATTTGCTAAGGGATTACCTTTTTCATCTGTCACTTTTCCGGTGACGGTACGCTGTGCCAATGCCTGGGTGGCAAAAAACACAACTCCCATAAGCAGTAAATACAGTTTTCTCATGTGCATGTTGTTTTAGTATATGAATTTGAAATCAAAGCCTCCTTTCGAAGGAAGGTTCGGGGGCTGAAATTAGCCAACCTGCCGCTGATAATAAAAAAAATGTTAAGGTTTCATTTTGCCCCTGTTTCCCTGTAATACAACCCTTTAGCCGGTCATTCCCCTTCCTTTACTTCAGACAAGCCCAAACGCCTGTTTGCTGCATTTCCTGAGCAGTTATTAATTATTGAAAACCAAAAACTTACGAATGATTTTCCGCTATTTTCCCTTTTTGAAAAACGAAATGATGATGGCCGGCAACAATACCAGGTTGGTAAAAGTGGCCGTCACCAGGGTCAGGGAAGTCAGCCATCCCAGGGCCTTGGTACCGTCAAAACCGCTGAAACAGAAGATGATAAAGCCGGCTATCAGCACCAGGGAGGTATAAATAATACTGATCCCCGTGCTATGAATGGTTTCAATCACCGTTTGCTTCATATCATTCCCATGCAGGGGGAGTTCCTGCTTATAATTCACCAGGAAACGAATGGTAATATCTATAGCAATCCCTAAAGCCACACTAAACACCAGCACCGTGGAGGGTTTCAGGGGAATTCCGGCCCAGCCCATGACTCCGGCCGTAATTAATAATGGAATCAAATTGGGGATCAGGGAACAGATCAGGATCCTGGCTGAACGGAATAAATAAAGCATACAAAGCGCAATCAGCACAAAGGCCCAGAATATACTATCCTTTAATCCATTGATGATATACCGGTTCCCTTCGGCAAAAGTGACACTGGTACCCGTTAACTGTACATCAAATTTATCTTTCGGAAATAATTCCTGCGCCCGCTTACTCACACTATCCAGTATCAATGGCAATCTCGCTGTACCTACATCCCCCATGCTCACACTGATCCTGGCCTGTTGCCGGTCCTTATCCATAAAAGTGGCCAGCAATCGCGCAAATGAATTCCCACCACCACTACTGTCTTTTCCAATTTTTAAATAAGGTAATAACTGCACATCAAACTCAGAAGGCATGGAATAACTGCTGCTGTCCCCGTCAAAAAAAGCCTGCTTCACAAATTTGAATCCATCGGCCACACTCAGTGGTTTGGCAATATCCGTAAGCGTGCTGATATATTGTGATAAGGAGTCAATCCTGGCCAAATTACCCAGATTGGTCGCACCCCGTTTCTTTTTGGTATCCACTACAATCTCCAGTGGCATCACTCCTTTGAAGTTCTTTTCAAAAAATTTCAGATCCGTATAAAGCTTATCCTCCTTGGGCAAATCATCTACGATATATCCCAGTGTTTTCAGTTGCCAGATACCCATCACCGCCACTACCACTACGCCAATGGTCACTGCATAAATCAGCTTCCGGTGATTGAGGCTCCACCGCTCCAATCGGCCCAGCCAGCGATTCAGTCTCGGATTATCCAGGTACTTGGTATGTCTTGATTTGGGAGGAGGCAAATAACTCAGCACCGCAGGGATCAGCACCAGTGATATAAAGAAAAGCGCCAGGATATTGATTCCTGCCACATACCCGAATTCTTTCAGGATCTGACTCTGCGTTAAAGCAAATACCGCAAAGCCGATCGCAGCAGCCAGATTACAGAAAAGCGTGACCACCCCCATTTTGTCCACCATCATCACCAGTGATTTTTTCTTATCACCGGTTTCATTCCAGGCCGTATGAAATTTATTCAGGAAATAAATACAATTAGGTACCCCAATCACCACAATCAAAGGTGGAATCAACGCATTCAGCACACTGATCTTGAAACCCATCAGGTGGATCGTGGCAAAACTCCAGATCACCCCAATGAATACCACGGTGAGTGATAGCCACATGGCAGTAAAGGAGCGGAAGAAGATCAGCAGGATCAGGGCAGATAATATAATAGATGCGGCAATAAACATCCGCATTTCCTTCAGGATGCGAACGGATAATTCTGTCCGGATATGTGGCAAACCACTTTTGTAGACCGTCAGCTGCTGGCTGGCTCCAAAATCATCGGCCAGTTTTCCGATTGCGTTTACGATCCCAATCCTTTCCTTGGAAGCCATCAGGTCCTTGTTAACCCGCACCCCCATCAGCCAGGCATTGGTTTCCGGATTATAAAGTAACTGCCTGTAAAATGGCAGGCCTAAAAAAAGCCGCGAAGCACTGTCAATCTCCGCCTGCTTCAATACCCGGTCAGGAAAGATGGTATCCGCTTTTAATCGTTCACTATCCGGAATTTTCACCAGGTTCACCGCAGAAGGAACCGAAATCACATCGTCCACCCCCTTTACTTTCCGGATCGAACGCTGCAAACCGGCATAGGCATTGAACAGTTTCTCTTTAAACAACTGATCCGTCTGGATGCCGATCACCAGCAGGTTGCCATCCTCCCCAAATTGCTTTTTAAACTCCTGGTATGCCTTGTATTTGGGATTATTGACCGGAATAGCCCTGGAAAAATCATAACTCAACTGGACCTTACTGGCAAAATATGCCATCAAACCAGTTACCCCTGCCAGGGATATCAACAAAGCCAATCTGTATTTCAGGATAAAACTGCCAAGTCGCTGCCACATATGGTTGGATCAATGATAAGGCTGCAAAGAAACGTAAAACGGGGGATATGGATATTGGGATATTGAGATATTAGGATATTGCTTCGCCCGCCATAGCCATAGCGAAGGCGGGATTCGCCCGCCGAAGCTTTAGCGAAGGAGGGGGTATTAGGAATTAGTTATTGGGTGCTTGATAATGGGACGCTCGCAATTGACTCAGCAAAGGCGGAATATTGGGATATTAAGATATTTGGATATTATTTTCCCAGAGGAGCGCTGAATGATCAATAGTTTCCGCTTCCTCAAAATCTAGACCGGGTAGGCGAAATCAATTCTTCGGCTTTTTCCCTCCCCTGTTTTAGAATACTTTTGAAGGATGAAGGCCTTTCTGCTTACCGTTTGGCTGTTTTGTATGTTGCTGGCTTCCGCTCAGGACCCATTACCGCCCATCGGAGAATGGAGGGATCAGCTGCCTTATCATCGCGCCATTGCCGTACAGGCAGGAACCGATAAAATTTATACCGCTACGCCTTATAGTTTGTTCAGTCTGCAGACAACTGATCAAAGCATCGACAGATTCAGCAGGGTGAATGGTTTGAATGAAACCGGTATCAGCAGTATCGCTTACGATCCGGCTACTGAAAAATTACTGATCGCCTATAACAATAGCAATATTGATATCCTGCATCGCCTCGATGTTTTTAATATCCCCGATCTGAAAAGAGATAATATCATCGGCGATAAAACTATTTATCATATCTATCCGCTGAACGGACAGTTTTATCTCTCCACCGGACTGGGTATCGTGGTTGCAGATGGCAGTCGGTATGAAATAAAAGATTCCTGGTTTATCGGTAATAACGGTAACCAGGTTAAAGTAACCGGCTTCACCAGTGATGGCAGTTTTTATTATGCAGCAACGGCCGAAGGACTCAAAAGAGCTGCGATCAACGGACCCAATCCTGCTAATTATATAAACTGGCAGCTGATCAGTGGAATCAACGGACTCCCGGCCGGTTCTGTTCAACAGGTAGTCACTGTTCAGAATAAAATCATCCTGTTGAAAAATGATTCACTGTATTTACAATCCGGTAATAACTGGTCATTCCTATACCGCGATGGCTGGAATATCAATAGCATGAATATTGCTGAGAACAGGATCCTGCTTTGCGAAAGACAGGGCAATACAGGAAGAGTACAGGTATTGCAGCCAGATGGCACTGTTTTCAGGAGCACGCCTGCAGCCATTGGCAGTTTGCCCATGCAGGCACTATTATTCGGAAACGAAACCTGGTTGGCTGATAGCAGTTTTGGATTGACCCGCTTCAATGCTACTGGCAATGCCCAAAAATACATCCCCAATTCACCATATGGCATCGCCACCGGAGCAAGCACTATTGACGAACAGGTTTTTTATGCGACTGCCGGAAAAGTGGATGCAGGATGGAATCCGCAAAACAACCGGGATGGTATTTATCAATTCAAAGAAGGACAATGGACCAATTATAACCGGCAACAGTATCCGCTGATGGATTCATTACCCGATTTGATTTGTATAGCTACCGATAAAAGAGATGGCAGTATATGGGCCGGCTCTATGAGCGGAGGATTATTACATATTAAAAACGGACCTGCTTTTGAAGTTTTTAAACAAAATGTGATTGGATCCGATCTGACCAACTCAAATGCCTTTCGTGTAGCGGGACTTTGTTTTGATCCGGAGAACAATCTCTGGCTCTCCAATTACGGTGCAGCACAACCCCTTCGCGTACGAAAAAATGATGGCAGCTGGAAAGCATTCAATCCACCCTTTCTGCTGAATGTAAATGCTCTTTCGCAAATACTGATTGATCAACAGGATCAGAAATGGATCGTTTCCCCATTGGGAAATGGACTGCTTTGTTATAACCACGGCGCATCAATTGATAATAACGGTGATGACCGCTGGAAAAAACTGGGGATGGGAAGCGGGAACGGCAACCTGCCCTCGAATGAAGTCTTATGTGTGGCAAAAGATAAAAATGGTTTTATCTGGATCGGAACTGCTGATGGTGTGGCCGTGATTCAATGTCCCGAACTCATTTTTGAAGCAGGCGCCTGTGATGCGATCTGGCCCGTGATCCCCAACGGAAATTTTGCGGGTTATCTTCTGAAAGGTCAATCTGTACGAAGTATCGCTGTCGATGGCGCCGATCGAAAATGGATCGCCACGGCCAATGCGGTTTTTCTGGTAGATGCCACCGGTGAAAAACTGATTTACCGTTTTACGGAAGATAATAGTCCCCTGCTCAGTAACGATGTGAGCCATATTTCCATAAACGGAAAATCAGGAGAGGTTTACTTTTCCACTGCGAAAGGAATCTGTTCCTTCCGCAGTACCGCCACCGAGGGCGGTGAAAAAAATGAATCCGTACTGGTATTTCCCAATCCGGTTCCTCCGGGTTATAGCGGAACCATTGCGATTAAGGGACTGGCCAATAATTCCATTGTGAAAATAACTGAACTGGATGGCCGGCTGGTATACCAGACCAGGGCATTGGGCGGACAGGCCATCTGGAATGGCAGAAATTATCGTGGTCAACGGGTGGCCAGTGGTGCCTATCTTGTTCTGGTTAGCCAGGATGCCGGTACCAATCTGGATGGACAAAGAGAAAGAACAGCCGCAAAAATATTTTTCATCAGTCAGTAATGGCGGACAAACTCCATAAAACAAAGGGCATCGTATTGCGGTCGGTGAAATATGGAGAGACCAGTGTGGTCGTTTCTATTTTCACTTCTTTGTTTGGCGTACAATCCTACCTGGTAAGCGGCGTAAGAACCGCTACTAAAAAAGGAACTGGCAAGGCCAATCTGTTTCAGCCGGCTGCCATCCTCGATCTGGTGGTTTATCATCACGAAAACAAACAACTCAACCGCATCAAAGAATTCAGATGGGGTTTTATCTACCAGAACGTATTCAGTGATGTGCCTAAAAATGCCGTGGCTCTTTTCATGACGGAATTACTGGGCAAATGTCTGAAACAACCGGAAAGCAATCCTGAATTATTTGAGTTTACCGAAGATGTATTTGAAAATCTGGATCATTCACTTGGTACGGTGATGGCCAACCTTCCCCTTTTCTTTGCCCTCCACCTGCCCGTTCATTTTGGATTCAGGATGGATGATAATTATACGGAACAGCTAACTTATCTCGATCTGCGGGAAGGTATGTTTGTGGCGGAACAACCCATGCATCCGCATTTTCTGGAACCAAAAGAAGCCGCCATTGTTTCACAATTATTAAAAGTAATGCAGCCGGAAGAACTGGCGGAGATCAAACTGGGTCATGATTTCCGCAGGTATTTACTCCAAAGACTGGAAACATTTTATGCCCTGCATATTCAGGATTTCGGCACGATGAAGAGTCTGCCGGTATTGAGAGAAATACTGGGCTAGTTGTAAAGATCGAAACGGTAATATCTATAATACCCTTCTTGCTTTTTCAAAATCATCGCTGATCAAAACAATACCCGGCTTTCTTCCCTTTTCAAAACTTCCCAACGCATCTTCCCATTGCAGGGCGCGGGCCCCGCTACTGGTCGCCCATTGCAGGATGGTTTCATCGGGGAGATTGGGAAAATGTTTGCGGAGTGATTGCATCTCTTTGGCAATACTTAACTGCCAGTTGCTGCTATAGCTATCTGTTCCCAATACCAGCCGGCAATCATGCTTCATGAATAAATCAACCGGTGGTACTTTGTTTTCGATATAGAGATTGGCATTGATACAAAGACAATAGACCAGTTCTAATCCATTGGCTGCAGCATATTCATTGGCCCATACAATATCTTCTTCCGGCATAAAAGTATTATGGATCAGAAAGATGGATTGTCCGTTATTGAAATGCGGCAGTACCGAGCGGATACTACTGAGCCCCGTGACAGGAAAGGGAGGCTGATGGATACCGAAGATGGAAAAAAAGCGCAGGTATTCTCCTCCACCTGTCTGGTACAATTCATTCTCTGCCGGGTGTTCCTGGTTATGAATAGATATAACCTGGTTGGCTGTCAGCTGATTGATTTGTTCAAAGGTTCGGGGAGAAATGCTGTAAGGTGCATGCGGCACGAGGGAAGTCCGCTGTGGTAATGCCGATCCTGAAAGAGCTTCCCGCAATGTGTTCGCCACATCCTGATAATGCCGGATATTTTCATCCGCTTTTTCATCCGTGAATCCCAGCACTTCCACGAAATTCTGCCAGCGGATCTGGCTTTTTGCTTTTACAGCCAATGTATCAGCGGTATTGCCAATATCTCCCACCGCGACGATGCCATTATCAAACATTTCTTTCTCGCCTTTTTCAATTTCGGCCTGGATAAAATCAGCGGGGAAACCTCTTTTGGTGACAACGGAGCAGAGAAAATCAATCAGACCGGTATGCGGGGGAATCACATTTTTTAAATGACAAAGCTCGAGATGACAATGGGCATTGATGAGGCCCGGACTCAGTATTCCTTTTAGTTCCTCGATTCCCTCTCCGGCCTCGGCCGCTGGTACAATGCCTTCAATGGTTCCATCATCCTGTACCAGCAGTACTGTGTCATGATCCAGGAAGCGATATCCGTCGAAAAGCCGGTTGGCCTTTAGTTTTCTGAGTCCCATCTTGTAAAAGTCCAAAAAAATATCTGTTCCGGGAAAAGAGTCCGGGTATTTGGCAGGCATTTGTCGTTAATTTTGCAGCCCCATGTTAGATAAGTTAGAAGCGATAAAAGCCAGATTCGACCAGTTAGGTGTTGCCCTTACCAATCCGGAGATTGTGGGCAATAATAAAAGGTTTGCCGAGACCAGCAAGGAATACCGTAGTCTGGAAAAGATTGTGGCGGCTTATACTGCTTACAAAAAAGTACTGGACGATCAGGATTTTTATAAGGAAGCACTGGAGGGAACGGATGAAGAGTTAAGGGAACTGGCTAAACTGGAAGGACCGGCACTGGAAGAAAAAAAGGAAGAACTGGAAGCACATATCCGGCAATTACTGATCCCCAAGGATCCGCAGGATGAAAAGAATGCGATACTGGAAATCAGGGCAGGTACCGGAGGTGATGAAGCCAGTCTTTTTGCAGGCGACCTGCTCAGAATGTATATCCGCTATTGTGAAAGAAGAGGTTGGAAAACAGCCGTGCTCAGTGAAAATGAAGGAACCGTTGGCGGATACAAGGAAGTGCAACTGGAAGTAACCGGAGAAGATGTATATGGCATCATGAAATTTGAAAGTGGTGTACACCGGGTACAAAGGGTTCCCGCCACCGAGGGAAGCGGAAGGGTCCATACTTCTGCTGCAACGGTAGCGGTGATGCCGGAAGCGGAAGAAGTGGATTTTGAACTGAAGGAAAGTGATGTGAAAATGGAAACCTCAAGAAGTGGAGGTGCCGGCGGACAGAACGTAAACAAGGTGGAAACAAAAGTGATGCTGACGCATATTCCCACGGGAACCGTAATAATTTGTCAGACTGAAAGAACACAGTTGGGTAACCGGGAGAAAGCGATGCAGATGATGCGGACCAAATTGTATGAAGAACAGGTGCGCAAACAGGAAGATGAAATTGCCCGTCACCGGAAGAGCCTCGTAAGTACGGGCGACCGGAGTGCTAAAATCAGAACCTATAATTTCCCCCAGGGTCGTGTTACGGATCACCGGATCGGACTGACACTTTACAACCTGGATGCCGTATTAAACGGTGAGATAACGGAATTGATCGATGCCTTACAATTTGCCGAGAATTCGGAAAAACTGGCCCGGCAGCAATAAGCCGATTTGCAAGACCATTCTCTGGAATTTTTACAAAAAAATATTCTGCTGATCTCAGCGGATGACCTACATTCATTATGGAAACTATCTCAAAAGTCGTTTTTTAAAGGGATGTCATGCCGGGCTTGACCCGGCATCTACTGAAAAACGTTTCTTATAAAAGATACCGGGTCAGGCCCGGTATGACGTAAACGACTTTTGAGATAGTTTCCAATAAATTATTTAAATCATTGCCGTTGATCAAACGGCACCAAAAAGAAAAACTATGCTTGACCAGTTATTCAACATTGTAAAACAGTTTGGACAGGATTCGGTAGTTAATAATCCGGAAGTACCGAACGAGTATAACCAGGAAGTGATGGCCGATGCCACGAGTACGATTGCCAGCGGATTTCAGAATGTAATGGCCGGCGGTGGATTCCAGAATATCCTTGATTTGTTCAAGGGCGGAGGAAATGCCGGTGGCGGTGGTATTGGCGGATTAATCAAAAACCCGATGGTGAGTATGATGGTGGGTTATTTTATCAGTAAGCTGGTCAGTAAATATAAAATGAGTCCGGCTTCAGCCAGTAATGTGGCCAATAACCTGATCCCGAATTCCATCAATGATCTGATTAATCAGACCAACGACCCGGGCAATGAAAAAGCCACCATGGATAATTTTGTGGGATCATTGGTTGGCCGTGGTGCCACTCCGGAAGAGGAAGAACAATCATCTGAAAGCGGATTTTCTCTCCAAAACCTGCTGGAACAGTTTACCGGGGGTGGAAATAGTGGCGGTGGCGCTACCAGTGGCGGGCTGAATATTCAGGATTTGATCGGCAACCTGACAAAAAAGGCCCAAAACAGTTTCCAGGATCGCTCTTCCGGTGGTGGCGGTGGCGGTCTGATGGACCTGATCAAGGGCTTTATGAACTGATTGATATGAACTTATCTAAAGCCGTCCCGGTACCCGGGGCGGCTTTTTTGTATTAACAAAGCTTTTGGCATGATTGTAGAAATAAAAGAACTGGTTGTGCGTCTTATATATGTAGTTCTTTCAATTTCGATAGACAGTCTTCTTTAAACCAGTGAAATTCATAGGTATTAGAGAATACTGATCGCTGACGGAGTAAAAGTTTGAATAGTGGTCCTGTGCACTTACAAGTGGTAGTAGAGGAGAATTACGAGGGAGAAACTAAGTGGAAATACGGAAACTGCTCTTTTAAACTTTCATTAACAGCTTACATCATACTACCGGCAGTAAATTTGCGTTATACTATTAAGAATCTAATTTTTGAACTCATTATAAAAGCAGTCAATTTTCTCATAAGCAGTTAGTTTTGGTTGCGACCCCTGTTTCTACAGGGGTTTATTTTTTTATATAGGTCCTGCTGCTAAAGAGAAAGCCCGCCAGGGCTCCTATCCCATCTGCAATAATATCCCCGATATCAAATGAGCGGTTGACCACGAGGTAACGCTGTACAAATTCCATCCCGATGCCATAGAGGAAAGCAATGATTGCCATCCACATGAATAATTGTTGTTTACCAGTGGGCCTGCCTTTCAATGCCCAGCACCAGCAAATGACCAGTACGGCGAATAAACCGATATGCACCCATTTGTCCAGCCAGATCCTGCTGTACCATGTTTCCTGTGGAAAAGCGGAACCCGGCATGGTCAGCAAAAAAGTTACAATGATTAACCAGAGTATACCGGGCGCAATATTGGGTTTGATCTTTTTCAGAAAAATTTTTTTGCAATGTTAACCAATAAAAAATGAAGGGGGCCCCGAAAGAGGCCCCCGTTTAACCAACTATAGAACCAAAAACTACTATAGCCGTATACTGTTTAGATGAACAGTTACGGTAAAAAGAAGCACACAGATTGATGGGAGCTTATTGCAGATTGCCGAGGACGTAGATCTGACCTTCGGGTTTGCTTACATCCTGCCGGCCTTTTTTCTCCAGGGTAATGGCGAAGGCCTGGGCGGATTGTGCATTCTTTGCTTTGAGTAGTAAGCGGTCCTGTTTTACAAAATATTCTTCATTGATAAAACCCAGGTCAACGGGTTTGCCTTCGGCAAGGGCCCAGAGCTGGTATTGCAGGCTATCAGCAGGTTGAGGAAGATTATTCACGAGCAGGTACACATCATGGGAAGTAGTATCCCAGTAAACCGTTGTGAAGGCTGCCGGAGCCATATCGGTTCCTTTCATGGAAGCCATTTTGATATCCGGATTTCCTTTCAGCATATCAATATCCTTCTTCACAGTATTCAATTCGGCTACAGTCTGATCATAATTATTTCTCAGCTGGCTGTTGCGGCCTGTCAGGATAATATTATAGTAGATACTACCGGCAAGTAAGGCGATACAGGCGGCAGCGGCATATTTCCAGCCATTCATTTTCCGGACAGGAGTGGGATGCATGGGAACCACGGTAGCTGTTTGGCCGATGGCATCCATGAGTTTGCTTTTCAAACCGGCATCGGGTGTTATCGCATGCGCCATGGCCTGTTGTTCCAGACTCAGCTCGAAAGCGGTTCTTGCTTTCAGCAGTTCGGGATATTGATTACAATATTGTTCGAACTCTTTTCTTTCTTCTTCAGAAGCAAGTCCGAGCACATAGCTCTCGACAATTCCGCTTGATATGTATTCCTGTATATTCACTTTATTAACTGATCATCGTTCTTAAATGGCTTAATGCAGTTCTGATTCTTGTTTTTACAGTACCCAATGGTAAACCCTGCAGCTTCGCAATTTCTTCATGGGTAAATCCCTGGAAATAGGAAAGATCAATCAGCACGCGCCACTCTTCTTTCAATTTATTCAAAACCTTTTTTAATCCCACGTCTCCTATAGCCGGGCCGGTGACCGCTCCGGGAAGCGAATCATCATCAGCAATGGTCTGATTTTTCTGCGCATCGCGGTATGACCTGGATCTTACTTCGTCGATGGCTGCATTCCTGGCAATATTCAGCATCCAGGTAAAGAGCCTTCCTTTGGAGGGATCATACAATTCAATCTTTCGCCAGATATTGACAAAAACGTTTTGCAATACATCACCTGCCAGGTCCCGGTCAGATATAATACCTCCGATCACTCCCAGCAGTGCCCCGGAATAATTATCATACAAATAGCTGAATGCCTGTCCGTTCCGCGCTTGCAGTAAGGCCACCAGCTCTGTTTCGCCGTATGTGGTTGTTGGGTTCAAATGGTTGGTTAAGGTACAATAAAGACCGTACCAGCATCATTTACGATAAAAGGGGAATTCCGGATTTAGGCCGTGATGGCTTCATATGCCGCAGCATCCATCAGCTCATCTACATCGCCGGGGTTGTTGACGGTCATTTTAATCATCCAGCCTGCTTCATAGGGGTCGTTGTTCACGGATTCAGGTGCTCCGTTGAGTCCTGCGTTGAATTCGGTAATGGTTCCGCTAACCGGTAAAAACAGGTCAGAAACTGTCTTTACTGCTTCCACTGTTCCGAAAACAGCACCCGCTTCCAGGGATTGGCCCACTGTTTCCACTTCTACATAAACGATATCTCCCAGTTCGCGCTGGGCAAAATCTGTGATGCCGATCGTGGCTACATTTCCTTCCATTTTGATCCATTCGTGGTCCTTGGTATAACGGAGTTCAGCGGGAAAATTCATACAAAAATATTTTGCTGCAAACCTAAGGGAAATCAATGATAAACGTATTGAACCTCAATAGGCCCATATTCAATTCACCGGAAAAAAAGCACCGTTCAGGCTATTATTTATACCATTGGTCGGGAACTGCTTTTACAAATGCATGACACGGGGTTATCTTTGCCCACTTAAGATCAAAAACCATTCAAAATGAGAAAGTTAGTCGTTATTTTAACCGGTTTTATGCTGATTTCGGCAAGTGCGATGGCACAGCGTATTACCGGCAGTGTGAAGGATGAACAAGGCAAGGGGGTGGACAAATCCACGATTTCCCTTTTAAATGCAAAGGATTCGGCGGTGATTAAACTGGCCGTAACCTCCGATAATGGAAAATTCACCATTTCAGCCGAAAAGCCCGGTCAATACCTGGTGAGCAGTTCCCATGTAGGATATACCACGGTTTATTCCAAAGTATTTGAAGTATCAGGTTCCGGTGATATTGCTCTCGGCGATATCAGTATGACAAAATCCGGAGGAAACCTGGCCGCGGTAACCGTTACTTCCCGCAAACCCATGATTGAAGTAAAAGCCGATAAGACCATACTGAATGTGGAAGGCACCATGAATGCAACCGGAAACGATGCATTGGAACTGCTCCGCAAAAGTCCGGGTGTGCTGGTAGACAAGGATGATAATATTAGTCTGGCTGGTAAGAACGGTGTGAGAATTTATATTGACGGAAAGCCCTCTCCTTTAGCAGGATCCGATCTGGCCAATTACCTCAAAACCCTGAACTCTGCCCAGATCGAAGCCATTGAACTGATCACCAATCCATCGGCCAAGTATGATGCGGCCGGTAATGCCGGTATCATCAATATCCGCCTGAAGAAAAACAAGGCATTTGGTACAAACGGAACAGTGAATGCCGGTTATAATATCGGTGTTTACCCCAAGTATAATGGAGGGATCAACTTCAACCACCGCAATAAAGGCATCAATGTGTTTGGTAATTATAATTACAATAATACCAAGCAGAATAACGAATTCAATTTGTATCGCACTGTGCTGGATAGCGTGTTTGATGGGCGTACAAAGATGATTTTCGATAATATCAGCCATAGTTTCAAAGGTGGAATTGACTTCTTCCTGAATAATAAGCATACACTGGGTGTACTGATTAATGGTAACCTGGCGAATACGGAGTTTAATAATAACAGCCGCACGCCTATCAGCTACAAGCCCACTGGTGTGGTGAACAGGATCCTGACCGCTAATAACACCAATGATATGAGCCGGGATAATGTCAACTTCAACCTGAACTATCGCTTTGCCGATACCGCAGGTCATGAGTTGAACATTGATGCCGACTATGGTTTCTTCCACAATGATGGCAACCAGCTGCAGCCGAACTATTATTATAATGCGGCAGGTAACACCCTGATCAGTCAGGTGATTTATCGTTTTATCGCCCCGACAGATATCAATATCTATACCCTGAAAGCTGACTATGAGCAGAATTTCAAAAAAGGTAAACTGGGACTGGGTGCGAAAACAACCGTGATCCGGACCGAGAATAATTTCCAGCGTTTTGATGTGCAGCAACTGAGTCCGGAAGTAAAAACACTGGATGTACCCCGCAGTAACCAGTTTGATTATTCAGAGAATGTGAATGCCATTTACCTGAATTATAACAGACCATTGAAAGGAAAGATGATTCAGATCGGACTTCGTCTGGAGAATACCCTTTCAAAAGGTGAATCTTACGGATTACTGGCCAATGGTTCAGTGAATACTTCCAGCAAACAAACATTCAAAAGAAATTATACCAACCTCTTCCCGAGTGCGGCTATCACTTTCAACAAGAACCCGATGATGCAGTGGGGACTTTCCTATAGCCGTCGTATTGACCGGCCGGCTTACCAGGATCTGAATCCATTTGAATTTAAACTGGATGAGTACACTTTTCAGCGGGGTAATACTTTGTTACGTCCGCAGTACACCAATATCATTTCTCTGACCAATACTTACAAATACAAACTCACTACTTCACTGAGCTATAGCCATGTGAATGATGTGTTTGCCCAGCTGGTGGATACGGCTGACAAATCAAAGAGCTTTATTACCCGGAAGAACCTGGCGAAGAGAGATGTGGTAGCGCTGAACATCAGTTATCCTTTTATGTACAAGACATACATGATGTTCACCAATTTCAGTGGAAACTATTCCAGTTACAAAGCTGATTTCGGCGGTGGCAGCAGGATCATCAATATCGACAACGTTTCCTTCAATATTTACCAGCAGCACAGTTACCGCTTTGGTAAGAAAAAAGACTGGAATGCAGAAGTGAGTGGCTGGTATAATTCACCAGCGCTGTGGGAAGGAGCTTTCCAGAGCAAGGCCATGTGGTCAGTAGATGCCGGTTTGCAGAAAAACATTTTCAAAGGAAAAGGAACGCTGAAAGTGGCGGTATCTGATATCTTCTTCAGCATGAAATGGAGAGGACAGCTTGATTTCGCCGGTCAGACGACCATTGCCAGTGGCAACTTTGAAAGCCGTCAGTTGAAGACCAGTCTCGTTTGGAGATTTGGTAGCAACTCGGTTAAAGCAGCCCGTCAGCGCAAGGATGCTTCTGAGGAAGAGAAGAAGCGTACACAGGGTGGCGGCGGATTGGGTGGTAATTAATATCCTGATCACTATATAATTTGCCAGAAGGCACCAGGGCTCAATTTACTTGCGCTACTGGTGCCTTCTTCTTTTGGCACATTATAAATTCAAAACGACTAGTGGATTATTAATAAATCAAACAAGATCCAATTGTGTCCCCCGGAATTTTCAATTTTCTCCCGATAGCTATCGGGATCTCAATTTTCAATTCTCAATCATTCCTGAAGATCATTCATCCTCAAAGCCCGATATTTCTTAGGCGACATCCCAATATTTTTCCGGAAGCGTTTTGAAAAATAATAGGGATCATCAAAACCCAGACCGAAGGCGATATCCTTGATGGGGCGATCGCTGAAATTGAGTTGCTGGCAGGCTTTCTGCATTTTCATCTGTAAAAAATAATCAATCGGTGCATAACCGGTCTTCTGCCGGAAGAGGTTTGAGAACCGGGAGACTGAATAATTGTACTGACTGCTCAGTTCCTGCAGGGAGATATTATCATTGATACGCTCCTGCATATAATGAATGGCGCTGTCCACACAATCCAGTTTGCCGGTGGCGCTGGCGGAAAAATAGCGGGCATTATAAATGAAGAGGGTGAGAAAATGAGAGAGGCTCATATTCGCAAAGAGCAGGTTGTCGATACTATAACCCAGCTCCAGTGTTTTATAAATCCGGGAGAAGATCGCAATAATTTCCCCGTCGCTTTTTACCGCAACCGGTTTGAAATGTTTTTGTACTTCCTGTACTTCATTGAACTCGGGTAAGGATTCCCCGCCAAAATGAACCCAGTAAATGGACCAGGGATCATCGGGATTGCTGCCATAAGAATGTTCTACATGCTGGGGGAGGATAAAAAATTCATTGGGTCCCACTTCATAGCGTTGTTTACCGATCTGGAACCAGCCCTGTCCGTCCACACAGTAAAACAAAAAATTTTCGGGCAGTCCTTTTTTCCGGTAGGTAAAATGATCTTTTGCCTTGGGATAATAACCGATGGAGCAGATATGCAGGTGCCGGAGCATGGAATTACTGTTGACCCTCGATTTTAGGATTGTTCGGGGAATTTCAATCCTTTGCCGGCCGGCCCCGTACCAGATATTCTTATGTGAACCTTCTTTATTTTCCTTTTCCTTCATATGGCGGAAGCAAATTGACGGTTAAATTAGTGAAAGTCTGGTAATTCAGCCGAAACCTTTCGGGTAAAGGGAATCAAAACTATTTACGAAATCATCAACGCTGAAACCATACAGTACAAGACAGCTTTATTTGGCTTATAGTTATATTCGTTTCCTAAATCTTTGTTATGCAACGATTCCTTGCCAGCCTGCTCCTCCTTGTTTCCTTTTTTGTTTGTCAGTCTGTAGATGCCAAAATAGTATTGCCCGCTTTTTTCAGTGATCATATGGTATTGCAGCAGCA